>WSSedL1CaDRAFT_10002185_pt1 | contig 10206 bp, 8 predicted proteins | sample WetSurSL1Cattail_FD_9464 | JGI IMG/M metagenome (IMG submission 9464)
GCCGAGCCGCTGGCCGGGGACTTGCCTTCGGCACTCGATGCGAAACCGTGCGGCTCGCCGCGCGTAACCGACGGTTGCGGCACCCTGATCTGGCCGGATGGCAGCACCTATATCGGCGGCTTCAGGAACGGACTGTTCCACGGCAAGGGCGTTGTCGCCTTCGCCGACGGATCGAAACTGGAGGCCGAATACGTCGACGGCAACGGCGTCGGCAACGCTACCTTTTCGGCCGCCGACGGCGGCATCGTCTCCGGTCCGTTCCTGGACACGTATGCGACAAAAACCGATACGGCATCGCCCGTGCCGGCGGGTTCCCCCGGGAAAATCCGTATTGCGGTTTCCTTCCTTGTCGGGGCGGATGGCGTCATTTCGAACGCAACGGCGAGTTTGCCGAAAACGCTCTCGGAAGACGACGGCATTCGGTTTCTGACGGGGGCAAAGCGGTTACTCTCGGCACGGCACTATCGTCCGGCGACGGTAAACGGCCGGCCGGTGCCGGCACCCGCCTTCGTGCTTCCTACTTTTACGCCGCAGGAATGACCCTACGACCGACTGGGTTGCGAACGGCGAACAACTGCGCCACCATGCTTTCTTGGGGTATCGGACGATCCCGTGTCGTCGAAAGAACGTACCGTCGCATCGACAATTCTCGATTGGGTGTGCGGCGCTCGACATAGCGGATCTTTGTGGCAATCGGGATGAATTGCGTAGAGTTCGCCGAACTGATGGAGCCGATCGGCCGCTATGGAAAACAAGGTTTTCGATCCCGTCTGCGGTATGACGCCGGAACCCAATGCCGCCCGCACCGCTGGATTGGTTGCGACCTACGGCAACAAGGAGTTTTTCTTCTGTTGCGCCACGTGCAAGGCAAAGTTCGAGGCCGATCCGAAAAAGTATCTTGGGGCATCTCCCCATATCGCCTGCGGCGGCGCCTCGAATATAAAAGGAAAACGGGGCGCGTACGTCTGCCCAATGTGTCCGGAGGTACGCGAAGACCGTCCCGGCGCCTGTCCGTCCTGCGGCATGGCGCTTGAGCCGGCAGACCCGACGGCGGCAGAAGACGACAGCGAATATCGCACGATGAAATTCAAGCTGATCGTCGCACTGGTTTTTACTGCGCCGTTGTTTGTCTTGGCGATGGTATTCCGCGGACGATACCCGTGGGTCGAAGCCGCGCTTTCGGCGCCCGTAGCGCTGTGGGCGGGATGGTTCGTCTTCGTCCGCGGCTTCAAAGGCGCCCTCGCCGGCCGCGCCAATATGTTCACCTTGATCGGCCTCGGCGTCGGCACCACGTTTATCGCCAGTCTTTTGGGCCTTTTGTTTCCCCATCTCATCCCCGGCGCCTATCGCGGCGAAAGCGGGCCGCCGCATTATTTCGATGCCGCAGCGATGATCGTCACCCTGGTGTTGCTCGGCCAAGTGCTGGAACTGAAGGCGCGCAACAAAACCGGTGCCGCACTCAGGGCGCTGATGAAGCTGTCGCCCAAGACGGTGCGTCGCAAAACCGCGGACGGCATCGAAGACGTGCCGCTGGAAATGGTGACGGTCGGAGACTTGCTGGTGGTCTCGCCCGGCGAGGCGGTCCCGACCGACGGCATGGTGATCGAAGGCGAATGCGCGATCGACGAGGCGCTGATGACTGGCGAGGCCATGCCGGTGGCCAAGGCCCCGGGCGATGCGGTGGCCGGCGGTACGCTCAACGGCAGCGGGGCCTTCGTCATGCGCGCGCTTGCCGTCGGCGCCGATACCAAACTGGCGCGGATCGTGGCGCTGGTGGCCGAGGCTCAGCGCAGCCGTGCCCCGGCTCAAAGCCTGGCCGATAAAGCCGCATCCTTCTTTGTCCCAGCCGTAGTGCTTTCCGCGTTTGCCGCCGCAGGGCTGTGGCTGTGGTTCGGCACCGGCATCGACATGGCGCTTTTGGCGGCGGTTTCGGTGCTGGTCATTGCCTGCCCCTGTGCGCTGGGATTGGCCACGCCGATGTCGGTGATGGTGGCCGTCGGCAAAGGCGCACTGTCGGGCGTGTTGATCAAGTCCGCCGCGTCGCTCGAGAACTTCGCTCATGCCGACATTCTGGTGATCGACAAAACCGGCACGTTGACCGAGGGCAAGCCGCAGCTTCACGCCGTACGCGCGCTGGGCGACGACGAAGACAAAATCTTGGCGCTGGCCGCATCGCTGTGCAGCCTGAGCACTCATCCGTTGTCGCGTGCGGTGTGCGAGGCGGCCGATGCGCGCGGTTTGAAACTTTCGCCAGTCACGGAATTTTCCAGCGTCGTCGGCATGGGCTTGCGCGGCATGATCGCGGGGATGCGCCTTGCCGTCGGCCGGGCCGATTTTCTGCAAAACGGTCCGGGCAACGCACATCTGGCGGTCGAAGCCGAACGTCTGCGCACCGAAGGTGCCAGCGTGATGTTTGTGGCGCGCAACGCCACGCCGATCGGTTTTATCGCGATTAAGGACATGCTCAAAGCGGATGCCCGCATTCGGCTGGACGAACTTAAAAAAGAAGGGCTGAAAATCGTCATCGCATCGGGAGACGAGGAAACCACCGTGCGGGCGGTGGCGCGCGAAACCGGCGTCGAGCATTTCCATGCCGGCATGACGCCGGAAGACAAACTGAAGCTGGTCGACCGGCTGAAGCAGCGCGGCACGGTTGCCTTTGCCGGCGATGGCGTCAACGATGCGCCGGCGTTGGCCGCCGCCGACGTTGCCATTGCCATGGGAACCGGTTCGGACGCCGCCATTGCCGGCGCCGGCATAACCTTGCTGCGCGGCGATTTGGCCGCGTTGGTACAGGCACACAGGCTGGCGACGGCGACGGTACGAAATATGAAGGAAAATCTGTTTTTCGCATTCCTATATAACGCCGCCGGGGTGCCGTTGGCGGCCGGTGCCCTCTATCCCGTTACCGGTTGGCTACTGTCGCCGATGTTTGCCGCAGCGGCGATGAGTTTCAGCTCGCTATCGGTGATCGGAAACGCCTTGCGGTTACAGTGGGTTCGGCTATAACGAGTCCAACTTTGGGGCAAAGGCCATGCGGATATTCATCAAGGCGGCCGCGGCGTTTTTTTTGTTGTTGTCGCCAATCGCTGCGCAGGAGGATTCGGAAGGCGGCTACCTCGTCGGAAACGCCCGCGTCGACGGATCGTCGCTGCTGCCGCCGCCGCCGCTACCGGGCAGTACGCTATATAAAAAAGATCGCAAAATCTTTCTTTCCACCCGTATCCTTAAAGACAGCAGCCGCTGGCGCATTGCCGCGGGCGACGACAACTTGAGCCCCGAAATCGTAGCCAAGGATTTTTCCTGCGCGCTCTCTTTTACGTTGGACAACGGCAGCGTACCGCATTTCTTCGCTCTGTATGCCAAAGTCAGCCGCGATTCCCGCTTTGCCTCGAGCAACGGCAAGAGGAAATTTCAGCGGCCGCGGCCGTTCGTCGGCAACGATGCGCCGATTTGCGTCGATCGGGATCGTTATGAAGGCACCACCTCGTATCCGTCGGGCTATACGACCTTCATCTGGGCGATAACCCATATTATGGCCGATTTGGTTCCCGACCGCAGTAGCCAGATCGCCTCGCGCGGCATGGCCTTCGTCGATAACCGCGCGGTGTGCGGCGTCCATTGGGCCAGCGACATCGATGCGGGCAAGATCGTCGCCGACAGGCTCTATGCCGCTCTGCGGCGGAATGCGGCTTTTCAAGCCGACATGCAGGCGGCCAGGGTAGAAATCGGCAGAATTCGCGCGACGGCGGCGAAACCCGATCCGCAATTCTGCAAAATTCAGAATGCCGCACAGCGAAAACTCTGGTAGATATGCGCTTCCAAATTATGGCGTATGCACATGCGTAGGTTGCTTTCGGCGTTTGTCGTCCCGTCCTTTTTTTTCGTTCTCGTCCCCAACGCTTCCTATGCCGCGGAGACCGGTTATCTGACCGAGGCTCAGGCCGTGGATTCCACGAAATTCCTGCCGCCGCCGCCCGCATCGGGCAGCAAGGAATTTTCCTATGACCTCGACGTCTTTACCAGCTTGCGGGCGCTGAAAGATACGCCCCGCTGGCAGTTGGCGCACGACGACAACGTTATCACCACCGATGCGTTGATGGCCGATTTTTCCTGTGCCATCGGCTTCGATTTCAATCGCAAGACCGCGCCGAAATTTGCCGCGCTGTTCGACAAGGCGTGGCGCGATGCCGGCAATCCCATCGGCACCGGCAAACGGTTCTTCAAGCGCCCGCGCCCGCTGATCGGCAACGAGTTGCCCATCTGTGCCAACCGGGCCGATTATCTGACCAGCAGTTCCTATCCGTCCGGTCATTCTACTTTGAGCTGGACCTTCACCTTGATCCTGACCGAATTGGTCCCCGACCGTGCCGGCGAGATCGTCAAGCGCGGCCGCGCCTATGGCGACAATCGTGCGGTGTGCGGCGTCCACTGGGCCAGCGACGTGGAAGCCGGCCGCACGGCCGGAGCCGCCGCCTTCGCCGCGCTGCACGGCAGCTCCGAATTCCGCAACGACATGGATGCGGTGCGCCTGGAAATTGCCGATCTTCGTCGGAACGCTTCGAAACCGGACGCCGCCAGGTGCAAAACGCTGGAAGCGTTGCTGCCGCGGCCGTGGTGACGCATCGCCTTTTGCCGCGCATATGATAGTTTGCGAGTGCGAGGGGAACATGGCAAAAAAATACGCATCGGCAGCGCTGTGGCAGGCGTTATGGCATCGTAAGGACGGCCGCACGCCCTGGATCAAGCGCATTTTCGTAACGCTGTTCGTTCTGTTCGTGCCATTGCCGATCCTGTATTTGGCGATCTTCCGCTTTCTGCCGGTTCCCACTACACCGCAGATTTTGCTCGACCTCGTCACCTTGCAGGACGTGCATCAGTCCTGGCGCGACATCGACGCCATGTCGCCCTATCTCAAACGCTCGGTGATCGCATCCGAGGACGACAAATTCTGCACCCATCACGGTTTCGACTGGGACAACATCGAAAAAGCGATGCAGTCGCACGATAACAATCCCAAGAAACATTTACGCGGCGCCAGCACCGTCAGCCAACAGGTGGCGCGCACGCTGTTCCTGGGACCGATTAGAAGCTGGGTGCGCAAAGGGCTGGAAGCCTATTTCACCGTGCTGATCGAAGCGATGTGGCCGAAGAAGCGGATTTTGGCCGCCTATCTCAATCTGGTCGATTGGGGCAACGGCAATTATGGAGCCGATGCGGCGGCGCAAAGCTATTTCGGGGTTTCCTCCGCGCACCTGACCAAGACGCAGGCCGCGCGGCTGGCCACCATTCTGCCCAGCCCCGACAAATGGTCGGCCGACCATCCCGGCCGTTACGTCGCCAAACGCTCGCAGGTGATCAAGGGCCGTGCCGTCGAAGTGGTGCGCGACAATCTCGATTGGTGCGTGAAGTAATCGAAGTTTACTTCGCGCTGATCGGCTTTTTGTCCGGCGCCAGTTTGCTCAAATAATTTCTTGCTGCGGTGGCGGCTTCGCCGTGCCCCTTGGCCGCCGTCTGCCAATCCTTGCGCGCACCGTTGACATCGCCGGCCGTAAGCTTCATCCGGCCGCGTTCGACCAATGCCGGCGGATAACCGGGATACAGCGTCAACGCTCTAACGATGTCCGTCGCCGCCTCGTTCATGCGGTTCAACGCCTGACGGGCGCTGGCGCGCAAAACCAAAAGATCGGCGCGGTTCGAATCCTGCGCCAGTGCCACCGAGAGATCGGCTTCGGCACCGCCCCAATCGGCCAGCAGCGCGCGGGCGCGGGCGCGGTCGGCGCGCATGTCGGCATCGTTCGGCACCTGCGCCAACGCGGCGGAAAAATCGGCCGCCGCCTTGTCGGGCTTGCCGGCGAGCAGCCAGGCATTGCCGGCTTGATCCCACAGCACCGCCCGCTCGCGAAAATCGCCGATGTGCGGGGCGCGCGCCAACTGTTCCAGCTTCGCCGCCGCCTCGGGATAACGTTTGAGCGCGGTAAGCGCCAGCGCGGCGCAATGGCCGGCGGAAGCGCCGCCCTCGTCGCCCCATTCGCCGGCGGCGCGCAACGCTTCGGCCGGACGGGTCTTGGCCAACTGCACGCAACCGGAGTAATCGGCAAACGGCAAGGCCGCCGCGGGGACGGCGACGATCAACAGGGCAACGGCAACCGCATATTTCATCCGATTTGTTCCCGCAACGTTTCGAGCGTTTGTTCGATCAGTTTAAGATCGGACGGAGCCGACAGCCGATGCTCGCCGCATTTGATCAGGGTAAGGCGCACATCGCCCTTCAGGCAATCGACCAGCTTGAGCGCGTGGCGCCAAGGCATGTCGCGGTCGGCCATGCCCTGGATAATGCGCACCGGATAGGCGACGTCCAACGTTTCGCCAAGCACCAGATTCTCCCGGCCGCTTTCGATCAGATCGCTGGTGATGGGATAGGAATCGTCTTCGCTGCGATAGAGCCAACGCCCCTTTTCGACGATCTCGCGGCGCACCTCTTCCGGCATTATCGCCCACATCAGCGTTTCGGTAAAATCCGACGCCGGGGCGAGCAGCACCAGTGCGGCGATACGCTCCGGCCGCGCTCGCGCGAGCAACGTCGAAATCCAGCCGCCCATGCTGGAACCAACCACAATCTGCGGCCCGACGCTCAGGTTGTCGAAGGCGGCCAGGGCATCGTCGCGCCAACGGCTGATGGTGCCGCGTTCGAAATCGCCGCTCGACGCGCCATGCCCGAAATAGTCGAACCGCAGCGAGGCGAGCCCCTTGCGGGCGGCCCATTCCGCCACCATTTGCGCCTTGGTTCCCTCCATGTCGGAGCGGAAACCGCCGACCCAAACTATGCCGGGACTGCCGCCTTCGCATTTCCGGTAAGCGATTCTTTCGCCACCGTCCCGCTCGAGAAATCGCAAATCGGTCATATTTCGTCCACACGTCAGTACCTAGAGACGAGTCTTGGCACATTTTTGCGGGGTGGAACAATCGCCAAAGCGATGTAGACTGCTTGAAAAGCAGGGAGATTTTTCATGGCGGCGACGGCAAGGGTATTGGCGGCGTTGACCTTGATTCTGGCGGTAATGGCGCCCGCCGCCGCACAAGACCTGCCGCCGGTGGCCGCGCCCACGCATCATGTGACGGTGTACCCGCTGCCGCCGCCGGGCCTCGACAATTTCAGCGTCGACAAGGCGGTAAACGCATATATTGCTTCCGTCTCGACGAAGGAAAAGGCGAAATCCGATGCCTATTTCGAGGGAAAATATTACCTTTCTGTTATCGATCTGATTTATGTGCTGGTGGTTTCCGGCGTTCTGCTGTGGACACAGGTTTCGGCGTGGATGCGGGGCATCGCCGCGTCGGTCACCCGTTCGCGCATACTCCAGACACCGATCTACGTCGCGCAGTACTTCGCTGCGGTGACCGTGGTGGAACTGCCGCTGGCCTTCTACGAAGGCTATGTCCGCGAGCACGCCTATGGGCTGTCCAACCAGAGTTTTGGCGCCTGGGTCGGCCAGTATTTTATCGGAGCCGTGGTCTCGCTGGTTGCCTTGACCGTTCTGTTGACGCTGATCTACGCCGTCATCCGCAAGGCCAAAGAGCGCTGGTGGCTGTGGGGAGCCGCTATCGCAGTGCTGTTCGCCGCCTTCATGCTGGCGGTACAGCCGGTGTTGGTAGAGCCGTTGTTCAACCGGTTCCAGCCGTTGCCGAGCGGACCGTTGAAGACCGAAATTCTAACCCAGGCGAAAGCCAACGGCGTGCCCGCCGACAATGTTTTCGTCTACGACGAATCGCGCCAGTCGAACCGCATCACCGCTTATGTGTCCGGCTTTCTCGGCAGCGCCCGCATTTCGCTGTCGGACAATCTGGTGAAGAATTGTCCGCCGAACGAAGTGCTGGCGGTGGTCGGCCATGAGATCGGCCATTACACGATGAACCACATAACGATTCTGCTCACCTGGATGGGGTTGCTGGTCCTGGCGCTGTTCTGGCTGATCGACAAGGTGTTCCGGGGGCTGGTCAATCTGTTCGGCGGCAACTGGGATGTACGTACCATCGCCGATCCTGCCGGCCTGCCGCTGGTCGCCGCGTTGATCGCCTTCTTCGCCTTTCTCGCCGCGCCGGTCACCAACACCATTCTCCGCACCCAGGAGACTCAGGCCGACATCTTCAGTCTCAACGCAGTGCGCCAACCCGACGCCTTCGCCAAGGCGACCCTCAGGCTCAGCAACTACCGCAAGCTCGACCCCTCGCCGACCGAGGAATTCTGGTTCTACGACCATCCGTCGGGCCGAACCCGCATTACCACGGCAATGCGGTGGAAAGCGGCACATATCCAAGATCCCGACATCCAGTCGGGCCCGATGTCGCCGTAGCGGTTTTTTCCGCGGCATCATCGCCCGCCATGATTAGCGGTTCCGTGCCGTCAGCGCCGATAGCAGGTCGCGCGCCAAAACCGTCAGCGTGTCGTCGCGCGCGCCCATGACGACGATGCGGTCGCCCGGCTTGACCGTCTCCAGCAGACGGTCCCGGCACGCAGTGCGATCCGATGGGGCTTCGGCGTTGCCGCCGCCGGCACACACCCCGGCGACGATGTCCGAGCTGGTTACTGCCCGCTCGACGGTGCCGCCGAAATAGACCGGCGGTGGGATCAGCAGCAGGTCATCACGGTCGAGATAGGCGAGAAAGGCGGCGATAAACTCGTCTTTCATCAGCTTCAGCGGCCCGAACCCGTGCGGCTGAAACATCACCAACAGACGCCCGCCCGCCGCCTTCAACGTCGACAGGCTGGCGGAGATCTTGTCCGGGTTATGGGCGAAGTCGTCGATCACGGTCACGCCGGCGGCGGTGCCGACGACTTCCAGCCGGCGGCGAATGCCGGAAAATTCGTTCAGGGCCGCGGCACACGCGTCAAGCGGCACCCCGCAGGCCAGCCCGGCACCCACCGCGCCCAGCGCGTTCGACACGTTGTGCAGGCCCGGCATCTTCAATGCCACGTTTGCCCGCGCCCCGGTCAGCCTATCGGTCATGGTAAAGGAAACGCCGGCCGCAGCCGGAACGATATCGCTCGCATAAAGCCGCGCCGGACGTCCTTCCCGGCTGACGAATATCACCTTGTCCGGCGGCAGCCCCGCCGCCGCGGTCGCGGCATGATCGTTATCGACGTTGACTATGGCGGTTTCGGCACGGCGAAGAAAATCCGAAAACAACGCCATCAGCTCGTCCATTTCCTTGTGATCTCGGCTGACATTATTGAGCACGGCAATGCGCGGCCGGTATTTGGCGATCGATCCGTCGCTTTCGTCCACCTCGGCAACAAACAGATCGGGATCGCCGACCGCGGCACTGGCGAACGGCATATCGGGCGTTTCGAAATTCTTCATCGCCGCGCCGTTGACGATGGTGGGGTGCCGGCCGGCATGCTCGAACAGCCAGCCGGCCATGCCGGTGGCGGTGGATTTGCCGCTGGTGCCGCCGATGGCGACGCCGACCTTCGCGGCGTTGAAGCATTCGGCCAACAGATCCGAACGGCGCATCACCCGCGCACCGGCGGCGCGGGCGGCGACCATGTCGGGTACGGTATCCTCGATCGCGGTGGAAGCGACGACGATCAGATCTTTGCCGGATATGCCGCTGCCGTCCTGGGGAAAGACCGCAATACCGCGCCGTTTCAATAATGCCATCTTTTCGGCGCTGCGGCCGGCATCGATGCTTCGATCCGACCCCGTTACGTCGGCTCCGCGCTCGTCCATCAGCAGGGCGAGCGGCATCATGCCGCTGCCGAGAATGCCGACGAAGAAATACGAAAGTTTGACGCTGTCGCTCATGGAACGATTTTCCTTATGGCACCCACACCCGGGAACATCAAATCCGAAAATGCCGCTTTCCGCCGTCGGATGCAATTTGCTACCATCCAATCATGTCGCACGTCGTCACCCGCCGCACGGTTTGCGTATCCGCCCTGACCGCGCTGGCCGCCCCCGGGGCCTCGGCCCGCAACCGGATGGTTACCGCCGAACAATGGGGCGTGGCGGAAATCGCGCTTTCCGGCCAGACCGACGGCAATCCGTTCGTCGATGTCGCGCTTTCCGCGCGGTTTGTCGGCGGCGATTGCACCGTGGTGGCAAACGGGTTCTACGACGGCGACGGAACCTATCGCATCCGCTTCTGCCCGCCGGTGCCCGGCGAGTGGCGCTATACCACGCGCAGCAATTCCGACAGGCTCGA
>WSSedL1CaDRAFT_10002186_pt1 | contig 10195 bp, 2 predicted proteins | sample WetSurSL1Cattail_FD_9464 | JGI IMG/M metagenome (IMG submission 9464)
GCATACACTCCGTCGCCATTACGTTTGCCAGTTCAATATGCTGTTAAGTTTATTGATAACGAAAAAACAATAGCTGAGTATCGCCGCGACGAATTCTTTTCGGGTGATTTTAAAACAATTTCTCCTGCCAGTTATACTTCTACTTCAAAATATATTCCCGGTCCTCCTTCCGGAAATCTTCAGAAATCGTATTATACTGTTAAGGCTGGAGATGTATTGGGATCAATTGCAACTAATTACAATGTTGGAGTTTCTGATTTAAGATACTGGAATAATATTACCCGGAATGTTATTCATCCTGGGCAAAGATTAGTGGTTTATACTCCCAAACCTCATAATTTTAAAGCTAAACCTAAATCAGAAAATTCCGAAGGGCAAACTGATTTTGTGTATTATGAAGTAAAAAATGGAGATACCCTTTGGAAAATTGCCTCACAGTATTCCGGAGTGTCTGATAAAGATATTAGAAAATGGAATAATCTTGGACCATCTACTAATATTAAACCTGGTCAAACTCTTAAGATAAGAAAATTATAAGTGGTTATTTTTTATTTTGAAGGTCATCTTATTTCGATTGTATTGAAGTAGGTTGACCTTGAATTTTACTTCGGAAAAACATTAAAGTAATTTGAATGTTTTCCTGTTTTTATTACTACTTTAGTGGATGTAAAACACATTTATTAAAGTGCTAAGTATCTACGAAGCTTTATAATATATATTTTAACTACTAACTAATGACGGGTTTCGTGCGGCAAACTCTTTTGAACAGGAACAGTTTTTTTATATCAGTATTGTATATGCTGATAACTCTCCTTTATTCTAATGTATTTGGGCAGAAAATTAACCTGCGTTTTCAGCATTATACTATTGATAATGGTTTGTCTCAGAATACAGTTGATTGTATTTTAAAAGATAGTCATGGCTTTATGTGGTTTGGTACATGGAATGGCTTAAACCGTTTTGATGGATATAATTTTGTAGTTTACAAGTCAGATAATCATCCAAATAGCCTATCTGGGAATTTTATTTATTCTTTATGTGAAGATAAAATGGGAAATATTTGGATTGGCACCAAATCGGGTTTAAATTGTTTTATTTATAGCCAAAATATATTCAAAAGATGTTTTTTAAATTCGTCCAAACAAAGTTTAGGTAATATTTCATCTGTTATCACAGATTATGAAGGTAATTTATGGGTTGGAACCAATACCGGGTTATTTCTGTTTTCGTCCGATAAGGTGAATTTTGAAAATTTGAGTGCATCTTCTTTAAAAATTAACCTTCCAGCTGATTTAATCAAATTAAGCGTTAATGTTGTATATGAGGATAGGGATAATAATATTTGGGTAGGTACTAATTCTGGCTTAATATTTATTAGTAAGGATAAAAAAAGTTACAAGGTTTTTGTTAATTCTCCCACAGATTTAAATTCCTTAAGTTATAGTGAAATAAATTCTATCTATGAAGATCAATACAGCTATGTATGGATAGGAACGCGCTTTGGATTAAACAGAATTAATAAAAAGAATTTTAGAAATGAAAGGTTTTATTATAATCCTGATAATGAGTATGGAATAAGCCATTTTACTATTAATGATATCATTGGCGACCGATACGGTAATATATTAATAGCTACTTTGGGCGGATTAAACCGATTTAATTATAAGAGCGGGACGTTTGAACATTTTCCTTTTAATTTAAATAATGATTATAGTTTAAATAATGAATTTGTAAATTCATTATATGCCGATAATCAAGGTAATATATGGGTTGGGACTGATAAAGGTGGCGTAAATAAATTCAGTTTTTATCAAAAACAATTTGGGTATATGTCCCATGAACCTGCTAATAAGAATAGTTTAACCTGCAATACTGTTAATTCACTCTTTGACGAACCCGATAAGCTTTGGATAGGCACTGCCGGTGGAGGATTAAATGTTTATCATAAAAATACCGGAATTTTCTCATCATACACTTCTAATCTGCATTCTACTAACCGTTTGAGCAAAGATTATGTTTCGGCTATTTTGCGCGATAAAAATAAGAATTTATGGGTGGCAACCTGGGGCGGAGGCATCAATAAACTTATTTCGGAAAACGGGCAGGGCGTTTTTAAAAGTTATCTTACAACTACCAATCCAAACAGTATTTGTGATGTTTATATTTCGTCCTTGTGCGAAGATAGAAATGGAAATATATTAATTGGTGCCTTATACGGTTTAGATTTATTTAATCCGAAAGAAGAATCGTTCCTTCATATAGCAAGTAATAAAAAATGGAAAAAGCATATATCTGAAGTTGGTTGTCTGCTGCTGGATAAAAATGGTTATTACTGGATAGGTTCCAGAATAGGGCTTTTTAGGATTAATTCTAAAAATATTTACCATGTTGATAATGAAAAATGTATCGAAAAGTTTGTAAATATTCCCGGAGATTCAACTTCTATACCAGGTAATTATGTGACTTCTTTATGTCAGGATAGGAGCGGAGCGATATGGATTGGAACCTACGGTAACGGTTTTTGTAAAGTAGTTACAGACTCAAAGTCTAACGTATCATTTGTCAATTATAATGACAAATCGGGATTGGCCAATAATGTTGTATATGCTATATTGGACGACAACCAGGGAAATTTATGGCTGAGTACAGATAATGGTCTTTCCAGATTTGATAAAGAAAATAAAACCTTTAAGAATTTTTATGTAAAAGATGGGTTGCAGAGTAATCAGTTTTACTGGACTTCTGCATGCAAAGGAGTTGATGGCAAAATGTATTTTGGTGGGGTTGAAGGCTTAAATTATTTTGTTCCGGATAGTATTAAGGATTATCCATTTGCACCTCAGGTTGTTATTACTGATTTGAAGATATTCAATACTTCTGTAAATGTTGGGGTTTGGAATAACAAGAAGAAAATTCTGGATGAAGTTATTTCTTCAACTAAAGAGCTTAAATTGTCCTATAAAGAAAATGTTTTTTCATTTGAGTTTTCGGCATTGGATTATTATCTGCCAGAAAAAATTCAATATGCTTATATGATGCAGGGGGTCGATAATTCCTGGGTTTATGTGCCCTCTTCCCGCAGGTTTGCCAATTATACCAATTTAAAAGGGGGCGAATATGTTTTTATGGTGAAAGCTCAAAACAGTGATGGTGTTTGGAGCAGTGTACCTACAACCATAAAAATTATTATTACCCCTCCATTTTGGGAAACATTATGGTTCCGGATAATTGCCATTTTGATTATTTCGATAATTATTGTTTTATATTTTCAAATTCGGACACGTAACCTGCAGTCTCGCAAGCGCATACTCGAAAAAATGGTTACGGATCGTACGGCTCAAATTGAAAAGCAGAAAGTTCAGCTCGAACTTCAAAATAAAGAAATTTTAGTTCAACGGGATCAGTTAATAGAACTCAATGAAAAGGTTCAAATGGTAAATCAATTCAAATTAAGGTTTTTTACTAACATATCGCATGAGTTCAGAACCCCATTGACATTGATTATTGATCCTCTCGAACAACTGATAAACACATTTAGAGAAAACGAAGACGTTATTTCTACTCTGAAAACAATTAACAGAAATGCGCAACGTTTGTTATACCTTATTAATCAGCTTATTTATTTTAGAAGGATAGAATCCGGGAAGGTGTTTGTTAAGGTTGGAAAGGGTGATTTTACCGCATTTTTATTCCAAATTTTTGAGTCGTTTCAAGATTTGGCTCAACATCAAAATATTAACTATTCATTTACAACTTCCGTTGAGCTTACTGAAGCTTGGTTTGATAGTGAAAAAATTGAAAATATATTTTACAATTTATTATCCAATGCTTTTAAAAATACTCCGGTAAAGGGGACAATTCAAATGAATGTCAAAAAAAAATCAGAGGAAGCTGGCGCGAATCTGGTGTGCATTGAAGTAATAGATACTGGCAGAGGAATTTCAGAGGAGTTTTTACCATTTATATTTGGGCAATTTTATCAGGTTGAGAATCAGCCTAAAAGTAAAGTTGACGGATCTGGTATTGGGCTTGCATTAACTTCTGAAATTGTAAAAGCCTTGCATGGACGAATTGAAGTAAAGAGTAAAGTGGGAGAAGGATCTGTTTTTACAGTATTTTTACCCTATAAAAAAGAAGCATTTAATGATAAGGAAATCGATTTAAACCCAATTTCACCTGAAATAAATATAGATGACAAAGTTGATGTGTTAACGCATCGTATTATCGAACCGAAATCTTTAGATCTGGAAAACGTTGATATTGAAACAGCTCAAAAGTCGAACCCGCTGATTTTAATTATTGAAGACAACTATGATTTAAGGGCTTTTCTTAAAAAAACTTTGAAAGTCGATTTTAGAATCATTACCGCCGAAAATGGAAGTGAAGGATTGTCTCAGGCAAAGAAATATTCGCCGGATTTGATTGTCAGTGATGTAATGATGCCCGTAATGGATGGCTTAGAATTGTGCAGTCAGCTTAAGGCAGACATCCAAACCTGCCATATCCCCATCATTTTACTTACTGCGCGAAATATGGTTGAAGATTGGGTTGTTGGGCTAGAAACCGGTGCCGACGATTATATACCCAAACCATTTAGTTTAGATATTTTAAAAGCCCGGATATTCAATTTAATTGAAAGTCGGCGTAAACTCATGAAAATGTTCAGCATGCCTGAAAAATTTTCTATCGAGGAGGTCACCTCAAATAGTGCCGATGAAGAATTTATAAAAAGGGCGTATGCCGTTCTCGAAAGTAAATTTAAAATCGAAGGCTTTAATTCAAATCAGCTCGCAGCCGACATGTTTATGAGCCCCAGTTTATTGTATAAAAAAATTAAAGCATTAACCGATTTAAATGTTATTGATTTTATTAACACATTCAAGTTAAGAAAAGCTTTGGAACTTCTCGAAATGGAACAATTTCCTATGTCGGATATTGCATTTCAGGCTGGCTTTAACGACCCTAAATATTTCAGTCGGCTTTTTAGAAAATTTTATGGAATGAGTCCTTCCGAATTTATACAGGTTAAAATTAGAAAGGAAGATAACGTAAAGCATTCTGCAGATTAAGAACCCTAATTTTGGGTAAGATTGTGCGTTTTCATGCTATTGATGTGTCCGTAAGTATATTTATAATAAATTCTCCTTATCTGTATATTTTACCCTATCCTTTTAAAATTCAACAAAGTATATTTCTATTGTTAAATGATAATTAAATTGGTATTTGCAATACAATTGTTGCAAGTCGGTTTTTAGTTGTTTTTTGTTATGTTGCATAATGTCAATAATATAACTTAAGTGTAGATGGTGTTTTTACTTGTAATTTTATCAATTTGTCCACTCAAAATATTTATTAGTCCACTATGTTAAGAAATGTTAAAGCTAATTTTGACATTGATTAAAACAAAAACAACTAATACTATGAAAAACTCCAAAAAAAACTATGTTGAGAAATAAATAGAAATTACAGAGTGAAATTGTAATTGCTGTCTGATTTTGCAAGGCGGTTTACTTAGCTTTATTGTATTGTTTATTTGAATAAATTAAATCGGAATATTGATTTAAAACTTAACTACTAAATATAATTATTAAAAGAATGAATTCAATCAAAATTAAATTTATGAAAACAACTAAACTGTGGATGTGCGCTTTGGGCGTAATAGTTTTTGCGGCATTCGTCTTGGTTGGGTGCGACAAATTGGATATTTATTCCGTTGATGCACCCTCTGATTTGCAGGCTAGGATTGACTCTATTGAGGCCGCTAATTCATATTCAGGTGATACAACTAAAATCGACATCTCAACCTATACTGTTGGGGCCACAGATGAAAGTACTGTATGGTGGAGGAGTTTTTCTGACTATTTCGCCGTACCAGTTGGCAAGGTTATTCATTTGGAGTTTGAAAATATATCTAATTGTTATACAACCGGGATTAACTATCAAAATTGGGCGCTTATTAATGCCAATATGGAGGCTAATTCTGCAAATAATACAGAGGCAACAACTTATGGTCTTGATTATAATAAAGATTATAAAGAATATTTTGCATTTCGTGCAGATGCATGGGGGTGGAGTGGTGTAATGGCCTCAGAAAATTCTGATTATACTTTTTATACAGACAGTATAACCAAAGATTATTCCGATATTAATGGTGATGGTGATATTTGGGATGACTTCCGTTATCTTATGCAAGATGCAAAAGTTACTATTGAAATTGAACATTCTTATGCGGGTAGATTATATATAACCGCTACCATGGTAGGAAAGGGTATTGATGGTAATCAACATACACTTGTTGAACAGTACGATCAACCTGTTGGTACTGATGTTATTTATTCTTTTCTTACCTGTGAAGGGAGCTATTTACAAATGAAAAGAGCATATTCATTTCCTTCTAAATATCCGGCTGTAGATGATCAAAATCCTGTTTCAATTACTATTTCTGGAACTCCGTCTTTTGTAGAGCTAGGGAATACTAATTTCTGGGGAAGTGGAATTGCTAAAGTTACTTACGCAGATGGATCTATTGCTAAAGTTGATTCTGCTGATTTATCTTTTACGGTTGTTCCGGATATGACTACTGCAGGGGCAAAAACAGTTGCAGTTTCTTATAGTAAAACTTTGTTGGGCGAATATTGTCAAGCTGTATCAAACATATATACACTTGAAGTTACTTACCCTGTTTCAAGTATTGCGGTTACAACAATGCCAACGATAACAACTTATTATTTCTACAATAGTGACTCTATTACATTCAATACAAATAATTTGGTTGTAACAGCCACATATACTAATGGTTCTACTAATGTGTTAGCAAACTCTTCTCTTAAATTTAGCAAGATACCTGCCGCTGAAGGCTCAAAGTCAGTAGACATTACTTATGTAGGAGCAACAAAAACTGTAACTACAACCTGCCCGTTAACTCTTGTGAAGGGGGTAAGTCAGGTTGGAGCAACAAATTTCTCATCTGTATGGTGGACGGTATTCTCTTCAAATTATACTGTTGCTTCAGGAACCAGTAAGATATTTACAATGTACTGTTACTCTGATAATGTTTCTAATTGGCACAGCCCATGTGCAATTCTTCGTAAAGCTTCTGACTTGCCAACATCAACGGAATATGCCGTAGTTCGTATGGATAATTATGGTTGGAAAGGCGATGTCAATACTTCTTCAGGACTTACCACTCTTGGTTGGACTCTTACTTCCAATTGGGATTGGACTACGTTTACATCAAATATTAGCGGTTCTAAAGTTGTTATTACAGTTACTAATAAAGGTGACAATACAGCTGATATCCTTTATAACGTTACTTATGCTAATGGAACCACACATTATCAGAAGTATGCAGGTATAACTGTAGACAAGGATGATTTGTCATGCGCACTGGTAACTGAAGAATCTTATCTCGTACTAACTGAATAATCACTAAGGTAAAATTACTAAAACTATGAAATATACATATTTAATCCTGTTGGTTTTGCTGGCTTTTTTACCGGCAACATACGCAGTGGGCAATGGTAATACTGGCCAGATGTCAATAGCTCAGCAAGGTAACATCACAGTAAAGGGTAAAGTTGTTGACGAAAAAGGTGAGCCTCTTCCTGGGGCATCTGTAATACAGAGAGGTACAAACAATGGTGCTATTACAGATATTGATGGTAACTTTTCTATATCTGTTCCATCAGACGCGACTTTAATAATATCATTTATTGGGTATTTAAATGAAGAGATAGTAATTGCGGGTAAGTCAGAACTTGGTAGTATTAAGTTGATTGCTGACGTTAAAACACTTGATCAGGTAGTGGTAATTGGTTATGGTACACAGCGTAAGGTTAATCTTACAAGTTCCGTTTCTATTGTTAATACTGAAGAGATGAAGAAAGTTTCCAACTCAAACATATCAACCATTCTTGAAGGAAAAGTTGCCGGTGTTCAAATTACAACAGATGGGCAACCTGGTGCAGACCCATCTGTTCGTATTCGTGGTCTTGCTACATTTGGAACTCAGGCTCCTCTTTATGTTATTGATGGAATACCTATGGGGTATACAATACGTGACTTTTCTCCGAACGATATCGAATCTTTGCAGGTTCTTAAAGATGCTTCTGCGGGTGCTATTTATGGTTCGCGTGCTGCAAACGGTGTGATTATTATTACTACTAAACAAGGCAAGAAGAATCAACCTATGAGAATTGACTACAGTGGCTATTATGGTTTCGATAAAATACCATCGGGTGAGTATGATGTTATGGATGCTGTCCAATATAAGGATTATATAACCATGGCATATAATAATAGCACTATGGATGTTCCTTCCGGATATGATAGTAACAGTGCTAATTATTTATACAATGCCGATGGTTCTGCAAAAGTGAATACAGATTGGGTGAAAGAAGTATTTAAAACTGGTGTTCGTCAGAATCATAATCTTAATTTTTCAGGAGGTGGTGAACATAATACTTATAACCTTGCACTTGATTATTATAGTCAAAAAGGAACCATAGAAGGTGCTGGTCCAAACTTAGACCGTTATACGGCCCGTATTAACAACACTATGGAGGTTAAGTTTATTAAATTTAAAACAAACATTGCATATACCCATAGTTCTCAAGATAATATGGCTTTAAGTAATGCAAGTGAATATGTTGAAGGTTTATATGGAACAGAATTTCCGGTTATGGCATCGGCTTTAATTTTACCCCCAACTATTAAAGCTTATGACCCTTCTACGTGGTGTCTTGATGATAAAATTTCTGCTGCCTCAAATTATAGCTACGACTCTTATGGATATGGTACCTATTATGATGATATTCATGGAGACTTGCGTGTGACCAACGTTTTGCTGCTTAATAATTTACTTACCAGGAATACTAAAGTCGACCGTATCGTTTCTTCTGGTTCTGCTGATGTTGATCTTATCGGTATGGTGGGGCTCAAAAGCAGCAATCACAGGTTGAATTATAATCTTAATCTTTCCTACAGCAAAACAATTGCAAAAGATCTTACTTTCATCCCTTCATTCATTCAGAGTACAACAAACTACCTTGCAAAGAGTGAAGAAAGATTAATAGAGGGTTATCGTAATTATAGCACCGCTCTTATAGAGAATACATTAACATATGATGGGAAAATTGGATTAAATCATATTAATGTTGTTGCTGGTCAGACTTTTGAACGTGAACTTACACATAATCTTACTGGTACAGGTACCTCCCTGTCCGAACCCTATTTTCTGGAATTGAATAATGCCTCTGAAACTGCTGCAACAACTAGTGATTATGAGCATGTATTAACCTCGTATATCGGTCGTGTCAACTACGATTTCGACGAGAAATATCTTCTTTCAGTTTCAGCACGCCGTGATGGTTCTAGTCGTTTTGAATCCGGCAGGCAATTTGGGGTGTTCCCTTCTGTCTCTGCAGGTTGGCGAGTAGAACGGGAGCCCTTTTTTACTGTTTCCAAATCAGTTATCAATTTATTCAAACTTCGCGGTAGTTATGGTGCTCTGGGTAATGAAAATATCGGTGATTATTTATTTTCATCAACAATGACAAGAAATAACTACACCTATAGCTTAGATAATACCAAAGTTACAGGTTCGGCAATTTCAAATTATGTGAACACTAAAATTACCTGGGAAAAGAAAAAAACATTAGATTTTGGTATAGACCTTAGCATGTTCAGCAGTAAATTGGAATTTAATATTGACTGGTATAAGGCTGTATCCGAAGATCTTCTATATGATATACCTGTACCTGCTCAGGCTGGAGTTACAAACACAACTGTAACCAGTAATGCTTCAACTATGGAAAATTCAGGTTTTGAATTTTTGGTTTCATATCATGGTAAAATTAGTAATATTAAATACGATATTACAGCAAATGCATCTACTCTAAAAAATAAGGTTACCAAATTAGGTCCTTTAAATACTCCATATTCCACTGATTTTACCAAAACAGAGGTCGGTAGCGAAGTCGGTTCATTCTATGGTTATGTTTCAGAAGGCCTTTTTAGGTCGCAGGATGAAGTTGATACCCGTGTTAATGCAAATGGTAACTATATTACTCAAAAAGGTGCTAAGGAAGGTGATATTAAATATGCAGACCTTAACAACGACGGGTCAATTACTTCTGATGACCGGCAATACCTTGGGAGTGGTATTCCTAAATTTAATTATGGCTTGAATTTTCAT
>WSSedL1CaDRAFT_10002187_pt1 | contig 10195 bp, 5 predicted proteins | sample WetSurSL1Cattail_FD_9464 | JGI IMG/M metagenome (IMG submission 9464)
CCGCTAACAATATAGGATTTAAGGCTCAGTTGGGCCAAAAAAAGAGGCACTAAGTTAGAATACTTAATGCCTCTATTAGAAGATGAGAACATTCAGGTTACCGCCCCAATTGAGTTTTAAATCTTGTTGAACTAAGCCATTGACATACAGGTATAAATTATTAGGGGATTTTAACTTATCCGGGCTTTTTTGGCAGTTATTTTGATTAACATTTGCATTTTTTTTTCATTTTTGAGGCTTTGGTTTTATCGATAAATATTATTGGAGATTTTTCATTAAGAAAAGGGCATAATTTTCCCATACTGGTTTTTTGACAACCTTTAAGATAAGACAACAGCTTTATTTCAAAGAACGTTTTTTGAGCCTGATTATTAGCCGGGAGACATTGCGGGAATCAACCCCGCAAACATTATCCCAATTTCGCAACAGGTGTTGCTGCGTTAGTTAAATCGCTCAAAAAAAGCTGTTTGCATTTTATTTTGATAAAAAACAAACCATTTTTAAGCAAAATACGAGTTCCAATTTATAGCGATAAAAAATATGCCGCGTAAAAAATATGTTAACCATAGTCTTTAAATCGAAATAAGAGGAGATTATTTTTAAATTTACAAAAGCTAAACGGGTTTTTGCACAGACTCCCGTTGGGCCTCATATTAAAAAGGGAACATTAACATTGAAATTCTGATTAATAAGACTTATGTAATTCTATTAATATTGGCTTTGATGACTGCTTGTATTAATATGAATGAGCCCAAGGATCAAGCTGACTTTATTAATGTGAGAAACAAATTTGATACTTTGATGACATTTCATATCCCCCAAAAATTACCAAATAATCAGTGCGGTTATGGGTTTTGTCCACCTTCTAATGAAATTGAAAAGTATTGCGGAATCTATATTGATTTAAAAAATAGATCCATAGTAGAATTGGAGTCGATTAAAAATAAATATAAAGAAAGAGCAAAAGTAATAGTTAATTCAAATGACTCCTGTATCGCAGTCGTTGAAACCTATAGTTAACTCATGGAAATGGGAAAACACTGATGATATTAAAAAATAACGAACGCAATGAAGGTCGCCCACCGTTTCACCCATCAGTGAGTCGCTCCGTTAGATAGTATCTGCAAAAATTGCCTAATAGGTTTTAAATGATTAATTTTGGTAAAAAATAGCAATATGGATTTTTTAATGGATAGGATTACAGTTGATAACAATATTTGCAATGGAAAGCCGACCATTCGGGGTAAAAGGATTTCTGTTCAAACTATATTGGAGTTTTTAAGTGCAGGCGATTCTAAGGATGAAATTCTAAAGCAATATCCTACGCTTGTGCAGGAGGATATTGATGCGTGTTTAAGGTTTGCCGCTGATTTAATGGGTCATCAATATTCAATTCGAGCGATTGCGTAATGGCAAAATATCTGATTGATGCAAATTTGCCATACTATTTTGGATTATGGAACAATCCAGATTATTTACATGTTAAGGATTTGGATGATTCATTGAGTGACGACCTTATCTGGGATTATGCAAAACAGCATGATTTAGTAATAATTACTAAGGATGCTGACTTTTCATTAAAAGTTCTATACAAAGGAGCTCCACCCAAAGTGGTTCATTTAAAATTTGGCAATCTCAAGATTCGTGATTTTCACGGAATCATCTCAAAAATATGGGATGTTATTGAAAAGAATTTAGAAGACCACAGTCTGATTAATGTATATCTTGATAGAATAGAATCAATAAAATAAAAACGGCACTACCTAATAACTAAGGCTTCGTTGGGTGAGAAACACCGACAATGAAGCCAGTGTTGCACTGAACCTTCGGTAGTTTTTGACCGGAGCAACACTATGTGGATTTCGATTTAGGGTTAAGAAAAATGAGAAAAATAGTTAGTGGTTTCGATTTAAAAAGGAGAGGATACAGACGTAGCCACGAAATCACTTACGTAGGCATACACTCAGCGTTGGCGGCTATTGTACGAACGTCATCAATCTTTGAATCTTAGGCAAATAATATTAAAACTGATTTTAATATTCTCATTGTTTGGATGATGGCAGTAACATTAAATTAAAAAAGTTATATTTGAAATATAACGATGTCGGATTAATTTACATACAATTAAGTAGAAACATTTATGAAAATACAAAAAATAAAAACAGAACTTTTAGTAATTGCGGGCTTGTTCCTTTTGAACATAAATCTTTGCGCACAAAAATCTAATTTTTATGTTTATCTCTGCTTTGGACAGTCAAATATGGAAGGGCAGGGAATAATTGAAACACAAGACCAAACTGTAGATAGCCGGTTCCGGGTTTTTCAGGCTCTTGATTGTCCCAACCTGGGCAGAACGAAAGGAAAATGGTATACCGCAGTTCCTCCTACATGCCAATGCAATACAAAGCTTTCACCTGCCGATTATTTTGGAAGAACCATGATTGCAAACCTGCCAGATAGCATCATGATAGGTATTATTAACGTGGCTATTGGAGGCTGCGACATCAGACTGTTCGATAAAGATATTTATCAAGAATACGATTCTACCTATAAAGAAAGCTGGTTCACTTCCAAAGTAGCAAATTATGGGTGGAATCCTTATAAACATCTTATTGATCTTGCTAAATTGGCTCAAAAGGATGGTGTTATAAAAGGGATTCTTTTGCACCAAGGCGAAACCAATACGGGTCAGACACAGTGGTTATCATATGTAAAGAAAATTTACGCTGACATGATAAAAGACCTTTCATTAAAAGCAGATTCGGTACCATTATTAGCTGGAGAATTATTGTCTGTGGGTGATAATTGTTGTTCAAGTATGAATGCCATAATTAAACAACTTCCGGATTCTATCCCCTCAGCACATATTATTTCATCGGCCGGATGTGTTGGGCAAGATAAAGCGCATTTTAGTTCGGAAGGTTTCAGAAAGCTTGGAAGACGATATGCAATACAAATGCTGTCACTCATGGGGTATAAGGCTTCTTATAACGAACAATAATCAGCTGTCAACATCATTTAAAATGCGGATTATAGAGGGGGGTGGATGTTATCCCTGATGCAATGAATGAATGAATGAATGAATGAAACCGTTCGCCTTCGCACGCTTTCACCGGAATATTGCCCGCAAACTTCGAAGCGTTTTACGTATTGTTCGGGATTGATTGTTAGCTCTTCTATTTTAGGTTTCTTTACCAGCCTGTTTTACCGATTGCAGAAACTGTGTGGGAGTAATATGGTATTTATTCTTGAAGCATTTGCTAAAATAGCCGGCATCACTAAATCCTATTTGGTAAGCTACTTCTCCAATATTAAAATTGCCTGTTTCAAGGAGCTGATAACCTCGTTTTACCCTCATTTCTTTAAGAAATTCAACAGGCGCCAGGCTCGTTAATCCCTTAAGTTTGTTAAAGAAGGTAGTTCGTCCTAATCCTATTTTTGAGGCAATCATTTCTATGTTAAATTCAGGATTCGATAAGTTTTCTTCAATAATTTTAATGATGTCTTTAAGAAATTGTTCGTCTTTGCCGGTAATAATAACTTCCGTGGGCGCCAGATCCACAATTTTTACCTGATTATAAAATTTGTCTATTAACTGTTTACGCTGATGGAGCAAATTTGATACTTGTGCCATTAAATAGTCCATACTAAAAGGCTTGGTAATATAAGCGTCAGCTCCATAATTTAATCCCTCAATCATGCTATCGACCGATGATTTTGCTGTTAAGAGAATAACAGGTATATGACTGGTTCTAAAATCATTTCTAAGTTTATCCATTAACTCAATACCATCCATATGCGGCATCATAATATCACTAATGATCAAATCTGGTAAAAGTGACAGCGCTTTGTTCCAACCTTCCATGCCATCGTCAGCCTTCTCTAGCTTGAAATTTTCCACCAATGAATTAGCTAAATACGACTGCAGATCCTTATTATCTTCTACAATTAAAATGAGAGGAGTACCTTCTTTATAATCGACAGGTGTTTCAGATTTTTGAACAGGCGCAACGCTTAGTTCATCATTAACAGAATCGTGGTAAGATGTTTTGGCTTGTTGATAATCAAACTCCACTTCGTGGGCTGAAAAATGCTTTTTACCGGCCTTCAGCTTAATTGTAAACGTACTACCCACGGTAGGCGTACTATTCATGCTAATATCTCCTTTATGAAGATCTGTAATTTCTTTAACCAAAGACAAACCTATACCTGTTCCCTTGGTTTTCAGATCCGTTGCATGATGTGAAATTGCGAATCTTTCAAATAAGAATGGCATGTCTTCTTTAGCAATTCCAGTACCCTGGTCTTTAACAATTATTTCAAGCCCCCCTTTTTTCAAATCATTCACAATAATCTCTATTGCTTTATTTTCAGGCGTAAACTTAAATGCATTGGATAAGAGATTAAAGATAGCGGTGTCCATCTTCTCCATATCAACCCAGGCTTCAAGCTTGCTAATATTGGCGCTGAATTTAAAATCGATGTTTCGGGAAGCAGCCAGTTCTTCAAATCCGGAATAAATATCTTTTACAAAAGCTACCATTTCAACTTCAGCCACTTTTAAATGCATTTTTCCGGTTTGGATTTTCCTGAAATCAAGTAATTGATTAATATGCCTGAGCATCCGGCGTGCATTTTTGTCTATAATTTCAAGGTATTGTTTGGTTTTGATACCAGAAAGCTCTTTTTTCATAAGCTCCTCTGTCGGACCAATGATAAGTGTCAAAGGTGTACGTAATTCGTGAGATATATTTGTAAAAAACCTTATTTTCAATTCAGTAAGTTTTTGTTCAATAATTACTTTATTTCTTAACCGGATGATTTCAAGCATAATCCTTCTTGCTGCTATGAAAATGAAAAATAACGATATAGCATACGCCAAATAAGCCCAGATGGTTTTCCACCACGGAGGCAGGATAAGAATTTTCAGCGATTGGTCCGTTTTATTGTCAAAAACTCCGGTAGATGAACATTTCACTCTGAAAGTGTAATTGCCTGCAGGCAAATTAGTATAAGTGGCCTTTCGTTGCTTACGTACATAATTCCATTCTTTTTCAAAGCCTTCTAAAATAAAGGCATACTCCAGCCTCTCCGGATTTCGGTAATCAAGTCCCGCATATTCGATGCTAAAGACGGACTGATTATATTTCAGGGTTAACGATTTGGTTTCAGAAAGTGCTTGTTGTAAAGGCGATCCTTCTTCAATCTTTACGTTTTTGTTGAATAATTGTAAATTAATTAAAGACAAAGGCGGCTGCTTATCATTTAAGTCAATACTATCCGGTTGAAAAGCATAGTAACCATCTGAACATCCAAAATACAACTCATTACTATGACCACGGAAACAAGCAGCCTCAGAGAATATTGAATTCCTTAATCCATCAAGTTCAGAAAAATTGAGGAAGATTTCTTTTTGGGGGTTAAACATTGATAATCCCTTTTCAGTTGTTAACCACAGATGGCCCAGGTTATCCTGTTGGATGCCTAATACAATATCAACCGGAAGATCATAAGCAGAATTATAAGTTTTAAATTTAGGTGGCGCTTCTCCAACTGGTTCAGCAATAACCTTGTTTAGTCCTCCTCCAAAAGTACCAACCCACATTTGATTGAACTTATCTTTAAAAATGTAGTGCACATCATTACTGGACAAGCTATTGATATCGCCTGGCCTTTTTTGAAAATGTGAGAATTTAATGGAATCAACAGTGGTTTTATTAGGATCAAAGATTACCAACCCAACAGAAGTGCCAACCCATATCTGTCCTTTGCTATCTTCCTGCAAATGTCTTATTTTGTTAAATGAGGCCGGATAATCTACAAACGAATTGTTTAAATTCTTAAAACTGGTTTTACCGTTTTTCGTCTCAACCAGGTTTAGTCCACCACCAAAGGTGCCTACCCAAATCCGTTTTTTACTGTCTTCGATTAAGCTATAAACGAAATTATTACTTAAGCTGTTTAGGTCATTAGGATCATTCCTAAAATGCTCTATCCTAAATTTTAAATTCGCAGGATTACCTTTGAAGGTAGCTTTGATGATACCGTCTCCCTTTGTGCCTAACCATATTACACCCTGTTTATCCTGAATAATTTCATACACCATTCCATTAAAACTTATATCATCAGGACCTTTTGTTTGGGATGAAAAGATTTTCCTTAACTTTCTTGCCTTGTCATAACAATACAGTTTTCCTTCGCGGGTGCCAATCCATAAATTTTCGTAACCGTCTTCAAAAATAGATCGTACCTCATTGGCTGACAGCGAAGCGTGATTGTTGGCAGGTTCGTAAAGCCTGAATTTATTTTTAGTAAAACTAATCTTTTCGATACCCCGAGAATAAGTACTTAACCATAAGTCTCCATATGAATCATATAATGAACATGTTACTAAATTTGAAAATAATTTATTTGATGCACCTGGTTTGTTATAAAAATATTCAAATTGGTCAGCAGCCCTGTTATAGTAGCCAAAACCACCTCCGGTAAGATTGATCCATAATACATGATTAATGTCCTCATGAATGTTATAAAAATTACCTAAATAAACGTAAGGACTTACTTTATCTGTTTTTTGTACAAACCTTTTAAAGCTTTTACGGGCAGGATCGAATTTTATTACACCCGGATTTGCTGTTTCAATCCAAACCAACCCATATTTATCCACATACAGGGAACGAATATTGTTGTCAATTAAACCGTGAGTCGTCTCTTTTGTAAGATGAATATTGCTTTTTTGCAAAATATTAAAAATAAATAATCCTTCTTTTTTAGAACCCACACACAACAATCCATGTTCATACTGAGCAATGGCAGTAATTTCAGAGGAAGGGCTAATGATAAATTTCGAAAAGTTTCTGGTAGAAAAACTATAATTTACAAGTCTGCCATCGGATGTCCCGAACCAAACGGATTGTTCTGTTTCAAACACAGAAGTAAAGTTGGTAGTGGCGAATTGTTGCAGAAATGAATCGATGTTTTTTTTATGTTTACCGAGGATACAATTCAACCCTTTTTCGGTTCCAACCCAAAGGTTAAATTCAGAATCTTCAAAAATAAAGTTTACATTGTTGTTTGAAATCAGATAATTATCATTAAAGTTAGAAGAATAGTGGGTTACCTGGCACGAATAATGATTGGGTTCCGTAATGACCCTAAAGCAACCGATATTTTTTGCGTTTAACCACATTTCCCCAGCTTTGGTCTCATATATGTTTTTAATACTGATATTTAAGGTGCTGAATTTTTTAATCCCATGAGGTATTCCTTGAAAAGTTTCGGTGCGTCTGTCGAAACGGTGAACCTTCTCATCATACGTTTTAACCCATAAAAATCCAAAGTGGTCTTCTTTAATCTGATCGATACGGTTATGTGATAAGTGGATTGAATCGCCAGGCCGCGATTTATAATGAGTAAATGTATATCCGTCAAATTTATTGAGGCCGTCCCAAGTACCGAACCACATAAACCCATTGTGGTCTTCGAGCATACACATTACACCACTATGCGACAACCCATTATCAGTGGAATAATGTTTAATAATGCAAGGTGATTGAGATTGAACGGACAAGGCGCATAAAAAAACAAAAATGGAAATAATCGAAAATTTCCAAATCATAGTGATAGCAGGTAAAGTTAATAGTGCATTTTTAATACTCAAAAATAATCAATTATTTCAGAAATTCTGCCTTAACCAACAAACAGGCATCTATACCTAATTTCAAATACTAGTCTATTCTGGGATCAGGTCGATAGGGTAGCCTGGCTAATTTTTGAACTTCAACACTTGGAAAGCCAAATTCCTCAACCACTTTGCCCTGTAACAGGTACACACCCTGCCCGGTAAAGGGATGCTTTTTCAATGAATCAGGGAAATGAACGGTATCGAAAAATTCGCCGTGCACATCCAGGAAACATCCAAAATTCATGATTTCCTTTTTAATTGTTTGCACATACTTAATGGTTACCAGATCGCCGGTCATACGCACCGTTTTGCCAACAAGGCTGTACAAATCCTGAGCATTGGCGTTGCCCCTGTAGTCGGTTTGCAGCATATCGAATCGCGACATGCTCACCGGAAACCCAAGCAATTCAATTTCGTCATACACATGTTCAATGTCAAAGTTCTTTAATTCGGGCAACTTATATTCAACTACAGGTTCTGCAAAAAGAAGATTGCTTAGGGGTTCAGCTTTTTCCTTAGTTAGGAGAAGGTGCGCCTCCCACATTAGTTCCTTTTTTGTTTTGCCTGTAAAGCGAAAGGCGCCGATGCGTACCAGTACAAGCAGTTGCTCCAGACCAATGGAAACGCGCTGTGTGAAATCAGGCATGCTTTTATATTCGCCATGCAATTCCCGCTCTGCTATGATTTGTTGAACTACATTCGCCTCTAAGTTTTTAAGATGAATAAAGCCCAGGTAAATATCGTCCTTGTAAATGCAGGTTTTGTTATTACTTTTGTTGATACAGGGCAGGTTAATTTTAGCGCCATACCGTTTGGCTTCATTAACATACACCCAGGTTTGATAGAACCCTCCGAAATTATTTATTACAGCAACATGAAATTCGTTGGGAAAATAAGTTTTAAGATAAAGACTTTGGTAGCTTTCAACAGCATATGAGGCGGAGTGCGCTTTGCAAAAGGAATATCCGGAGAACGAAGCAATTTGACGCCATACCTCAGCAGCCAGTTCATCACTATATCCCCGGTCACGACAATTGTTGAAAAAAGTATCGTGAATCCGGTCAAGCTCTTTTTTCGACCTGTATTTCCCTGACATAGCACGCCGTAATATATCGGCATCCGAAAGTTCCAACCCCGCAAAGTGATGACAAATTTTTAACACATCTTCCTGGTAAACCATTACACCGAAAGTTTCTTTCAATTGTTGTTCGAAAACAGGATGCAGGTATTCGAATTGATCAGGATGATGAAACCGCCTGATGTATTCGCGCATCATACCCGATTGGGCCACTCCGGGTCGTATGATAGAGCTTGCCGCTACCAACCGGATGTAATCCTGACACTTGAGTTTTTTTAATAAACCCCGCATAGCAGGAGATTCAACATAAAAGCATCCGATGGCTTCGCCATTATACAATCGCTGGTTCACCTCTGCATCATGTTTAAAGGTCTCTACCTGGTGAATGTCGACTTTTACACCTCTATTTGTCAGTACAATATCAGCACACTCCTTAATATGTCCTAACCCCCGCTGACTTAAGATATCGAGTTTTTCGAAACCGATATCTTCAGCAACATACATATCCCATTGTGCCGTCGCAAAGTTTTTTGGCGGCAGGTCGAGGGCAGTGTAGTAGGTAATGGGCAAGTGCGAGATTAAGATGCCGCCGGCATGAATGCTGCGGTGATGCGGAAAATTCCGCAACTGCTGACCATAGGTAAAAATTTTATGGGTTATGTCGTTTTGCAAAAGTGGGGCGGAAGGATTATCGACCAGTCCGTCGATTTCGCCTTTCGGCAAACCATAAACTTTTCCCAGTTCCCGAATAATGGAACTGGTGTGAAATGTATTAATGGCACCCAACAGAGCTGTATGATCCCTGCCATGTCGCTTAAATATATAGTCAATAACCTGATCACGCTCTGTCCAGGAATAATCGATATCAAAGTCGGGCGGACTGGTGCGTTGGGGATTGATAAAGCGTTCGAAGTACAAGTCCAGTTCAATGGGATCGATATCGGTTATTTTCAAACAATAGGCAACAATGCTGTTACCTCCACTGCCCCGTCCCACATGGTGAATGCCTCGAGACATGGAATATTGGATTACATCCGAGGCAATAAGGAAATAGGCAGAAAAGTCCAAATTACCAATGACCTGCAGCTCATGTTTTATCCTTCGTTTCGCCTCGGCATTGTTACACCCATAGCGGTAAACCATTCCTTCCAGGGCTAATTTTTCAAGCAACAAGCTGTCATCATATCGGCTGCTCGTGAATATTCGTTTGTTTTTTGGCGTTTTATAATCGAAGGAAAAGCTGCACTCATCCATCAGCTTTTCTGCATTTTTAATGATATCGGGATAATCACGATACATCTTGCGGAGTGTATCGGGCGATACAAGATATTCCTCGTGCCGGGCTAATTCACCGGGTTTGAGCATGCTCAACAAGGTGTTGTGATCCATAGCCCTCAGAAGCTTATGCAATTCATGATCTCCCACCCTGGCAA
>WSSedL1CaDRAFT_10002188_pt1 | contig 10192 bp, 4 predicted proteins | sample WetSurSL1Cattail_FD_9464 | JGI IMG/M metagenome (IMG submission 9464)
AGCCTTATATGAATAATGATGTGAATTCTTCAGTTTATAAAAGATACCACAACAATACGAACTGGCAGGATGAAGTTTTCGACCGCTCAACTAATCAGAATTATTATTTACGTGTAACCGGAGGTGATGAGATTGCTAAATACGGGCTTTCGGTTGGATACGAGAAAAATAAGGGCATTCTCAGAAACACGGATTTTTCGAAATACAATGTCCGTTTTAATTCGGAAATCATTGCGACATCCAAGTTAACCATCAATGCAAACCTGGGCTTTACATACGGAGAGCACAATCTAATGAACGACGGCATTGCTCCTAAGACAAGCCCCATCTATCTCAGTTTAGTAAAGTCCCCATTTTTCACACCAAATGTGCTTGACAATAATGGAGAGGTTACTAAAAACCTTGAAGATGTCGATTCTCTAAAAATAGGAAATCCTGCCGCAGCCATAAATTCTCTGGATGCCAGAAGCAAGGCGTACCGGTTCTCCGGTTCCGTTAAATTAAACTATAAAATAAACACACACATAAACCTGAACTCAATCCTTGGGGTTACCTTTGATAAAAACGATGAGAATGTATTTATTCCCGACCGGGGATTTGTGGCCGATACGCTTTTAACCACCATCGCATACGACCGGGCGATAAGCAACGTAGCACGTTTGAACTCCGTTTTCAGCGACAGCTGGTTGAATTACAATAAAGTTTTAAATAATGAACATTTTGTAGCCGTTAACCTGGGGCTCAGATATAGTACCAATTCATCTCGTGACGACATTGCCAAAGCTTACAATACACCTATCGACGCCTTAAAATATTTGGATTCTGGCACCAGTAATCTCGATAAAACCGGTGGATCCTCAGAAAAATGGAAATGGATGACGTACTATGCAGGAATTGACTATTCCTTAAAGAAAAAATATTTTGCATCCCTGAATTTATCGATGGATGGTTCTTCCCGGTTTGGAAATGATGCAAAAGGAATCAGTCTGTTTTCACATAAATTTGGTTTCTTTCCTTCTATTGGTGCTGCCTGGCTTGTTTCGTCGGAAAATTTCATGTCTGACATTAATTTTATTGAACAGTTAAAATTAAGAGCCAGCTATGGCATAACAGGTAATGACGATATTGGGAAATTGAACAGCGCCAGGTATTATGTACCACAAGAGTATATAGGATACTCAGGGTTGGTAAGCGGAGATGTCCCCAATAGCCATATTCAGTGGGAAACCAATAAAAAAATGAATCTTGGGGCCGACATGGCATTTTTGAATGAGCGGTTGCAAGTTAATATCGACTTTTTTCACAATGTTACTGATAACATGTTAACCTTCAATCCAATCGACAAGATATCAGGTTCCAGCCTGGCATTAATTAACAATGGAACTGTTCAGAATAATGGCTTTGAATTCAATATTAACGGCCGTATATGTAATGGAATCTTTAAATGGGATGCCGGCGCCGGTATAGCGCATTATAAAAATAAAATTAAAAAACTGCCCGGAGGAGAATTTACCACCAATGTTGCCGGAGGAACCGTACTTTCGCGCGTTGGCGAGCCTATTGGCGTTTTCTATGGCCATCATTCCCTTGGAGTATTTGCTTCAGATGCTGAGGCCGCTCAATCGGGACAAACAAACAGGATGGCCAACGATCAATTGATCAGTGCAAAAGGTGGCGACATTAGGTTTTTGGATACTGATCAGAACGGTATCATCGACCAAAACGATCGTGAGATTATTGGCGACCCCAACCCCAAATTTACCGGGATGTTGAGCAATCATTTTACGTGGAAAAGGCTCTCCATGGACATTATTTTCACATTTAGCTGTGGAAATAAGGTATACAATCAACTTCGTTCATCCCTGGAGTCACTCTCAGGTTACGAAAATCAGTCGACAACTGCTCTTAACCGCTGGCAATATGACGGACAGGTTACTGATATACCCAAAGCTTCATGGGGTGACCCGATGGGTAATGCACGATTTTCCAATCGCTGGATTGAGGACGGATCTTATATAAAACTCAGGACCATCACCCTTTCTTACGATTTACCTTTTAAAACAGGATTTTTCAAGAATGCGATGGTTTACATGGCAGCAAATAATCTGATCACACTAACTCATTACTTAGGATACGATCCTGAATTCAGCATGTCGTCGAGCTGTTTTGCGCAGGGAATTGATACGGGGCTAACCCCGCAATTCCGCTCTATGTATATTGGTTTCAGAATCGGTTTATAAACAGTCAAATGGAAAACAAAATCAATCAAATTATGAAAAGAATATTCCCGGGATCACTTCGAATTGCAATACCATCACTCATACTATTCATGTTGGTTCCTGCACTCACATCCTGCAAAAAAATGCTCGATACTGATCCTCATGGCACCGTGTCGGGTATTCAGAATGCCGATGATGCCAGGGCAATGGTATTGGGGATCAATAGTCTTCATAGGCAGTTGCTCGCCGAACAGTACGTGTTGTTAGGGGAGCTACAGGCTGATTTAATGGATGTTACCAGCAACGCAAATGATTACCTGCGGCAAATCTCCACCCATAGTGTAGATTCGTTAAATCCGTATGTAAAACCGGAAAACTTTTATAAAATAATCCAAAGCTGCAATGATGCCATAAAAAGCATGAATATCCTGAAATCCAGTGGTAAAATAGATGGCGCTTCTTATAATTCTTATTATTCAGAAGTACTTGCTTTCCGATGCTGGGTTTATTACCTGCTTGTTGTAAATTTTGGCAGTGTGCCCTACATAACGCAACCCATCGAAAACCTCGATGAACTTGAAGCCAATAAATATCCAATCGTTCCTTTAACCGCAATGATAGATTCGCTGGTTAACGCAATGAAAACAATAGTTCCGACCATTGCTGCAGAAGAAACCGCTTCCTGGCCTATTATAGATAACACCTATACCTCAAACAAAACTTTTGTGCACAAAATAATGTTTTTGGGCGATCTTTTGCTTTGGCAGGGTAATTACCAGGATGCAGCAATGTATTACAAGCAAATCCTGGATTACGCGTCCAGTTCTTCTGACGACGAATCTTATACCCGTTACAAATGCAGTACCAGTTATTGGAAATTCTCAGGAGGCACAGGTTATTGGCCGGATATGTTCAAGGCAAAAAGTGTTAGTAAACAATATGGAAAAGAATGGTTGTGGATTTGCTCTACCGAAAAACAATATGGTGAAACCAATACCTTGGTTGATTTTTTCTCCAGCGCGTATGGTAAATATCTGCTCAAGCCGTCCCAGTTATCAATTACAAACTGGCAATCTCAGGTTATGCAAAATGGGTCAAGCGGAGATTCGAGAGGCGAAAATGCCTCGTGGGTCACGGAAAATGGAAATCCTGTGGTGAAAAAATATTTAAATTATGTGGTTAGTCCCTTCAACAAAGATGCGGATTGGTACATTTACAGGGCCGGAACATTGGCTATCCGGTTTGCGGAAGCTGCCAATCGTTCCGGAAGATACAAACTTGCTTTATCCCTGTTAGGACCCGACACAATTGCTTATGCCCCCAGTGCCAGAGACTCATTTAATTTTGTATTTGATTTTGCACTAAAAATCCGCACCAATGGTCCCTTTTACGGACAAACCATTGGACCCCGCGGAAGAGCTTATCTATCAAAAATTGTTCTTCCCGCAATCAATCCCACTCTTCAGGATACTATCAAAGCGGTTGAAGATATCATTATGAAAGAATACGCACTCGAACTGGCCTACGAAGGCGAGCGCTGGATCGACTATGTAAGAATAGCTACCCGTCGCGAAAAAGAAGCTCCCGGTACCGGTGCCGAATTTTTAGCCAATGGCATAGCCAAAAAATTCGAGACGGCCAACGATCCTGCTGCAGCACAGGTAAAGGCTAAACTTATGGCTCCGAACAATTGGTTTATACCTCTTTACAGAAAAGGGCGGAAAATAAATTAATATTGAAGTATTGAAGAAACTGATAATATGATTACTATGAAGAAAAATATACGCATACCAATACCCAAAAAGTTTGATAAGGCTTTTGAACTATGCTTCCTAAAGAGTTTATTCGTATGGCTATTTTTGCTCACATCATTAATGGCTTTCGGTCAAAGCGATGGTGATTATCGAAGCGCAAAAAATGGAGGCGGTTGGGCTAGTGCAGGTACATTCGATGTTTATTCATCTTCAACTGATACCTGGACACTGAATAAAGGTATTTGGGTTAAATCCACTGCATATACAGCAGGAACTCAGGTCGTAAATGGAACTAATCTTTATACATGTGCATCTCCTGGAACCAGTGCCGCTTCAGGCGGCCCTACAGGTGCAGGTATAGGAATTACTGACGGTTCGGTTACCTGGAATTATACCGGTATTGCTGCTTCTGTACCAACATCTCCAACTTCAACAACAAATGTTACCATCATGGATGGTGTCTTGCAGACCTCAAATGGAAATGGCTATGTTGCCGGTTCATTAACAGTAGGGCAAGGAAACGCTTTTTCAGGTACAGTTGTACTCACAGGAACAGCAGTTTCCAGTGTTACTATTAATAATCCAGGAAAATTAATGGCTAATCCGGGAATAATATTTATTGGTGCCGGAACTACGGCCGCTACCGGCACTTTGACTTTTTTTGCGGATGGAACCTATTACCGAAGCAAAGGTAATGGTTATACAGGAACTGAAACTGTAACCATTGGAACTGCATGGGCTCCAAACACAGTCTATGCCATAGGAAATCAACGTTCAAATAGTGGCAGTTTATATACTTGCACAACTGCTGGCACCAGTGAAGCTTCAGGTGGTCCAACAGGTACAGGTACAGGCATTATTGATGGTGGTGTAACATGGAATTATGCTGGTATTGCTGCTACTGCTCATCCAATATTTAGCAGCGGCCAAATTACAGACATTGTTATTGATAATGTCGGTTCTGGTTATACCTCTTTTCCTGGTTTAACAATTAGTGGATCTTCCTATACAAACTGGGTTTTATCAACTGCATACAACGTAGGAGAACAAAGGATAATAGGATATAATGTATATACTTGCACAGGGGCAGGAACCAGCTCTCCAAATGCAGGGCCTACAGGTACTGGTACTGGCATTATAGATGGTACTGCAATGTGGGATTACACTCGTTCTATTGCAAGCTATGTTCTTCAAATGGGTGTTGGTTCTGTAGTAATTACAAATGGAGGTAATTATGCCACTGCGCCACAAGTTATGGTAGGCTCCGCTATCCAACTTGGAAAGGATGGCACTGCAAAAACAGTTACGATATACGGTGATGTTACCTTTAAGAACGGCGCAAATCTTTACAATGGAGGAACTTCAAGTTTAAATACAAATCTCCTTAATATTGGAGGAAACTTAATCGCGGAAACTCCAATATCCTGCATCACATCAGTTTTGAGCTCTACTTGTTCAACCATAATTAACTTTAATAAAACAGGTAATGCTACCATATCCGGTGCAGGTTCGATTACATTTAATAATTTGACCGTTAATAACAATACTACTACCTTAATTAATAATAGTAGTGGTACGATAACTATTCAGGGTAATAGTAACTGGAATTATATTACCGCATTTGATTTAGCTACTCCTGCAACAACAGGTATAATAAGTCAGGCTGACTCTACAGTTACATTATATGTCCCCGGTGGAACTGATGTTACTTCATTGGTTCCAACTGTTACGCTCTTTGCCGGAGGATCAGTTGATCCACTTTCAGGAGTTGCCCAGGACTTTACAAATCCTAAAATATATACTGTTACTGCAAAAAACGGCATATCAACAAAGCATTGGAAAGTTACAGTGAATGTAGGGCTCAGTACAAATGCTACTTTGTCGGCTCTATCAGTAGCTGGTTATGCGCTTTCGCCAGCATTTATTGCAGGAACATTAGAATACAGTATTTCCCTTCCATATGGTACTGTTATTGATAGTAATTTCCCGGCTGTTAATTACACGGCTGTTGCAAACGCAACTGCTATTAAAACAGATGTAGCAGTATTACCCGGAACTACTACAATAGACGTTACTGCACAGGATGGGATAACTAAGAAAACTTATAAAATCAACTTTAACGTTGCGGCTCCTTCTAACGATGCAACACTGAGTTCCTTGACCTTAAGTTCCGGAACATTATCTCCGGCATTTAGTTCAGGAACTTTCACGTATAATGTTGTATTGCCTAATGGCTCAAGTGACCCGCCAACAGTGAATTATACTCCTGCTGCAAATGCAACTGCGTCTATAACAAATCCAAGTGTTTTACCGGGTGCTTCAACAATACTAGTTACAGCGCAAGATGGTATTACAACAAATGTATATACCATTAACTTTAGCGTTGCTGCTGCTAAGGTTTCACAAGCTATTTCCATGACATTGCCAACGCTAGCTTATGGCGATACAGATGCTGCAATTGGAGCAACAGCCACATCAACTTTGCCGGTAACTTATGCCAGCAGTAATTTAAAAATTGTAACAATTGTAAACGGTAAAATTCATGTATTGAACGCCGGAACATCAAATATTACTGCTTCTCAGTCAGGCAACATAAATTATTTTCCTGCACCCGACGTTCAACAAACCTTAACCGTCAATAAAGCAAAGTTAACAGTAACAATACACGACACAATTCGATTAAGAGGCACAGCAAATCCTGTTTTTAAAATGGACTATAGCGGGTTTATTGGTACCGATAATATTGACAGCCTTGCCACAATACCCACAGATTCCTGTATTGCAAACGCATACAGTCCCGTAGGTGATTACGACATTAACATTACCGGAGGATTGGATAACAATTATGATTTTATATGTAATACCGGAAAACTATCCGTCAGGACCACACTGGGTGTCGAAACAACAACAGAAAAACACGTTTTAATATTTCCGAATCCGGTTCAAAGTTTCGTAAATATTTCTGGCTTACCTCCAAAATCAACCATTGGTATTTACTCAATAAGTGGTGAACTTTTATGGAAAACAAAGACACTTAAAGACTTTACAGGAATCGATATGCGAGAATTTGCAGCGGGGATTTATATCATAAAGGTTGTTTCCTCTGATAATAATATTGTAAAACAGATTGTAAAACAATAAATACACTCAAACAGAGCCTGGTTGCTGAAAAGCGACCGGGCCTTGTTATTATTTGTGACATAACATAAAAAAATATTGTTATTAAAACTGTCCATAACGGGTATTTTTTGATGACTATTCCTAATATTTTCTATACATCATTGTCAATATCAAAATTATATTTTACATTGCCCCATCATTAATACGTTAATCTTCAGATTTAAATAATCATGAAAAAACCCAGATTCCATCGCACGCAAAATGCAAATACATCATGATATGGTAATAAGTTTTGAGAGGCATTTATATTCTATAGTTATCAAAAAATCAGTTACCAGTTATTGTTTAACGAAATGAATTAAAGGCCAAATACACAAATCAATTATCCCTAACATCATTGATCCACATTAAAATCACACTTATGAAAAAGTTTTTAATCCTCTCATTATTTGTTTTCACATTATTCACTTTTGCATTTGCTCAAAACTATGCACCCAACGGAGTAATAATCTTTCCTTCCTATGGAGCTCCATCCGGTACTAATTTCAATTATTTAATTGATGGTAATGGAAGTACCTCATGCTGCATCAGTAGCGACGGATATATAATAATTGATTTAAAACAAAAATATACGATAACCGCAGTTAAAGTAGAATCAAGCTCAACCTTCAGTTATCAGGCTGCTTTTGGTATAACAACAAGTGATCCAACTGAAGATGAAAATCTTTATATTGATGCGACCTCAAATTCTGTTGTATATCTTGATGGAAATCTAAAAAAGACTGTAGACTCTGAATGTGTTCCGGGCTCATCGGTGAATGTCAGGTACATTGCTATTAATAGCCTTCTTTCTGGCACATGTGTATTTGAGATTTACATTTATGGTACTGCAATTCAAACAACTACGCCGACTGTAAGTACGAATAATACATTCGCCAGCCCTTCTGGAACAGATTTATTTTTATACACAGGAATTGACCAACGTCTAATTATAAAAAATTCAAACGGAAATGTTGGTATTGGGAATGTTAGCTCTGTACCAAATGCTTTCCCAACAGAAAAATTAGATGTCTTGGGAAATTCAGTGATAGGCTCTTTAACAGAAAGAATATCAATTGGTTCTGGAGGTATTGGATTTAACAAGCAAGTTTCAAATGGAAACAACTTAGGTAACATCTATAATTCTGAAGCATTCGCTTATCAATTTCAACATGTGGGGAGTACATCTCAGAATTTTGATTATTTAGCTTTACAGGTTTATCAGCCAAACGGCAGCATTATTACTGATAAGGCTTTAGTTATTAATGGATTTGGCAACGTCCTCATCGGCAAAACTACCCAAACTAACAATACCTATAAATTAGATGTAAACGGTAAAGTAAATGCTACTCAATTCATTGGCGATGGTTCAGGATTAACTAATCTCCCAATAACATTACAATGGACAACAACTGGGTCCAATATTTCGTACGATGTTACGAATGGCAACGTCCTCATTGGCAAAACCACACAAACCAACACCAACTATAAACTCGATGTAGCCGGTAAAGTCCGTGCCAACGAAGTAACCGTTAACACCACAGGTGCCGACTTTGTATTTGAAAAGAACTACAAGCTCCTTTCCTTACCAGAAGTGGAAAATTATATAACCCAACATAAACACTTACCTGATATAAGCCCCGCAACTGAAATGCAGAATAATGGCGTAAGTGTAGGCGAAATGCAGGCTAAGTTGTTGCAAAAGGTGGAGGAGTTGACGTTGTATCTAATTGAGCTGAAAAAAGAAAATGAGCTTCTTAAAGAAGAAAACAGACAAGTTAGGGCAATAATCGGCTCTATTAAATAAAAAACTTTGAAAGACATTAAAATGGTCTTCCAAATTATTGGCTGTGAAATATTTTATTTAAAAATTACAACGCATGAAAAAATTTAAATTAAGCGTATTAGTATTAATAAGCCTTTTTCAATATACCATTGTATTTAGCCAGGCACAAACTCCTCCTATCAAGGATCCTCATTTAGAAGCTTTTAGCATATTTGGAGACATCCCTGTTTCTCATTCAACGGGGGTCCCGGATATCTCCATTCCCCTCTTCAACCTCGAATCGCATGGTTATACCTTGCCTGTTACCCTCAGATACCACACTGCTTTGGTAAAAGCACCATATGATCAGACCAATGTGGCAACCGGATGGATACTGGAAGTAGGTGGAAATATAGTTCAAACCATTAATAATGCCGATGACTTCCTTGGCAGGCGGCCGGCTGCCTGGAAAAACACTTCCTTGGCAGGCGGCCGGCTGCCTGGAAAAACGATTACGATTTATCAGATCAAAACGCGGAAAGCACATGGAGTTATACACATATGGCAGTTAGTGGATCGTATGATTGTGAGTATGATATTTTTTCTTATTCTATTCCTGATAGTAACGGGAAATTTATCGTAAACAAAAATACAACCGGAAAGTACGATGCTGTTTTCCTGTCCGATCCAAATTTAAAAGGGAATATAGATATAACAGCTGACCAGTATAATTATTCGGTTAACAACTTTATTATAACAGATAAAAACGGTTATAACTATAAATTTTTACAAAAGTCGAATTTCAATACTCCGTTTTATATGCTGGATAAGCTATATTCACCCAATGGGCTGGAGCTTTTTAGTTTTGAGTATTCAAACATCTTTAATTATGTGTACGGCAGTAATTATATTGGTTTCCGGCATTACGTCCTTCCTATCAGTACTGAGGTAATTAAAGGAATATATCAATACATCTCTCCATCGGCTAATTTGTATTCCTACTTTGTTACAGGCCTCTCCCCTGAATCCTGGGAAGGAACTACTATAAAAAAAGTAGTTTTTGATAATGGAAGCCTAGTTTTTAACTTAGATGCCAGTACTAATAACAGATACATTAAAGGTGTTTGTTTAAGAGATAACAATGGAATTTTAAAAAATATTGAATTTGAAATCGGCAATTTTCCAGGGAGTGGATACAGGTACCTCAATAAGATTCTCATAAAGGATGCAAACCAAATAATTTCGGAATATTCGTTCGATTATTATCATAAGGACAGAACAGTAAGCAATTCTAC
>WSSedL1CaDRAFT_10002189_pt1 | contig 10189 bp, 7 predicted proteins | sample WetSurSL1Cattail_FD_9464 | JGI IMG/M metagenome (IMG submission 9464)
ACCCCTGCTTCTACTTCAGGCACCACAGGTAAAACAACAGGCACGCAAACCGGAAATACAACAAACACAACTAAAACAACAAGTACTCAGCAAACCGGAAATACTACAAATACAAATAAAACAACCAATCAGAATTCTACAACTACATCAGGCACAAAGAATACCAAAAAGTAGTTTTATAAAATATTGATTATTAATTAATTAATGGTGTTATTCTCGAAAATAGGGGAATAACACCATTCTTTTTTTATAAAAAATTGTTAAAACATGCTAAAAATATAGCTTTCAACGTTTTTTTATGTATATTGCTTATTCAATTTAATAACCAAACTTTATGAACAAAACAGAATTAATTGACGCAATCGCAGCTGAATCAGGCTTAACTAAAAAAGATTCAAAAGAAGCATTAGATGCTCTTATTAGTGTAGTTACCGGCACTTTGAAAAAAGGTGATAACGTTTCTTTAGTTGGCTTTGGTTCCTTATCGGTAGTAAATAGAGCTGCCCGTACCGGCAAAAATCCACAAACTGGCAAAGCAATTCAAATTCCTGCTAAAAAAGCTGTAAAATTTAAAGAAGGCAAAGAACTTTCTGAAAGCGTTCAATAAGAAAAAAAAAGCCGGTTTTTACCGGTTTTTTTTTGCCCGTTAGTTTTTAATATTTATCCCTTAAGAAAATAATTGAATAGAATTTAGAGGCTTCTCTAAATTTAATTTAAAGTTAACGCTAAATTTATATTCACTTCATATTGGCATTATACCTTTACTTAACCAATATAGTAGGATGCCATGAAAACACAAATACATCGCCTGAAAGAAATCCTGCAGGATAACATGGAAGATTTTAAGTATGTGTTATTAGTAGGTATACCGTCTTTAATTATAATGATTCTTCTAAGTCGTTGCATGGATTTTTCTCATCTTTATTAAGTTTATATATCATATATTGAACTAAAATTTTTAATTGTTGTTTATTCTTTAGGTTTAAACCCTTATGTATGGCAACAATCTTAATTACCGGGGGCAGTGGAATGATTGGCAGATTTCTTGCAGATCATATGATGCGTGCCGGATTTGATGTCGTTTTTTTATCGGGAAGCAAAAAAGTTATTCCCGGAATTAAAACTTATTATTGGGATTGTGAGAATGGTATAATAGACAATAATGCATTTACGGATGTCAGTTTCATTATCCATTTAGCAGGTGCTAATATTGGTGAAAAAAGATGGACTGCACAACGCAAAAAGTTAATTCTTGAAAGCCGGGTTAATTCAGCAGAACTGTTATTCTCTAAGGTTAAGGAACTAAAGGTTAATTTAAAGGCTTTTATTACTGCTTCGGCAATTGGTATTTACGGTTCTAATACTACGGATAAGATTTTTACTGAAAATGATACATCCGCACCCGATTTTCTTGGTGAAGTCTGTGCAAAATGGGAGGCTGCCGCCGATAAATTTGAGGGGTTAGGAGTGCGTACTGTAAAAATAAGAACAGGTATTGTTTTGGCGACAAACGGAGGAGTGCTTGCTCGTTTAATAATGCCTTTTAAGTTTGGAGTAGGAGTGGGTTTAGGAACTGGTAAGCAATATTTCCCGTGGATACACATTTTTGATTTGGCCAACATTTATCAGGAAGCTATTGAAAATTCTCAAATGCATGGAGCATACAACGCGGTTGTCCCTGAACAGATTAAATCTGACGATTTTTTGAGAACCTTGGCTAAGGTCTTAAATCGTCCTTTCTGGTTGCCCAATATTCCTGTGTTTGTATTACGTTTACTTATGGGAGAGATGTCTCAGATACTAACAGGAGGTTCTGGTATTTTTCCTAAAAAACTTCAGGATATGAATTTTAAATTTAAATTTTGTTCTGCAGAAGAAGCTTTAAAGAATCTAATTATACCTAAAGTCTAATAATTGCTATCTTTCTTTGTCAATAGCTGAATTAAATGGTTTAGCTTATCTCTAAGTTCTAGCAGTTCATTCAGGTCAATATCATCGGAGCTTAGACCTTTTAATAAATTTTCGGGAATAGAAGCTGCTTCTATTCGTAAATCCTTTCCTTTTGGGGTCAGACTTATAATTACTTTTCGTTCGTCTTTTTCAGAACGTATTCGTTTTATAATATTCTGGCTCTCCATGCGTTTTAGCAGTGGAGTTATCGTATTGGTATTCAGTATTAATTTTTGAGAAATTTCGTTTACACTAATACTATCGGTTTCCCAGAGAACCATTAAAACTAAGTATTGAGGATATGTTATCCCCAATTTGTCCAGAAAAGGTTGGTATTCTCTGGTTATTAATCTCGATGCTGCATAAACAGGAAAGCACAGTTGATTTTTAAGTTTTAATTGTTCAAAATCCATTTCGTTTTATTTTGAAAGATCGGTAAATTTATAAAAATACATGCGTTTCATGTGGTTTTTCAATTGTTAAATCGAGGCAAACTTATTTTAATTTTTATAATGAAACATCTGTGTGGTTCGGCAAAGCCAAGCCTTACCGAACTTTTTTTTAATCTTGGGCCAAAAGCCAAAAGCCAAAAGCCAAAAGCCTCTTCCCCCTATCCTAAAATGGTCCTCAAATATTTATCAATTTCTTCTGGCTTGGTTATAGGTGAAAACCTTTTTAATGGTTTTCCGTTTGAATCAATTAAAAATTTAGTAAAATTCCATTTTATCCCATTCCATAAACAGCCTTTCAGTTCGTTTTTTAAATATTTATAAATGGGGTGTGCATTTTTTCCATTTACATCTACCTTGGAAAACATTTGAAAGGTAACACCATAGTTAATCAGACATCCTTCCGATATGGATTTATCGTTACCGGGTTCCTGATTTCCAAATTGATTACATGGAAATCCGAGAATAACCAAACCTTTATCTTTATATTTCTGGTAAAGTTCTTCCAAACCTTTGTATTGGGGAGTTAAACCACATTTGCTTGCAGTGTTTACCACTAATACCGTTTTACCTCTGTAGTTTTCCATACTCAGTTCTTTCCCTTGTAAACTCTTGGCATTGAATTGATAAAATGTTGAATTCATATTATTTAAATTAAAAAAGTGTCTTAAATGATTATATCGTTCACGATGCAAATGTACTAATAAATATTATATCGCAAACGATATAAATAATAAATTTTCATAAAAATCTTTGTTTGCGATTTGTTTGATTTTTAAAGAAAACAGTTGTATATTTAATAGTTATGGTTCTGTTTTTTGTTGAATCAAACATTAGCCTATAAGTGAAAAACCTGTTATTTACTCTGGTTCAAACTATAAAATTTGAATTATGGGACTATTATTACCTTTTAAGAATGCTTATGTTGGCGGACTAACCCGGTTGATATTTGATAAAAAAATATCAAATCTGAAAATTAAAATTAACGAAGCTTATTTTTACACCGAAGAAGATAGCTCGGCAGTATCGGATTGTTTTACACTCGACTTTAACGGTTTTGTTTCCGGAGTCGATTTAGCGGTAAATCTTCAGTATGATTTGCCAGACAAAGGTACTTTTTCTGAATCCGTAATTTTTCGGAAACCAGCTCACGACACTGCTGGAATGGGGGCAACGGTAATAAGAGATAACGGAAATATTTGGGGAGTATTTTTTAAATTTTGGTTACCCGGAGCACATAATGTATTTTTAAGAGGATCTTTTAATAATTGGAAGGATGTGAACCGGTTAGAGCAATTAGGCGATACCGGCTATTGGTATGGCTTTTCGTGTGACGCCCGTCCTGGTGACGATTACCGTTTTTTTGTCTATGGAAACGATGGTAATATTAGTGAAGTGTCCGATCCGGCGGCTCGTCAGACTCTTAAAACTTCGTACAACGGACCGGATGCTCAGGATGCCAACGCGGTTATTACCGATCCTGGCGCTTTTAATTGGTTGCACGACAAGGCTTTTTTTAATGAACGTAGGGATTACTCAAAACTTATTATTTATCAGGCTCATTGGGGAACATTTTTGAGGAAGGGTTCCGGAGATCAACCTTTTAGCACTTTCGTATCTGGTACCAGCGAGTTGGATAAGAGAAAAAGTGTCCGTGAAAAATTAATATACATACAATCATTAAATTTTAATACTTTAGAGCTTCTACCGATCCATGAGGCCAACGGGCAGAGCAATGCCGGGTACGACCCCAGTTTTTTCTTTGCTGTAGAAACAGCCTACGGAACACCCGATGATTTAAGGATTCTGGTTGACGAAGCTCACGGATTAGGGCTTGCCGTTATTTTTGATTCTGTAATAAATCATCTTACCGCCGACGAGAAGCATTCCTCTTTTTCTCAGCCTTTTTTAAAGGGATATTATACTTATGCTAATGCTCCCTGGTCTAATCAAAATCAATGGGGCGGCTCCGACTGGGGGCCTGATCCGAATTTTGAACGACCCGAAATAAGAAATATGCTTACCGAATGCATGCTAATGTATATCAATGAATATCATATTGATGGAATTCGCTTTGATGCAACCACCACTATTCCTCACGATCCCCTGAAAGAAATTATTTCACACCTCCGATATACCGGTATATTTTTAATAGCCGAGCATCTTACCGGAAATCCTTTACCTTATATAGTTGGCGATGTTGGTTTTAATGCAGGTTGGTACAAACAGGCATTTGACAAATTAACATCCGATGTTCTAAAGCTTCCCCGGAAGGGAAATTTAAACGCGCTTAGAGATGTGTTTGAATCAGATTTTGATGGAGATTCGCTAACGGCAGTTAAATATATGCTTGGTTCTCACGACGAGTGGTGGGGGGCTCATGGAGGCAATTCGATTTGTGGAAGATTAGGCGGTTCCGAAAATCCGTATGTTCAAATGAAAGTAAGGCTTGCCTGGGCAATAAATGCTGCTTCTATTGGCATACCAATGATGTTTATGGGAACAGAATGTTTAAACAATAACTCCTGGGACAACTATAATGGTTATGGAGATATGGATTGGAATCCGGATGCATCTTCCCCGGGAGCAATGTTTGCACGTATGATACAGGATATAAATAAGTTACGCAATACCCATACAGCTTTGCATCAAGATAACGTGGATACTTTTCAGTCTCATTTTGATGAAGACGCAGGTGTATTGGCTTACCGCAGGTGGGATAGCTCCGGTGGTGTCTTTTTAATTATTATAAATATTTCTGATAATAGTTGGGCTACTGGTGATTATCTTGTTAATTCCGGTGTGCCAAATTCTAAATGGGATGAATGTTTTAATTCTCAATGGGATAAATACGGCGGAGGAAGTTCTGTTGCTTCCAACAAATACTATCATTCCGATTCGTCCGGGAAGTTAACGGATAAATGTATTACTCAGTGGAGTTTAATATTGTTGAAACAATGTTTTAGTTGAAATGAAGTACGTTTATTGTATTTAGAGTAAGTGTTTAACAGAATGAAGAATATAAAATGAACCTGAAAAAACTACATATTTTAGCTGATAGGCGGTTTCTGATTCTCGTAATAATTTTAATTGTATCCAATATTATAATTACCGGAATCTCCATAAGCATACTTTATCAAAAATCTGTTTCAATAATTGGATTTTCTCTTGAAGATATTGTTATTCGGCAAAAATCGTTGGTTACCACATTAAATGAAGAAGGACATACGGACGAGGAAATTATTGATTTTATAAAACATTTGCGAGCAAAGCATTACAGTATTGGGGATATGGGCGAATTTGTAATAGCTACTCAAAAATCGGACAGTGCCCTTTTTTTATTATCAGGCAGGGGTAAATTTTCCATTCCTCTTAATTTAAAAAACAGTAATGCTTTTCCGATGAAGCTAGCCCTTCAGCATCATACCGGATTGGTAAAAGCTCAGGATTACCAGGGAATTCAGGTATTGGCGGCATATACTTATGTTCCTTCTCTCAACTGGGGCATAGTAGCGAAAATGCCGATTTCTGAGATCAACATTCCATATTATCAGGTATTTTATATTTCGATAATCGTTTTTGTGATTTTAATGATTATAAGTGTTTTCTTTTTTATAAAAACAGCCATTCCGCTTTTTAATACAGTAATTGATAATGAACAGAAGTTCAGGCTTGCCATTGAACGTTCTCCATACCCCATTGTAATTCATGCTAATGATGGTTCTGTTCTTAATATCAGCAAAGGGTGGGAAAATATAACCGGCTATACGATTGAAGATATTCCGACTATTTCAAGATTGACTCAGCTGGCTTATGAAAAAGACAATGGAAAGGTTTATCAATACATAAAAACGCTCTATAACAGAGTAGAATCCACTGATGACGGTGAATTTATGATAACCTGCAAGAATGGAGACAAAAGAATATGGGATTTTAGTTCTTCGGTACTGGGTAAATTAAACGATGGCCGTATCGCGGTTATGAGCATTGCCAAAGATGTAACCGAACGAAATAAAGCTCAGGAGATTATACAAGAAACAGAAGCGAAATTCAGTGCCGTGTTTTACAATAGCCCCGTTGCCTATAATCTTTACGGACTAAACGGGAAACACATAGATGTAAATCCGGCTTTTTGCGGAATAACGGGCTTTTCGAAAGATGAGATAATCGGCAAAACATCAAATGAATTAAAATTGATTAGCAACTCTGAAATATTGCGGCTAAAAGAGCATATTAAAGAAAAGGACGGAAGTTTTGATAATTTTGAATTAGATATTATTAATAAATACGGAGCTACCGTACCTATTTTATTAACCCGGAAAATAATAAATTTTAACAACAATCCTGTTTACCTGGGAACTGCCATTGATATTTCGCAATTAAGAGTAGCCCGGCAATCTCTGGTAGAAAAAAATACAGAAATTGAGTCGCAAAACGAAGAGTACCGCCAGATTAATGAAGAATTACAATTAATAAAAGAAAAAGCTGAAGAAAGTGAGAAGCATTTTCGGGACATCATTGAAAATTCTCAAGCCGGATATTTCTTTATCGACAGGGACGGGATTTATCAAAACGTTAATGCAGCCTGGTTAAATCTTTATAAACTTACTGGTTTTGATAAAATTGTGGGTAAGCATTTTTCCGAAATGTTCCCATCGGATCAGAAAATTACGGCTGAGGAGTTGCTGGAAGGTATTAAAAGATCGGATCCCGCATGTATTAATGGTGAATTCAGGAGAATTTGTTCCGATTCTTCTATAGGATACCATTCATTTACAGCACGTCCGGTATATTCGAAACGCAAATTTCTTGGAATTGAGGGTTTTATTATTGATACAACAAAACAAAAAGCAGTTGAATTTGAGCTGAACAACTCCCGGGAAATAATAGAACGTAATGAAAAAAAATACCGCAGTCTTTTCGAAACTATGCAGGAAGGTGTGTATTTGCACGAAATGATTTATGATGAATCCGGCAAAGCAATTAACTACCGGATTATTGATGTAAACCCGAGTGCTGAAAAATATTTAGAGATTAGAAAAGATGACGCATTGGGTAAGTTGGCTACCGAGCTTTATGGTACTCCCGAAGCACCGTTTATTGATATTTATGCCCGGGTATCTGAAACTTGCGAGCCTCAATCGTTCGAACAGTATTTTGAACCCATGCATAAACATTTTTTCATTTCGGTTTATGCTCCGCGTAAGGGTGAGTTTGCCACTGCTTTTTTGGATATCTCTCCACTTAAAAAATTTGAACAGGAACTTATTGTAGCCAAAGAAAAAGCAGAAGAAAGTGATCGGTTAAAAACTGCATTTCTTCAAAACATGAGCCACGAGATACGTACTCCAATGAATGCAATCATGGGCTTTTCTGAACTCCTGGTAAAAAATTATAATAACAAGGAGAAACTGGAACATTTTTCACAAATTATAAATCAACGGTGCAACGACTTGCTCGATATTATTAATGATATTCTGGATATTGCTAAAATTGAATCCAACCAGTTGCCTGTAAATATTGAAATTTGTTATTTGGATCAATTGTTTTCGGATATCAGTATATTTTTTAATGAGTATCAGGAAAGAATGAACAAAAAGGACATTGTTTTCGAAATGCTATCCAAATGTGGTAATGGATTTACTATCAATACAGATAAGACTAAATTAAAACAGATTTTTATTAATTTAATTACCAATGCTTTTAAATTTACTGAGAATGGGAAAATATCCTGTGGTTGTTTCTTTAACGAAAATGGTCAGCTGATATTTTATGTTTCTGATACAGGTATGGGGATTCCTAAAGATAAATTTGACTTTATCTTCGAGCGTTTTTCTCAGTTACCCAAAAGTAAACAAACCTTTACAAGTGGCACTGGTTTAGGATTATCCATCGTTAAGGGGTTGTTGGCTTTATTGGGAGGAAGTATCTGGTTAGAGTCGGAAATTTATAAGGGTTCTACTTTTTATTTTACATTAAATTTAAACAACATCCCGGTTTCAATAAAAGAAATGGATAAATCTGTAAAATCAGATAATGAGATAGATTTTACCAGCAAATCAGTGTTGGTGGTAGAGGATGATCCTTTTAACAGCGACCTTATTGAGGAAATGCTTTCACCTACCGGATTAAAATTATATTTTTCCGAAACAGGGTCTGATGCCATTCAAAAATCTCTTGAGCTTTTACCTGATTTAATACTCATGGACATTGGACTGCCCGATATGCCTGGATACGAAGCTATAATCAAAATTCTGGAAAAAAATCCAACCATGAAAATTGTTGCCCAAACAGCTTATGCTTCTGCTGACGACAGAATTAAAGCCCTTCAGTCAGGGTGTGTGGACTATATCAGTAAACCAATAAAATCTCAAAAACTGCAGACTATTGTGGTTAAGTATATTTAAACACTAATAAAATTTTACGGTATAAAGGTTTTTATCAATATATTTTGAATTTTACTTATTAGTAAGTATATTTGTCGCAACATCGTGAATTTTAATTCCATATGTCAATAACACGCGAAAAAATATTGGAATTGGGCGAAACCCTTATTCTTACTAAGGGATACAATGCTTTTAGTTACCAGGATATTTCTTCTGAACTGGGAATTAAAAACGCTGCCGTGCATTATTATTTCCCTTCTAAAGAAAATCTGGGAACTAGTGTTGTTAAGACGAATATCCAGAAGTTCGAGGAAATGATTGATAATATGCATAGCCACAAATATGATGAGTGGCAGCAACTCGAAACTTTTATTAAAATATATGTTAAAAGTCACAGGGAACAAAAAAAGTGCATAGTAGGTGCTTTAGGGCCCGATTACAACACTTTGAGCGATTCTACCCGAAAAGAATTAAAACGCATGGTGGATATTATTCTTACCTGGCTTACTGCTACTCTGGCTTCCGGTAAGGAGAAAAAAATTCTGGCATTTAAGGAAGATGCAAAAAGTAAGGCTTTTACCATTTTTTCAAGTTTGGTAGCCAGTTTGCAAATATCCGGTATGCTTGATAAGGCAGATTATAAAATCTATTATCAATCAATTTTGGACGAATTAAAGCCTTAAAAAAATTTATCGTGTACACTTACTTATTAGTAAATATATTGAGTTTTTATATAGTATTAATTATAAATTAAATAATATGAAAAGAGCCGTAATAACCGGTTTAGGTGCTGTAACTCCAATCGGAAACAATGTAAACGACTTTTGGACAAGTTTAATAAATGGTAAAAGCGGGGCTGCCAGAATTACCAAATTTGACCCTACAAATTTTAAAACGCAATTTGCCTGCGAAGTTAAAGGTTTTGATCCCTTAAAGGTGATGGACCGCCAGGAGGTTAAAAAAGCCGATTTATTTTCTCAGTATGCCATTGTTGCTTCTGATGAATGTATTAAAGATTCCGGTCTCGACCTGACTACTGTTAATCTGAACAAAGTAGGTGTTATTTTGGCTACCGGTATTGGTGGTATGACTACTTTTGAAGAAGAGTTGATTAATTTTGCTCAAAACGGCGGTATTCCACGTTTTAGCCCGTTCTTTATCACTAAAATGATTGGTAATATTGCAGCCGGACAAGTTGCATTNCGTTATGGTTTCAGAGGTATTAACTATGCTGTTACTTCNGCCTGTGCATCTTCAAACCATGCTTTAGCCAGCGCTCTGGATGCCATTCGTCTGGGTCGTGCTTCGGTTGTAATTACCGGCGGTACAGAAGCTACAGTAACTCATGCTGCTATTGGTGGTTTTAATTCTATCAAAGCCCTTTCTACAAATAACGAAAATCCC
>WSSedL1CaDRAFT_10002190_pt1 | contig 10188 bp, 9 predicted proteins | sample WetSurSL1Cattail_FD_9464 | JGI IMG/M metagenome (IMG submission 9464)
AACGAGAGCGAATACGTAAGAACAACCCACAAACAACCCTTGATTTTGAATACGAGGGCTTACTTTTGAGAAATCCGTAAAAATATAGCTCAAAAGACATGAAAAGAGAATTAAAAATAAAAATCCGCTTTTACCGGACAACAATGATTTCTTATCACCAAAAATAAAATCTATCATTATTAATCTGTATATTTGCACCTTATATCTAACAATATTTTTATATTGAGATTTATTGTTTTATAAGCCTGATTGCAAAATTATTTTGGCACAGATATTGAAAAAGATTACATTACAAAAGAAAAACATTAGGATCTTACGTAGAAAAATATTCACAGCTAAAAATTACGATTATGAAAACAAAAGTAGCAAGCCTTCTAGTGGTATTAGTACTCATAGCCACTCAGTGTATGGCGCAACAAAAAATTACTGTTGAAGCTCAAAACAATGATATTAGCAACAATCTTGACTTAAAAGCTGTAGCTACTGTTTTTGGAGAATCAAAGAATCTGGAAGAATTTGAACAGAAACTAAATGATTATGAAAGTGGAATTTCAAATTTGGATTTAAACAATGACGGGCAGGTTGATTATTTACGCGTAATAGAAAAAAACGAAAACAATATCCACGTTGTAGTTATTCAGGCTGTTCTTGACAAAGATGTCTATCAGGATGTTGCATCAATAGTTGTTGAAAGAGACCAGGAGAATAATAACACTACAGTTCAGGTAATTGGCGATCCGTACATATATGGAAACAATTATGTCATTGAACCGGCTTACATTTACACTCCTTCAATTTTTTCATTCTTTTGGGGAGCTGCATATTTTAGTTGGTACTCTCCTTATTACTGGGGATACTATCCAAACTACTACCACCATCGCAGCCCATTTGGAGTAAACATTTACATGTCCAATGTATACGGTCGTATTAATCATAATCAACGGTATTACTACACCAATGCGAGAAGGGATGCGCGTGCTGAAAGCATATATAACTCTGTGAAACGAAATGACTATGCTGTACGTTATCCTGACAGAACTTTCAGTAGCAGAAACCAAAGTATCAGAAATAAACGAGATATTGAATTTAGTCGCAGTGGCGTAATGCGCAATTCATCAACGCGTTCAAATTATCAGGGGAGTTCTTCCGTAAATAGAAACACCAGATCATTTGACAGTAATAGTTCAAGTCAAAGAACGTATTCACCTTCTTCACAAGATAGAAGCAATACGTATCAAACCAGAACAAATAGTAATGTTAGACAGAATACTTCGAGCGACCCTATTTACAGTCCAAGAACAAATTCAGGAAGTTCAAACACAAATACGACTATCCAGCGAAATAGTAGCTACCAGCCACGTCAGAGTAGCGATAATAGTGTGAGATATTCAGCTCCAAGAACCTCTTCCAGCTCTTCGGTAAGTCAACCATCAAGAACTGTAGAAACCCGGTCGGCAGCTCCACAACAAACCCGAAGTACAGAATCAAGGTCGAGCAACAAAACAGAGAGCCGTTCGGGAAGTGGAGACTCAAGAAGATAAACAAGGTATAAATTAGCACATACTTAGTTAACGATTAATCGCTGAGAAATTTCTCAGCGATTTTTTTTATATTTTTGTGACGCTTCACGGACTCCTTGATCATATATTTTAAATAAATTTTATGTCTATCCCAACTACGCGAGCTAATGCGCCTGCCAATATTTCTATCGACTCAGCAAAATGCTCCGGTTGTGGGCAGTGTGTATCCGTATGTAAAGATTTTGGACTGGAGATCGTCGAGAATAAGGTTGTTGTATCCAACAAAGCATTGTTTGGTTGCATTGCATGCGGACATTGCATGATGGTTTGTCCAACCGGAGTTATTGCCGTTGAAGGACGAACTTTATCGCCGGTGCAATTATTTGATCTGCCGGATAAAAAGAATGTTCCAAACTACGAAAGTCTGTTGGCTATGCTTCAACATCGCCGTAGTATCCGTGAGTTTAAGGACGTACCCGTAGAAAAGGAGAAAGTTGATAAAATTCTGGAAGCAGCACAAACCGCACCGATGGGATTGCCCCCTTCGGATGTACATGTTCTGGTATTGGAGAATAGAAAACAAGTTCGCTCTTTCGCTGAAGATTTCTCGGGATATTTAAAAGGAATCCGTTGGATGTCGTCCAACTGGTTTCTTGCGTTGACGCGTCCGTTTATGGGAAAGGCAAATCGCGAAATGATGCACGATTTTATCAAACCGGTATTTGATATTTATGTTGACGATATGGATAAGGGTAATAACTGGATAAATTACGATGCGCCTCTAGCCATGTATTTCTACGGTTCGCCTTATTCCGACCCCGCCGACCCGATTATTGCGGCCACTTATGCCATGCTTGCAGGCGAAGCACTCGGGCTCGGGACCTGCATGCTGGGTGCTATGCATCCGTTTATTCAGCATGGTAAAAAGGCCCGTCTTTTCCGTGAAAGATGGGGAATTAAATATGCTTCACGTGAAGGACTAGTTGTTATTTTCGGCTACTCGAAAGTGCATTATCGTCAGGGAGTGAAAAGAACTTTTGCCGACATACACCGTGTTAGTTGATAGTTGACAATACAAAAAGACCTACTTTGTCAACTATGAATTATGAATTGAATAAAGGTATTCTTGCTCGGTTTGTCCGGGAGTTGGAACAAGTTCGGCTTTATGCAGACATTTCAAAGCTTCCAAATCCATGATGCTTGAATAACCCGACCGGCAAATAATCTTTTTTGCTCCAAGTAATACCGCAGCCATCTGAGCGTCCGGAAGATGAGCAGCCATACTAATGTTTCCAATGCCTCGTTCATTTGTGGTAGCTTGCGGTTGACCGCAGACAATAAGCATATTCTCCGCACTATTCTTATATTTTCGAATTAAAGTATCTTCAAAAATAGTTCGTTGTGGTTCCACGCCCGAAATGACTGCTACCACGTCAAATTCGTTATTTGGCTGTATGTTCTCTATGTCCTGAAAACGAGATAGCGCCCCGATAAACTTTGCATTAGCAGGCAAGGGATATTGATGAGCTAAATCGCCGGACAGACCACCATCTTTTTCACGGTCCGGAATCCAGCATTCGTCGTACCGATTGATAAATGCTTTGTGAATACGGTGAACCAGCGGTTCGAGGATTTTCAGCCCGTGCGGCATCTTTACCATCAGCTGATGGGTTATGTAAATGGAGCGAACACGTTTATTCCACAGTCCAAAACGATTATCGGAAATAACCTGATCGAAATGTTCGGACTGAAGTAAGCCCCTCAGCCAAAAATGCTCCTGGACTATCCCTTTGATGATGTTCGGAAAATTGAATAACATGGCTCCCACCTGCGATTTGCCGGCAGCATAATAAACCGCATAGGATGGAAATTCGATAAAGCGAAGTGAAGGAAACTCTTGTTTCAGGAATGCAAGCGGGAAACCATCTGCCACCACCACCGGCTCATTACCCTCGGACATAAGTTTTCGGATTATCGGTACACAGCGCGTGGCATGACCCAATCCCCAGTTTAACAGGCAGATTAATACTTTCATAATGTGATGATTCGATGATGTGATGATTCGATGATGTGATGATGTGGTGATGTGGTGATGTGGTGATGTGGTGATTCGATGATGTGGTGATGTGATAATGTGATAATGTGATGATAAGAATATGCCGTAGAGACTAATCATTTCCAGTAATTACCACATCAACACATTATCATATTAATATATTAATATATCATCACATCACCACATCATCGAATCATCACATCATATTATCCTGCTACCGCAACATCAAACCCTCTTGCTCTCACTTTTTCGGCAATGATGTTTAGTTCGTCTACGTTTACTTTTTGAAGATTTTTTGTGGGTGCTTCGCGGTCGAGGCTGTATATCATTACCTGTTGCGGACGGATTTGTTCCAACGCATGAATCCAGGCTTCCACTTCTTCGTCGGTGGTGTTATCAAGTTTTTCGCCCTGTACATCTCCGCGTAGGAACATGGTTTGGATAATCAGTCGTCCTTCAAATTTCTTCAGATGTTCGAGAAACCAGGCAACGTTGATGTGTTTCCCCACGGGTTGGTCCATCAGTTTCATGGTTCGGTCGATGGCCGAATCGAACTTCAGGATGCTATTGTCCACTTTGTTCAGGGCAGCGAAAATATGTGGTTTGTGTATGCGGGTGGAGTTGGACAGTACGCTGACTTTGGCTGTGGGGCAATATTTATCCCGCAAAGCAATGGTGTCATCTATAATTCCTTCAAATTCGGCATGCAGCGTAGGTTCGCCATTTCCGGCAAAGGTGATTACATCTGGGATTTGCCCTTCGGCAACCATTTCGTGCAACTTGGCATCGAGTGTTTCGCGCACCTGATCGCGGGTTGGAATGGGTGAATCGTGCATGGTGGTGTTGAAGCCACATTCGCAGTAAACACAGTTGAACGAACAGATTTTAGCATCAATCGGCAGCAGGTTTACACCCAATGAAAGTCCCAGCCGACGACTGTGGATAGGTCCGAAAATTATTTGATCGAAAAGAAGCATCTTATTTTTTATTTAAACTTTTCCAAAGTTTAGAACTTTGGAAAAGTTGTTAGCTTGAAAAGCTATCTATAATTTAATTATTATCCTCTCCCCGAGCGTCTTCGATAGTTGTTTTTTCACCACTTCCAGCTGGCTCATTTCCTGCATAATTTCATCTACCATCGCATCGTTCTTTGCGTCATTGGCAGCTTTCATTTGCACCAGCTTTTGTTTTATCAGGTCGAGAATCAGCATGTTTTTGAATTCGAATACTACACGCGGAATTAACTCCAGCAACCTATCGGCATCGGCTTCCACCTTTTTTATTTTGGAATGGATGCGACTCAGGGTATATTTTTCGGAAATAAGGTCGGCGGTAAGCATACTTATTTGTCCGTTTTGATGGTACAGGAAGAAATGTCCGGCAGCAAAGTTTTCCTGCTTACAGTGTATCTTGTATTCTTCGAGCATCAGGGCATGAACAGGATTATCGAAATGCAACTGGTCACGTTCCAGTTCTTCGAGTATATAGTCGCCCACCGTGACGGGTTGCTCTTTGGCTTCGTCGGCGTAAAAGAATACTACTTCACCATGCTTAATAAGCACTTGCAGAATATTTCGTTCCTGTTCTTCGAACTTCGAAGTTGCAACGCCCGATTCGTGAGCAAAAAATTCGTCGGGCGAAGGCATATCCGGTGCGGTGTTCGACCGTCGGGTAGCATTTCTCTCTTGCTCGTTGGTTTTGAGTTTGTTTATTTCGTAGTAGAGCATTTGCTCTTCTACGTTCAGCAGTGTACTGCATTCCTTCACATATTCGCCGCGAATGGCTGTGTTGGGAATAATAGCAATGCTTCGTACAATGTCCAGCACCAGTCCGGCACGCTTTACAGGGTCATTACCCGCATCGGTCAACAGCAGGTTGGTTTTGAAACGGATAAAGTCGGACGCATTACGTTCTACATATTCGATAAAGTCGGACGCATTGGTTTTACGGGCAAACGAGTCGGGGTCATCGCCGTCGGGTAGAAGCAGGACTTTGATATTCAATCCTTCTTCCAAAAGTAAATCGATACCCCGGATAGAGGCTTTGATACCCGCCGCATCGCCGTCGTAAATCACCGTTACGTTTTCGGTGAAACGGTGGATAAGACGGATTTGCCCGGGGGTAAGCGACGTTCCCGACGAGGCCACCACGTTTTCGATGCCACTTTGGTGCATGGAGATAACGTCGGTGTAACCTTCCACCAAAAAGCAGCGATCTTGTTTGACGATGGATTGTTTGGCAAAGTAGATACCGTAAAGTTCGTTGCTCTTGTGGTAAATTTCCGATTCGGGCGAGTTGACATACTTCGCCATCTTGTCGTCCTTCTTGAGGATACGTCCCCCGAAAGCCACCACTTTGCCGGATAACGAATGTACGGGAAACATAACACGACCACGGAAGCGGTCGGCCAGATAGTTATTGTCGCCTTCGAGCGTAAGGCCGGTTTTTACCAGGTATTCTTTGTTGTATCCGGCCCGGATGGCGGCTTGGGTAAATGCATCGCGTTGTTCCAGACTGTATCCGAGTTGGAACTTTTGGATAATGTCGTCGCGGAAACCACGTTCGCGAAAATAGCTGAGCCCAATAGCTTTTCCGTCGAGATTATTATGCAGCGTGTGCGTAAAATGTTTTTGTGCAAATTCGTTGACCAGAAACATGGATTCACGGTCGTTGCGCACAGCTTGTTCTTCGGGGCTGAGCTCGCGTTCCTGCACTTCGATGTGGTACTTGCGGGCCAGATATTTCAGGGCTTCGTAGTACGAGATCTGCTCGTGCTCCATGATAAAGTGCACCGAGTTACCGCCTTTGCCGCAGCCGAAACACTTGAAAATGCCTTTGGCCGGCGACACGATAAACGACGGTGTTTTCTCGCCATGAAACGGACAAAGCCCGAGTAAGTTGACCCCGCGTTTCTTCAGGGTAACAAAGTCGCCGACCACGTCTTGTATCTGGGCGGCTTCGGTTATGCGGTCTATGGTGGGTTGATCAATCATTTTGTTGTGGTATCGTATTTTTCGGTAGAGACAAGGCATGCCTTGTCTCTACCAAAATTGGAATACAAAACTACGGATTTTATTCAACAAAACGATTAGGGGGTGGATTAAAAAACGGCTGAATTTTCTATAGGAAAATCCAGCCGAAGATTTGTAGCATATATTCATTCGGGCTGAAAGCCCAACACAGATTAGCCCAACGACAAAGCCATGTAATGGCGACGCCTTGGGAAAAATGGTGATGTTTTGGGAGAAATAGAATAAAAAAATCAGCGCCCTGAAAGGGCAGCATAGGTTTGATTTATTATGTGCTGCCCTTGCAGGGCGTGGGGCTACTTTCGTTATTTCCAACCCCAAGGCGTTGTCCTTTCAGGACGCTACCTTGGGCTAATCTGTGTTGGGCTTTCAGCCCGAAGAAAAAAAATCCCCCACCATTCAACATGGCGGGGGAAAATCTTTTAGTCAGCTTCTTACTTCACTGTAATGCCAAGTGCTTCGAGCAATTGATTGTCGGGCAAAAGGATTTTGGCATATTTGATATATTCGGTGTATTTTGGATAGAGTGTGTCAAAAGCAGTATCGCGGACATTGGTTGCTGCCTGCGCTTCACCGGTTTCTTTGCGTAAACTTTTCTTGAGAGTCTCAAGCTCATCAAGTGCTTGCTTCTGATTAGTAATGACAGCTTTGGTGACACCAACAGTTTCAGCAGCGCTGAGTAGATCGGGCGAATCGATTAACTGGTCGTAAAAGTTTTTAACCAATGGAGTCCATATTGGAAGAGCTTTGGGAGTTTCTACATCGAGCTGAAGGGTCACCCATGCTTTTACATTACCTTTGAAAAGGATACGCAACAAAGCCCGGTTTTGATTAAATACTTTGGTTATTCCGATCCGCTTGTCCGAGAACAGTTGCTGTTCTTCACCTTCCTCGCCATACTCTTTGATTTGTGCCTGATACAATGTTTCCAATTGTGCGAGTTCTGCATTTAACGCTGCAATTTTTTCGGCAGTGTAACCCACTGTTACCATTACAACGAAAATTTGTGGCAGAGAGGCATTACCAAATGCCAGTTTCATCTTAGCAATTGATTCGTCCATGGTGTCGAAATGTCTTTTTGAAGTTTTTGGTGCTTCATTTGTTGAATTTTCTGTAGCATTCATAAGATAAAAAGTTTGAATTAGATGTGAATATAATAGTGATTACTTAAAATACGCTTTTATATATGTAGAAATCCAATGGAAGCCGCTTCCCTGCCATTTTCTCCTGGCGCTCCGGCATTTTCTCCTACTCCTCTCCTACTTTCACGTGTATCCCTACCATTTTCTCCTGACTCCCGACAACTTTCAACCAGCGCTATCGCATTTTCTCTCACATCTCGGGTGTTTTCTCCTATTGCCCTCGCATTTTCACAGCAAATTCTTGCATTTTCTCTTTATTTTGGGGCTTATTCAACCTGCATTTTGGTAGACTCACACTTAGTATCATCATTTTAGTTGCCAAAATAATAATTTATTTTTATACGCAATACATTTTAATAAAAAAAGTTATCAACAAACAATTCTACACCGTATCCTGAACAAAAAATTCGCAGTGTCAGAGTGTCAACAACGTTAGAAAGAATTGCATCTAAGAACAATATTTTAAAAAAATATGTTATGTTTGCAGCATTAAATAAGCTTGACCTATTTTTAAACAATCTATTATCCCAAACAGCCTGTTATCCGAAAGGGCACGCCACCCTTTATCGATAGTTGTCTGGACTAACAAATTATTTTCAATTAAAACGACTCAAAACAATGAAAAAAATCAATTACTTAGCAGCAATCGCATTCGCAGTATGCTGTTCGGCAACTTCCCTGAGGGCTCAGAGCGAAATTTCCAATATTTTCAAAGCGGGAATAACCGATCTGAACACCGTGGCCAACGGATATTTACGTCCTGCGGGTAACAGTTGGGCGGCCGGACTGGGCTCCAACTGGTACAGCACAGCAGAAGTGCACAAAACCTTTGGGTTTGACCTCTCGGTAGGTGCCAGTGCAGTGATGTCGCCCGGGTCGGAGCGGACATTTGACATCAGCGGACTCACCAACCTGAAACCTACCGTAGCCGGAACCACCACGGCCCCAACTTTTTCGGGAAGCGGCAGCGGAGTGGAGCTCAACCTGATGCAACCTCACTACCTCAGCGACGGAACAACCGTAAACCCACTGTGGAACAACGGAACGGGAAAAATTGTATCGTTTACCACTCCAAAAGGTGTTTCCAAATATGTGCCGGTTCCGAATATACAGTTTACTATAGGTTTGCCTATTATCAACGACTTGAGTATCCGCTGGGCACCAACTACAACAATATCCGACGCTAAAATATCATTGTGGGGAGTGGGCATAAAACATAATATCAAACAATGGATTCCGGGTGTAAAACTTCTCCCATTCGACGCTTCGGTATTGGTGGGATATACCCACATGAATGTAAAATACGCATTTTCCACCTCGTCTCAGATTACCCCCGACAAGCTAGTAAGCGAAGGTCTGGGTTATATTGACGATCCGAATCTGAACGATTACAGCACGCAGGGCATGGAGATGACCGCCAAAGCTTTTACCGCCGGGCTGGTTATTTCTAAAAAATTATTGTTCTTCACCCCTTATATCGGTGTAGGTCTGGTTAAGACCAACTTTGATCTGGACCTGGTGGGTAATTATCCAACACTGGGCGACCCCGTACTGAGTGGTGGCACGTATAAAATGCAGATTAAAAACGTGTCCGACCCGATTAAAGTAACCGGGGCCGAAACTATGGCAAATGCCACACTGGGTTTTCGCCTAAAATTCGGCCTTGTTTCATTCAACGCTCAGTATGTTGCACAAAAATATGCAACCGCCTCGGCCGGACTTGGCATTAGCTTCCGATAAATTTATCTGCCGACACAACCCGGAAACCCACCCAACATCATCGGGTGAGCAAAAACACCTCAGAGGGCCTCAGCAAACGCAACAACACCATTTTGCCTGCTGAAGCCCTCTTTAGCCAGTGCTCCTACCCTATTTCCTTTGTGCTTAAATTCTAACATCGATCGTTTTCCTTTATTTTCTTCTAAAAAAAATGTATCTTTGCGGTCTATTGTTGGTTGGCAAGCCGACCCATAACAGACTTTACTTATGTTAAAGCAGCAATTACAACAAAAACTACAACAAAAACTATCGCCTGCGCAAATTCAGGTTATCAAAATGCTCGAAGTACCGACTTTGGAGCTTGAAGAGCGTATACGTCAGGAATTGGAAGAGAACCCGGCGTTGGAAGAAGGTGCGGAAACGGATAAAGAGGCCGAAAACGACGATGACTTCAACTCCGAAGATGGTGGCAACAACGATGATTTTGAGTTGGAAGAATACATGGCCGACGATGACATCCCGGACTATAAACTGAAGACGAACAACACGTCGAAAGACGATAAACACGAAGATATCCCCTTTTCGGCGGGTATGACCTTCCACGAATTTCTGATAGATCAGATCGGTCTGATGAGTTTGTCGGAAAAAGACCGTATGCTGACCGAATACGTCATTGGCAATATTGACGACGAGGGTTACCTGCGACGTGCAGCCGAAGCCAT
>WSSedL1CaDRAFT_10002191_pt1 | contig 10186 bp, 9 predicted proteins | sample WetSurSL1Cattail_FD_9464 | JGI IMG/M metagenome (IMG submission 9464)
GCTTTAGCAAACTCTTCATCGTTTGCCGTTTCGCCCTTGCTAAAGCGAAGGTTTTCTAAGAGTAAAATTTCACCCGGTTGCAACGCGGCTGCTTTTTCGGTTGCATCTTTGCCGATGACATCAGAACTTAAGACAACCTCTTTATCCAAAAGGCGTTTGAGTCTCATCTGCACAGGGGCTAAGGAATATTTTTCATCCACAGCACCTTTTGGGCGACCTAAGTGGCTGGCTAAAATAATCGAACAGCCATGATCCAAGCAGTAACGAATCGTAGGGATCGCTGAGCGTACGCGCCTGTCATCGGTGATATTGGTAAATTCATCTAAAGGCACATTGAAATCACAACGAATAAATACTTTTTTACCTGCAATGTCGAGGTCTCTAATGGAGCGAATCATTCCTTATCCTTACGTTTATTTGCTTACATGTAAAGCCATATCAACCAAACGGGTTGAATAGCCCCACTCATTGTCGTACCATGCCATCACTTTAACCATATTGCCGCCGATAACTTGCGTAAGATCTAAAGCAACGATGGAACTAAGCGTACTGGTAACGAAATCTTGAGAGACACGTTGCTCCACATCGACTTCCAAAATACCTTTGAGTTTACCATTGGCTTGTTCAGTAAAGAGCGCATTGATCTCTTCTTTTGTGGTCTCTTTTTTAAGTAAAACGTTAAGATCGACCATCGAAACGTTCGGTGTGGGAACCCGTACACTTTGACCGTGTAAACGTCCTTTGAGGTGTGGAAGAACCAACCCAATGGCTTTGGCAGCTCCGGTACTCGTTGGAATCATATTGATCGCAGCAGCGCGCGCGACGTAAATCTTTGCTGTGTTTGACATCTAAAATATTTTGATCGTTGGTATAGGAGTGAACCGTTGTCATCAACCCTTTGTCAATGCCAAACGCATCATCCAAAATTTTAGCGACAGGGCCTAAACAGTTGGTGGTACAGCTAGCATTAGAAACAATGCTCTGACCTGCATACGTATGCTCATTAACACCAATCACAAAGGTGGGTGTATCGTCTTTGGCAGGAGCAGACATAACGACTTTTTTGATGCCGTTGTCAATAAAAACCTGTGTATCTTTGAGCGTTAAAAGTGCGCCCGTACATTCAAGAACCACATCGACACCGTAGTCTGCAAAATTTAACGCTTTAGGATCGCGGGTTGAAAACATTTTGACGTTTGCTTTTCCTATTTGCATATAATCATTGTCCAATAACGCAACAGCCCCAGGAAAAACACCATGGACACTATCGTATTTGAGTAACTGTTTTGTCATAGCGCGATCTGCTGTATCGTTGACACATACCAACTCAACATCATCTCTCGAATCAATAATTCTAGCGACGCATCTTCCAATGCGACCAAATCCATTTATAGCAATTTTGAGTGCCATAGGTCTTCCTTTTGATATAATAGTCGTTTTAATCCATACTCGCTTTTAGAAAAGCGAATTATTTTAGCAAAAATGATGTATAAAAAAGTTTAAAGTCCATGGAGACACACCGTTGAACATAGCTATTTTTGGAGGCTCTTTCGATCCTCCTCACACTGGGCATGAGCTCATTGTCCAAAAAGCCCTTGAAATCCTCGATATTGACAAACTCTTAGTCGTAACGACCTACTTAAGTCCGTTTAAAGAGAGCTTTTGTGCCCCTGCTCCGATGCGCCAACGTTGGCTTGCTAAGATGTTTGAAGGCATGGAAAAAGTCGAGATTTTTTCGTATGAATGCGATCAAAAAAGACAGGTTCCGACGATTGAAACGGTTTTACATGTAAAGCATCTTTACAAAAATGCCAAGATTTATCTTATTGTGGGAAGTGACAGTTTTGCCTCTTTGCCCAAATGGAACCGCTATGACGAGCTTTGCTCTCACGTAGAATTTGTCGTAGCACCCCGTGGTGCTTTTCACCCACCTGAAGACTTGAAAATTTTACCAATTAATGTTAATATCAGTTCTTCAAAGCTCCGCTCATTTTTGGACCCGAGATTTATTCCCAAAAGCATTAAAAATGAAGTGATAGCGTTTTATACAAGGAATCCAATGGATAGCAGAATCGAAAGAATTGTCACAGCACTGAGTGATAAAAAAGCAGAAGAGATACAAGTCTTTGATATGACAAATAAAGACTATTTTGTCAACACGGTTGTGATTGCAACCACGATGGGTGAGAGACATGGTCTTTCACTTTTAGACCACCTCAAAACCGAACTCAAAGGGGCTGGAGAGAGTTTTTTAAACGTTGACGCCGATGATAACTGGACGGTTATTGATATGGGAGACATTTTAATTCACCTTATGACACCCGCGTATCGTCAAAAATACAATCTTGAACTTTTCCTCAAAGAGCGCGAAGACGAGATGAAAAAAGTAAGAGGCGTAGAGTAGCTTTGTCAATGCGCCTTCCTAGGTTTGCTAGGAAGGCACCACTTCATTAAAGTTTAGCGTCTGGTTTTGGCGTTTTCTCACTGCTTTCAGGAAGCTCAGGATAGATCACCACCGGTTTTCTCCCCTTTAACGCTTTCAGAAATGTCTCAATTTTAGTACTTTCCACATCACTGATGCTAATACCTAGTTGGGTACTTCCCATCTCTTTGATCGCATCTTTAAGTGTCCAGATCGCTCCGTTGTGGAAGTATGGCGCTGTTTCTGTGATATTGCGAAGCGTTGGTGTTTTGACTAACCCATTTTTATCGCCGACAAAATCACCCACTTGCGCAAATTTATATTTACCAGCGACTTGGAACGGTTGCATGGTTCCACCCAGAGCAATGCCATTATGACAACTCGCACACCCTTTATCCATAAACACTTCCAGCCCCTCTTTTTCAGCTTTACTCAGAGCATTTTCATTGCCATTGAGGAAATCATCAAAGCGAGAAGGTGTGACCAAGGTTTTCTCAAAAATAGCAATTGTAGATGTAATTTTCTCAAATGAAATTTTGACATTATCACCATACGCACCTTTAAACTCATCCACATACGCAGGAATAGAGTTAATGCGCTCTTCAACCAACTTAGGAGGTGCAGCCATTTCAGGGCCAGCTTGAACAGGGCCTTGTGCTTGATCGGCTAAGTGAGGACTTCTTCCATCCCAAAATTGTGCTTTGAAAAAGGCGGAATTATACACCGTTGGAGAGTTGAGATGATGCGGATTGGCGGTCCAGCCATGACCGATTGCCGCACTAACGCCATCCGTTCCACCTGTGGCAAGATTGTGACAGGTGTTACAACTGATGATCGAACTTCGTGACATACGAGGATCAAAGTAGAGTTTTTTGCCCAACTCAATTTTCGCAGTTGTGATAGGATCCTTAGGATCATCAATTAGCTTTAAAACCTCCAGTTGACTTACAGGAATGGCTTCGATTCCATTTTGTTTTACCTTGTCTACCAGCGTGTTTGCTCCCAAAACAACGGTTGCACTGAGTGCACAAAGGCTAAGTACCTTAGAAATTTGCATTTCTTCTCCTTTTTAAGTTTGTGTGAGAAGTATATGAATTTAAATCTTAAATAGTAATTAATCCTATTTAGAATTATTTCCTATTATATTTTAGAAATAAATAGGATAGTTAATATCTTATTAAGTTCAGCTCCTATAAAATTTTACATTACATGTAAAGGACAGCATTCAGATGGATCGATTTAAAGACGTTTTAAAAGCAAGCAATCTCAAATCGACGCACCAACGACTTGCGATTTTAGATTCAATCGATCAGTTTGGACATGTCGATATTGACACACTTTACGACTCCATTTTTCAAAAATACCCTACGATGTCCAAAGCAACGCTTTACCGAAATATCAACGACCTCATCTCATTTCACATTTTAGAAGAGGTTAAACTTCCACAGCAAAAACAGCAGTACGAAATCAAAAAAGTTCCTCATATTCATCTTCTTTGTTCAGAATGTGGCAGTGTTGAAGATCTGTTTATAGAGACAAAACCGCTTTTAGAAACGATTGTTTCACAAAGTGGCTTTCATATCAGCCATAGCTTTATTGTCATGAATGGTACATGTAAAGTATGTGCCTCCAAAACATTGAGAGTATCTTCATAGCTTATTACAATTAAATTACACTTTCTTGCTTCTATAGAGATTATTAAGCTCTTCTTTTCTATACTATTACTATTAAGATTTTATATTACATGTAAGGATTTTGTACCCCGTCATGAAGATTATTTTACTGCTTGGACTCCTTAGTAGTCTGCTCTTTTCTGACTCACTTGATGCTCTCTTACAAGAGTACAAATCAACATCTGATAACTCTTTGCAAACCGTCAATGAAAAGATCGGGCATGTGGTGATTTATTCTCAAAAAGAGATCCGCCTCATGCAATACACCAAGCTCAACGATATTTTAAAAGAGCTACCACTTTTTAACATCAATACCAACCAATTTGGACTTACCAACTACTCGCTCACAGGCTCAAAAACAACCACCAGTGGCTTTTTTCGCTTTTTTATTAATGACCATGAGATCAGTTCAGGCTACGATCAATCAACCTCCCTTTCGTGGGGCGATTTACCATTAGACTTTGTCGATCATGTCGAGATTTATTATGGAGAGAGCTCATTTTCATTTGGTAATGAGACGGGCATCTATTTTGTGCGCATCTACACTAAATCCGCGCTCAAAGAGAATAGCTCAGAGATCAATAGCTGGATCGCATCCAAAGGTGCAAACTCCCAAAGTTTCACAAACTCTGCAAGCTTTGAAAACGGATGGTCATATCTGGTGTTTCTCAATCAAGAAAAGATCAAGAAAACGACCATTTACAATAATCAAAAACTCAATAGTAATGGCACAAAGCACTATGTGTATATGGATCTCAGCGATGAGACGAACAAAATCAATATGGGTTATACAGATGTTTCTAAAAACAATTACACAGGCCTAGCCTTTGATGCAACGCCCGATAGTGGAAAGAGCCTTTCCAAAGACTTTTTTCTCAACTACACTCACTATTTTTTAGAAGACAAATCGCTTAAAGCAAATCTCTCGGTTGATGTGAATGATCGCAGTTACGATGAAGTCAATACCAACTTGCAAGGTATTGCGGTCGTTCCTTTAATCACTTTTTCTCAATATGGTCCACCCAGCGGTCCTAAAAGTTACAGTGAGGATTTGCGCTTTATCAAAACGAATGCCTATCTTTCAAAATCATTTGATGTCGAAGACAACTCTTTTATCACAGCACTCAACGTTAAAAATAAAACCTACGATGTCCAAAACAGAGAAAGCAATACCAATAGTGACATAGGACGCTTTAGTACTTTTGATGAGGAGACCATCTCTTCAGTACTTCTACAGGACAGTTATAAACTGAAAGACGATCTTATCTTAGTTGCCAACACTAAGCTTGACTATTACGACCGAAATGCCTATTTGAAGGACAGTTCAGAAACCCTCTTACGCTTTGGCGCTATCTACACCCCTACTGAAAATTGGGGATTTAAAAGCTTTTACACGCAAACAGCCATAGCCCCCTCTTTTTATAACGTCGATTATGCCTATAAAAGTGCACCGGCACTGAAATCGCAACAGTACCGCTTTTACACACTTGAAAGCGTTTATACGCAGGGGGATTCAAAATTTGGCATCACGTACGACCATGTAAGCATTGATGATTTCATCTATCTCTCTCCGGTTGGATTTATCAATATTGATCATACCATCACATCAGAAGGCATTCTCTTTGACTACGAATACAGCTTTACCGATAGAGACAAAATTCATTTAAATTACTATACTTCAACCCTCAGTGAAACCATCAATAACGCTACCAAAGGCGGCTATATTAAATATATGGGAGGTTATCAAAAATTTGATTACTTTACCTCTATTATTTACCGAAATGGTTATAACTACGAGAGCCTTAACATCCCTAATAGCTTTGATATGAGCCTTGGTGTGACCTATCATGTTACCAAAGATTTGAGTTACAGCCTCAAAGCCAATAATATTTTAGATCGCTCCACACAATCACTTTACTTTACCAATTTAGGAACTCATTTTTTTGCTTTGGATGATAACGACCGCAGCATCACCTTCTCAATAAGGTGGGTATTCTAATGAGAGTACTTATCATTCTTATCACCCTTTTAAGCTTTTTGAGTTCAGAGAATTATACTTTTTTAGTGCAACCCTACAGTAAAGAAGTTGAATTGGAAGCAAAAATTATTGCTGAAATTGCAACAGCTTCCCTGCATGGGAAAATAAAACTTTTTATCCCTCATATAACGGTAATGGAGGAAAAAGTTTATTCAAAATACTTTACACTCAGCCCAAAATGTGAAGCAGCCAACTTTGTCTTTGTCAATAAAAATTTAGAAAATGAAACCTTATGCGATAACGCAAATCGTCTCTTTTTTACCAATAACTACCGTAAACTTCTATCTGATGATAAATACTTTGGGGCGCTCTTTTGGAATAAGAGCAGACCCAACATTGTTTTTATCCAAAAAAGACTTGAAAAAAGAGAAATAGAGTTACCTAAAACGTTTGACCAGTTTGTCGAGAATTTTTAATGTTCAAAAAGCCTTTATTTAAAAATCCTTTTTACATGCTTATTCCTATTATCGTCATCTCTTTCATTTTAATTTTTTTGCTCTTCGCCACAATGCAACTTGAAAAAAGCATTGAAACCAAAATTTTTGAAATTTCAACCTCCGATGTTTTTTCCATTACACAAAACAGTGCAATGCACATCGAAACGCTGTTAAAAGATCATGATGGCAACTATGTTGAAGATATTAAAAAAAACACCCTTCTTCAACGTAAAATTGATGAGCGCTTAAAAACACTCTTAACACCCCATATCAAATATGCATACCTTCTTTACAGAGATAACAGAGGTGTCTTTCGATTTTTAAGCGATGCTTCTATCCATGAAGAAAAAGCTTTCATCGACCAGAAATTCGATGTTGAAAGCCCAGAATGGCTGCAAATCTATATAACAAAAGAGCCTGTGATTATTCGTCATACGCTCTTACAACAGCTCTCCATCAGTTATTTAGTTCCCATTCTAAACCACGGAAATGTTGAGCTCATTTTGGCGATTGATTTTTCCATTCATAAGATTGAAGAGATCAATCAAATTATTCATACCATCCAAAATGGTATTGTAGGCGTTATGAGCGTTATTTTTGCCATCCTTATTTTTGTTATCATCCAGACCAAACAGTTTAGTGCCGTTAGGAAAAGTGCTTTTATTGATAAACTGACGAATGTCTACAATCGAAATTACCTTCAAAAATACGAAGATTTCATCAATCTCGATGATTATATTCTTGCAACACTGGATATTGACTACTTCAAAAAAGTGAATGATACCTATGGGCATGACGTCGGCGATAAAATTTTAAAACAGGTTGCTAATACCATTTTGCTCACTATCAGACATAAAGAAGATATCGTTATTCGATACGGTGGAGAGGAGTTTTTAATCCTTGCAAAAACTCGCAGAGATGGACATTTAGTTGCTTTAAATATGATTGAGCGTATTTTCTATGCGATTCAAGAAAATCAATTTTATATCTCGGCAGAAGAGGCTATCAAAGTCACCGTTTCTATTGGCGTTAACCTTGTTCCACATAAATCACGCACTTTTCAAGAGGCTTTTAAACTCGCTGATGTTGCTCTGTATAATGCCAAAACCAAGGGAAGAAATAAGATAGAAATCTACGATGAAAATGAAAATACTCAAAACACCTGTATGTCGCTGAATGAGATTAAAGAGGCGATTGAAGAACATCGTATTCGTTGCTACTATCAAAAAATCATTCATACCCAAACACAAGAGCTTTCCCATTACGAAGCACTCCTTCGTATTATCGATAAAAATGGTAACGTTATCTTGCCCAATAAAATTCTTCCTACCATCAAAGGCACGTTTATTTTGCGCAACATCACCAAAGAAGTTTTGAGCATTTGCTATCAGCAGCTATGCCAATATCCAACGGTGAGTATCAGCATTAACCTTAATCCCCATGACGTGGTTGATGAGTCTATTCTGACGATTTTAAAGCTCTACGCGGAAGAAAAAAATATTGCGCCAAGGCTTGGGCTTGAGATTATTGAAACCGAAGATATTACCAGCAGAGAAGATGCTAAAAGCAATCTTTTAATGCTTAAAAGTTTAGGGTATACAACTTATATTGATGACTTTGGCAGTGGGTACTCCAATTTCATCTACCTTACCGAGATTGAAACGGATTATATTAAAATTGATGGCACCATTATTCAGAAAATTCTAGACGATAAAATCTCTTTTTTACTGGTTAAAAACATTGTCGCATTCGCAAAAGAGGCTCGTATCAAAGTGATTGCCGAATATGTCAGTGATGCATCAATTTATGAGATGGTTCAATCCTTGGGTATTGAGTACTCACAAGGCGTCTTTTTCTCGACGCCAAGCCCTTTAATAGACGCCTAACTCTTTACATGTAAAGATCAAAACCACGCTTTTGTCTCTATCTTTTTCTCAAGTGCATGTTCGATTGTATCATCCAGTTCATGGAAAAAGTCAAACCCACTACGTCGCTCCACTTCATCAATACTCACAATGTATTTTTCCAGTCGGTCATTGGCTTTTGCATTTTGCGGCAAAATAAACGCCAAAGATTTGATCTCACCACACTCTTCTATGCCCACATAAATTTTATAAAATGCATCGGGAATCTCTACAAAATAGGAGCTTTTCAATCGCGTAATTTTTTGGTCAAAAAGAGGTCCTGTATACACCCAAAGTGTTTTAAATTTTGGAGCAAACGCGTCTAATTCCATCGCTTCTAAATGTTCCCAGAGCTTTTGGTTTAACGAGGGCTTTTGAGGCGTAATGTTGGTCATCAAAAAAGTCTCATACTGCGCCTCTTTGCCATATAAAAGCGCTATCGCATGGTTAGGCGCCATATGACCTCTATCATAACCACTGTTCGTATAATCGTTGCTATTTATCAATCCTAGATTGCGCCAATCAGCATAAAACCCATCAGGGCGTTTGAGGTGGGGAGCATTTTCATCGGCAGGTGTTAGTTTATAGACAACCCACAGAGGATTGCCTTTAAGATCTGAATAGCCGACCATATAAGCACTATTGCGAAAAATGCGTGTGTAAGTTTGCAGCGTGTTCTGCATCGCCCTAGGAATGCCTTGAAAACTCATCGAATCGCGTGCGATGAAAACTTCATACGAGTAGGAGAGCCCTCCTAAGAGAAGGGCAATCAAAAATGCTTTGGGATTTTTAAAACAAAACGTTAGCACAGAAAGAACAGACGATCTTCTCACGTACACATGCTACATTTTATCTTTTGCGTCAATGCCTATGAGTTTAAGTCCTACACGAAGTGAAAGTGCTACAACCGCAAAAAGTTTAAGCAGTTTTGCTTCATCTTCGCTACCTACAACACGGTTTTCATTGTAGAATTTATGTAAACTCGCCGCTAAGTTTTTGAGGTATTCTGTCAACTTTTGCACTTGGCGAGAACTAAAGGTATCTTCAAGAATCTCAGGTAACAAGAGCGCACTGAAGAGAAGATTGTGTGCCTCTTCATTGAGATGTTCCAACGTGACATTTTGCACATCAACGAGTGTTTTTCCCGCTTTTGCGAAAATTTGATTAATGCGTGCATGTGCATAATTAATGTAAAAAATTGGGTTATTGCTATCTTCTTGTTTAAAGACATCGACATCAAACTCCAAATGTGTGTCAGACTTTTTACTCAAAAAGACAAAACGCAATGCATCGCTTCCCACTTCACTGACCACATCACTCATCAAAATAAAGTTACCCGCACGTTTACTCATTTTATACGGCTCACCACCTTTAAGCAATGATACCATTTGCGCTAAAATCACTTCAAGTTTTGTCTCATCATAACCTAAAAAATTGATAGCCGCTTTAACACGGGTAATGTAGCCGTGATGATCCGCTCCCCAGATATTGATATACCTGTCGTATCCTCGTTGAAATTTATTGTCATGGTAAATGATATCGCCGGCAAGATACGTTGGTCTACCGTCTTCTCTGACAACAACACGATCTTTTTCATCGCCAAGTTCGGTTGAGCGAATCCAAATTTTACCGCCCTCTTCATAGGTTTTATCATTGTTTTGAAGTTTAACAAAACTCTCATCCCATTTATCATACAATGATTTTTCACTGAC
>WSSedL1CaDRAFT_10002192_pt1 | contig 10180 bp, 5 predicted proteins | sample WetSurSL1Cattail_FD_9464 | JGI IMG/M metagenome (IMG submission 9464)
CGGCGGCAAAGCGCCCCTGCTGCAACAAATAGGAACAGCGGGCGATGTAGTCGAGCCACGGCTTGGCCATTTCGGCCCAGCTTTCGTGCCGATTGAAAAACTGCCCATAACCGAACAAAGACAATCCCGGCGCCTTCTCCACCGGCTGATGTACCGACGTGTGCATATAGACAAGGTTGGCGCCGCGCACGAATTCCATATCGATATAGGGCTTCAGTCCTCGCGGCCCCCATGCCCAAGGCTGCAAATCGGAAGTCAGCGATTCGACGCCGACCAAGTTCTGCCCATAGATATGCGCCACCGACGCGGCGCCGAGCACATCGGCTTCATAGGTCAGTGAAGCGGGAAATTTTTCGGTGTCATAGGTCCACAACGCCCCCATCGGAATATCGAAATAACGGCGCATCGCCATGTCGTCACCGAAGGTGGGACGATGATCCTCCAGCGCCTCACCCTGACTCTTCAGGCCGCGGGCGCGGGCCACCTCGGCAACGGTGCCGTAATGATTTTCGGCGAAAAGTTCCCCCACCGTCTTGCGAAAATCCCACAGGAACCTGTCGCTGTCGGCCGGGCTGTTCACCGCCGCCCCGGTCAGCGCCGGAAGATACGGCGTCGGATCGTAGCCGCGCCGTCGCTTGAATTCGGACAGCATGTTTTCGGTCCAGTTTTGCTGGCCGACTTCCGAACTGCCGATTTCGAGCGTGGTAAGGCCGGATTTCCCGAACCGCGCGGCCCCGACCGTCTTGGCGTAGATATCGAGGAACGTATTGAGATAGGCCCGGACATGACTAGCGTCGAGCTTATCGACCTCGAGACCGGTCGCTTCGGGCGGCGCCGGATGATTTTCGGCCCCGGTTAGCGAATATCCCAGCCGCATCACCGTCCAACGTCCCGGCGGCGGCGTCCATTTGAGTGTTCCGTCCGCCTTCATCCGATCGTCAAGCACTATCACCTTGGCCGGATCAATCGCACTGCCGGATGCAAATGCCGTCGTGCCGGCGATGGCGTAGAAATCCCGCGGCGGCGCGGCGAACATCGCCTTCTTCTCGAATTCATGCACCGTAGCGGTGGCGCGAAAACGAAGTTCGTTCACTTGATAGACCCGAGGGACACCGGAACCGCCCAGAAGAGGGTTGGCGGTGGCCTGAGTGGCCGAACGCGGCGGAACCGCGCCCGGCGCCGCCGACGCCGTCGGTCTTAAGCTGCGCGGCAGCGGCGCCGCCGGTTGCAGCACCAGACGGAAATACCGGGCCGTCACCGGAGCAAACGACACGGTTTGCTCGCCGATCTGGAACCGTTGTAACTGCGCCACCTCGGGAAAAACGGCAACCGGCCGCCACGTATTTCCGTCGTCGCTTGACTCGATCTCCGCGCGGTAGCCGAGCGACGGCGCGACTTCCATGCCGAGGGTAACCCCCTGCATCGTCACCTTTTTACTATAGGATACCTGCAGCCATACCACGCCGTCGGCGTTCGCCGCGGCAAGCTTTGTTCCGTCGGTCAAATCACCGTTGGTGAGCGCTTTCGCGCTTAAAACGCCGACGTTGGACAGCATCTCGACCGGCTGCGGCTCTCTCTCCGGGGTCGGATAGGCGATGACGATGCTGTCGCGATAGAAATGCAGCGCCGCCGTCTTCGCCGTCGGTTTCTCCGATCCTGCCATTTTGGCATTCTGCAAGGGCCCGATGTTCGACGGCGGTTGCGGGACGATGCCGACAAACGGCTTGCCGCCGACGATCTCGATCTTGCTCCACACCAGCTTTTTCATCGCCGCCTGCGGCGCGACCCACGGACCGCCGGTCATGCTCCAACCCGGCGCCGCATCGATGCCGAGGTCCATATGGTTTTCCGCCGCCAGATCGGCGGCATGGCGGAAGGCGTCCTGCCATTCCGGGGACATGTAGGCCAACCGATGGTCGACCACTTGGGGGGTATCGATTGCCGCATCGGCAGTCATCATCCCGGCGATGCCGACGCGATTCATCCATTCCAGATCGCGCGAAATGCCGTCTTTGGTGACATTGCCGTTCATCCAAGGCCAGAAGACCCGCGGGTGGACGGAAACCGGCGGCGTTCGAAACCCCGCTAACACATCATCGTGAGCGGCAGAGGTGCCGGCAAGCGCTCCGACACACAGCATCGTGCCGAACAGCAAGTACAGCGGTTTTGCCAGACGGCCCTTACCGTACCTTTTGCCAAGACCTGACCGGTTCATTTCGCACACCTGGAGCATTTCACTGTTTAACGAACAACACTGAAATGCTCTAACTCCTTATTTTGTCGCGCTTCATACCAGAAAACCGGATTCCACTTTTCTGTGAAGCGCTCTAAACGTTATTTCGCGTCGGACAAAAACGGCGGCACGATGCCTGAGGAGGAGGGCGCTGGCATCGTACCGCCATTTGGCGTCATCGTGTATGCGCGCACAACGACATGTGCATTACAAACCAAATATGCTACAAAAGCAATCATCTTTGATCATTATGTGATACAAACATCGCTGTACTGCCTGCGGCACAACCGCCTGCATCGAGGAGACAACCGCACCGTGTTTACGATCCCCCGCCGAAATTTTCTAACCGGAGCCGGAATTGCTCTACTTCCCGGCCTGGCGCCCAATGCTTTCGCCGGCGTTATCGACGTTTTCAACGTTCGCGACTATGGCGCAAAAGGCGACGCCGTCTCGCTCGACACAAACGCCCTCCAACGCGCCATAGATGCGGCAGCAAATATCGGCGGTGGAACGGTTTTTCTGCCGCAAGGGCGCTATTTGAGTTTCTCGATCCACCTGCACAGCCGCATCACGCTGCTGTTTGCATCCGGCGCGGTTCTGGTTGCCGCCGATCCGGCCCGGCATGGCGGAAGTTACGACCCGCCGGAGCCGAACCCTTACGATACCTACCAGGATTACGGCCACAGCTATTTCCACAACAGCCTGATCTGGGGCGAAAACATCGAAGACATCGCCATCCTCGGCCCGGGACTGATCGACGGTATCGGTCTGACCAACGAAAGCCCCGGAGCGCCCTGGTCGATCGGCATCGGCCGCAACCTGCCGCCCAGCCCGCAGCGGGACATGGCGGTCGCCGAGCACGAAGCGGCCGTCAAGAAGATGTACGGCCTCGGAAATAAGGCAATCGCTCTCAAGAACGTCCGCAACGTGACTATGCGCGATTTTTCGATCTTGCGCGGCGGACATTTCGGCGTCATCGCCACCGGTGTCGACAACCTCACCATGGACAATCTCAAGATAGACACCAATCGCGACGGTATCGACCTTGATGTCGTACGTAATGCGCGCCTGTCCAACCTGTCGGTCAATGCGCCGACCGACGATGCCATTGTGTTGAAAAGCAGCTACGCACTGGGCGCGGTGCGGCCGACCGAAAATGTCACCATCACCAATTGCTTCGTTTCCGGCTACGACCTCGGCACCATGCTCGACGGTAGCTGCCGCAAGAGCGTACTGAAAAATCTCGAACCTCACCTGACCAGCGGCCGCATAAAGCTAGGCACCGAATCGACCGGCGGCTACCGCAACATTGCAATCTCCAATTGTGTGTTCGATTGCTGCAACGGTCTGGCGCTGGAAAGCGTCGACGGCGCCGCGCTGGAAGACGTCGTAGTGGACAATCTGGTGATGCGCGATCTGACCGTGCCGCCGATTTTTATCCGTCTCGGTGACCGGCGACGGGCACCCAAAGGTGCGCCGATGGCGACATTACGCCGCGTATCCATCAGCAACATCGATGCCACCGTCGCCGACCGGCGCTACGCCTCGATTGTCACCGGCGTCCCCGGCGGCTTGGTTGAGGACGTCAGTATCGACGGTCTGCGCGTTTTGCATCAAGGGCGCGGCACCAAAGAGGATGCCGGCCGCCGGCTTGCAGAAGCGGTGGAAGCCTATCCCGACCCCGACATGTTCGGCATCACCCCGTCGTGGGGCTTGTACTTGCGGCATATCCGCGGACTGAGATTGCGCGACATCGAAATGTCGGTGCTGGCGGCGGATGCGCGGCCGGCGGCGGTCAAGACCGACATTGCGGGCTTACGCTGCCGTGACGTCTTCGCCTCGTCTCATCCGGCAGCGGCGCTCAAACCGCTACGGATTTAGGTGCCTGTGAAAAAGTCCCTCGCTACGCTCGGTGTACTTTTTCACAATTGAACATAAGGAAAAACTCGCTTGGGGCGGCCGCTTCAGACGTCGACTACGATCAATTTGACGCCGCTGTCCTCGACCATCTTGGCCGAAACATCGTCGATTCCGCTGTCGGTAACGAGAGTGTGGACTTTCGACAGTTCGCACAATACGTGCCCGGCCGACGCAGAAAACTTGCTGCTATCGACCAGCACTACCAATTCGTCCACCTGCTTGAACAGCTTACGCTCGGCCTGAACCAGAATAATATCGCTCTGCATCAATCCGTAATGGGCAACCGCCGCGGTGCCGAGGAACATCCGGGAGGCATGAAAACTCTGCACGTTGTCCTCTTCGTACGGGTCGAGAACGATATTCTGTTCGCGAAATACCACGCCGCCGGGGATCGAAACACCGGTATTCTGTTGCTGCAACAGAGCGCTGACGATGTGCAACGAATTTGTCAGCACCTGCAGCCGCAGCGGTTCGAGGTGCGGGCACATCTGCAATGTAGTGCTGCCGCCGTCGAGAATGATGGCCTCGCCGGGTTTGCACAAATCGGCGGCAGCCCTGCCGATTGCCTCTTTGGCAGAACGGTTGCGATTGATGTTTTCGTGGAAAGGAACGCCTTGCAAATGAAAGCCTCCGGAAGAATCGACCCCACCGATCGGCTGCACGCCGCCGCGCACCCGCACCAGTTTGCCGTCATCCTGCAACCGCTCCAAATCCCGCCGCAACGTCGCCGGAGAAGCGGACACGCGCCGCGCCAATTCCCGAAACGAAACGAACCCCGTTTCTTCCAGCAGGGTCAGGATGGCCCGATCCCTTTCGGTAGCGTGCATTTTTTCTTTCATGAGCAATAGCGTCACGTCATAGGGGGAATTTTTGTCAAGCAGATAGCATTATACGATCCCGGAGCCAAGCTTTGAGGGCTTACGCTCCTTGGCTTTTAGGGATCTCCAACCCGATTGGCGATAGGCAGAGATGGGGTCGGCGGCACCGCCCGCCGTCAGCCGCGCCATCGCTAGTATGGACGACACGTCCGTATCGTAGGCTTGGCGCAAAATGCGGAAAGCCGCCATCACGTCGTCTTTGGCCTGAGCCTCCGCCAGAGCGGAACGGTCCACCAACAGAGCTCGGGCAAATGCGGCGACAATCGCTTCGGCGCTCGCAAGCAAGCTCTCGATCGGGTCGGTGATATTGTGCGATTCGTCAATCATATAGGCGGGACGGAATGCCTTCGGATCCGCCGCCTCGGCCTCGACCAGTTCGTTGAACACCAAAAAAAGCTGATGCGGATTGATTGCGCCGGCGTCGAGATCGTCGTCGCCGTACTTGCTGTCGTTGAAATGAAATCCGCCAAGTTTGCCGAAGCGCGCCAACCGCGCCACGATCTGCTCGATATTGACGTTAGGCGCATGGTGGCCGAGATCGACCAAGCACTGCGCCTGGATGCCCAATTCCTTTGCCACCATGATATTGGTGCCCCAATCGGAAATCACCGTCGAATAGAAGGCCGGTTCGTAAAGCTTATGCTCGATCAGCATCCGCCAGTCGGCGGGCAGCGCGGCGTAGATTGTCTTAGCGCTTTCGATATAGCGGTCGAGCGACGCCCGTTGGCTTTGCTGACCGGGAAAATTGGTGCCGTCGCCGACCCACACCGTAAGCGCCTTCGAACCCAGTTTTTCGCCGATACGGATGCAGTCGATGTTGTGCGCGATCGCCTGCTCCCGCACCGCCGAATCGGTCGCGCTCAACGAGCCGTACCGATAGCTGAACGGCTGGCCGGACTGATCTTCAAAGGTATTGGAATTGACCGCATCGAATCCCAACCCCAGCCCGGCGGCTTCTTCGCGTAAAGCCGCCGGATCGTCGATCCGATCCCAGGGAAAATGGGTGGATACCAACGGCGTGATTCGGCAAAGCTGTTGCACCACTGCGCAATCGGCGATTTTTTCATGCACATTGGTCGGCTCGCCGGGAATGGGAAAACGGGAGAACCGCGTTCCGCCTACGCCGGCGCCCCAACTCGGTATCGCTACCGAAAAATCGGCCACCTTGCGTCCGATTGCGTCGATGTCGGTGGCGCGGCGCGCCAGCTTCCGCCCGAGAGCCTGATAATCTTCGGCAACGGCGTCGCGATGGACGCGGTTATGGGTTTCGACCACTTCTTGGGCCAGGGGCAGTTTCAGCTCCGCCATCCGCTTTACCTCCTTGGATCGCAACCCCGCCTCGGAGGAAGGGCAGCGCTGTGATATAATCTGCATTGCGATGTGTTCGACGGCCTTTAGCGTCGAGCTGCGCACCGCCCACTTGTTGGACAATATGGCGGAATATCGCCCTTATCAATCACAAACGAGCAAATTATTTCAAACAGGATCATACCTAACCGCTGACGAACGACCATTCGCGGATCAACGGCCGAACATACTCTGACGGACATGAAGCAAATCCTGTGCAGACGCCAGAGCTTCCGTCGTCTTGGACAGACACCAGCCGTCGAGCGAGATGGCCGCTGCAAACGGCTCGACGGCGAAACGCTTCGCCAAATCGACGAGGTTCTGCGTCGTCATCGTTTGCCTTGCTCCCCCCATAGAAATTACCTTGACGAGAATTTCCGCCGATTTTTCTGCGGTGTCGATCAACCCGAAGGACTCGTCCAGATCGTCGCCAACGGCGAACACGCCGTGATACGGCCATAGCACCAGGGGATGGCTGGCGAACAACTCGGCAGTAGCATCGCCGATACTATCCGTACCGGGCACCATCCAGTCCAAGATGCCGACACCTTCGGGGAACACCACCAGACATTCGGTGCTGCCTTCCCACAGAGCACGCGTTACATTCGCCGCATCCAATTCCAACACATAGGACAGCGCGATCAGGTTGGTCGCATGGCAATGCATAACGACTCGGGAACGACCGGCATTTTGTCGTTGCCTCGCCCGATGAGATTTTAGATGGGCGGGTAGCTCCGATGTCGGCACCCCACCGCCGCGATACCCCCACATCTGTTCGGCCGTTCGGCCGTCGGATGAGATACGGATAACGCCCAGATTGGTTTCCGGGTCCAATTGAATGTTGCGGAAGTATTTGCCGGACCCGGTGACGAGGAAATACTGCCCCGCCAGTTCGGCCATCGTTTCGCCGAGCGGCCACGCCGTGCCGCGTTGCCAGAAGGGGAGATAGGGCTCGACCTCGCGATCCGCCAGACGCAATGAGATATTGCCGCCATTGCGTTCGTCCCACCCCTTCGACCACATGTCGCCGGTCGCTTTGACCATTGCCGCCACGAACCAGGATTCTCCCGTGCTCAGCGCTGTCATTTTTTTTGCCTACCATAAATTGTTTTTATCGCGACGTGATTCTGGCGCCCATTGAGACGTCCTGCCGGATGCGATACGACACCGACTTGACTAATTCAATCACATTCGACCAAAATCAGTCAAAACAAATAAGGTGAGGAAATTGCTACAAGGTTACACCGTTGTTTTGGATGTCGGGAAATCCCTGGCGAAAATGACCCTGTGGTCACCTGACGGACGGTTGATCGAACGGCGCACGCGTAAAAATTCTCATGGTTTATCAAGCAATTACTTGTCCCTCGACTATGCCGGCATCGCAACATGGTTGATTGACGTCCTGGCGGATTACGGCCGTGGTCACGACATCGCTGCGATCATCCCGGTGGGACATGGAGCCGCTGCTGCCGTACTCGCCGAGGACAATCTCAGTCTGGTGCCGCTCGATTACGAGGCCGAACCGCCGCCACATATCCGTGAATCCTATCTGGCGGAGCGCGATGCCTTTGCGCTCACCGGTTCACCGGCGCTGCCGGGGGCTCTCAATCTGGGCCTTCAGCTCCATTGGCTGGAAACGCTCGCCCCGGAGAAAATGCTCAAGGGACGCATTGTCACTTGGCCGCAAGTCTGGGCTTGGTATCTATCCGGCGTCGCCGCCACCGAAGTCACCAGCCTGGGCTGCCATACCGATCTTTGGCTGCCCGGCGAAGGGCGCCCGTCGCCGTTGGCGGTAAGGCGCGGTTGGGCCGAGCGATTCGCGCCGCTCCGTCGCGCCGACGAACGGCTCGGTCGGGTAAAGGCGGAATGGCGGAGGGCTTGCGCCCTGCCGGACGACTGCATGATACTGTGCGGCCTGCACGACAGCAACGCCGCGCTGTTGGCGACGAGACGCTATGCGGAAGTAACCGGATGCGAATGCTCGGTAATATCCACCGGAACCTGGTTTATCGCCATGCGTGCCGGCACCAGCGACACGGCCGCCCTTTCTTCGTTGCGCGAAGACCGCGACTGTTTGATCAATGTGGACGCCTTTGGGGCTCCGGTGCCGTCGGCAAGGTTCATGGGCGGACGCGAAGTCGAAATTATCGAACAGCCCGAAGGTGCACGGATCGACCCGGCAGCATGTGAAACCGAACTTCTCGCGTTGGCCGCGGAATTGGTTGGAAACGGCGTGTTTGCGCTGCCGACGTTTCAACCGAACGTCGGACCCTACCCGCACAACAGCGGTGGTTGGAATCGGCGTCCGGGGGACCAGAAACGACGCCGGGCCGGCGCCGGACTTTATCTGGCGCTGATGACCGACGCCGCGCTAGGACAACTCGGCTCGCAAAACGCGCTGATACTTGAAGGTCGCTTTGCCGGCGACGCCGTATTCGCCCGAACTTTGGCCGCCCTCAGGCCGCATCAACGCGTTTATCTAGCGCCGATGCAGGACAATGTTCCCTTGGGCGCGTTGCAGTTGATTTCGCCCTTGCCGCCGCAGGGGGCACTGAAGCCGGTTGAACCGTTGGACTTCGACGTATTGTCTTACGCCACCGAATGGCGCCGTATTGCCGAAGCCGGAAGAAACGCTGCCTGAACCGCGTATAGCATTCGAAGAGGTGAAGCCGTGTCGATTACATCCGAACGAGATCCAGGGACGGAATCCTCTCCGCTATCGCTGCGCGGACCGCTGATACTGGCCATTAGCTGCTTTCTGATCTGGGGACTGGCCTACGGTCTGCTCGACGTACTGAATAAGCACTTCCAGGAGACACTGCACGTCGGCAAAGCACAGTCGTCCTTTTTGCAGATTGCCTATTTCGGGGCTTACCTCCTGGTGAGCATTCCTGCCGGCTATTTGATGCAAGTCAAAGGCTACAAGCGCGGATTGGTTTCCGGCTTGATGGTCACCGCGCTTGGCGCATTTTTATTTGTTCCCGCCGCCCAGGCCGAGAGTTTCGCCTTCTTCGTCGGCTCGATGTTCGTGCTTGCCGCCGGCTTGTGCATTCTGGAAACCTCTGCCGACACCTATGTCAGCGTACTCGGCAAACCCGAGAACGCGACCAAGCGGCTTAATTTGGCGCAATCCTTCAACGCGCTCGGCGTTTTTTTCGGCCCGATCATCGGCGGTACGATTTTCTTTAACGATGGCGTGACCAAGGCGCTCGGCGGCGCCCAGCATGCGGTCCAATGGACATATCTGGCGATCGGCGTTGCGGTATTGATTTTTGCCGTGGTTATGGCGCGCGCCTATTTGCCGGAAATTCGCGACGCCGAGCACAATGCAGTCGATGCCGACATTACAGAGGAAAAACCGTTATTTAAGCAGCGCCATTTCGTTCTCGGAGTACTGACCCAGGCTTTTTACATTGGTACCCAGGTCGGCGTCGCCGCGTTTTTCATCAACCTCACGACCGAGACGTGGCACGGCATGACTTCGCAAAATGCCGCGTATCTTCTGTCGGTGGCAATGTTGTTATATTTGATCGGCCGCTTTGCCGCCACCGCGCTGCTGCAATGGTTCGCTCCACGTGTTATCCTAACACTCTATGGCGTTGTCAGCGTTTTACTTTGCCTGGTCGCCGCAGCAGGCATTGAAAAGGTCTCGGTACTGGCACTCATTGCGGTGTTTTTCTTTATGGGCACGATGTTTCCGACCATCTTCACCCTCGGCATCCGCGACCTCGGTCGTTCGACCAAACGAGCCTCTTCGATCATGGTAATGGCTATCGGCGGCGGAGTCGCTCTGCCTTATCCG
>WSSedL1CaDRAFT_10002193_pt1 | contig 10172 bp, 7 predicted proteins | sample WetSurSL1Cattail_FD_9464 | JGI IMG/M metagenome (IMG submission 9464)
TGAAAAACGACAGACTGTCTTCTTTGTTGCGCTGAAATTATCCCGCTCAAATAATTTTTGTCTCTCCGCTCTGACTTTCATCATCTGTTTTTAGGCATAGAACCACAAAATTATTGAATCACAATCAAACCACTGCTATTTTTATCCAAAATTTCTCTTGTCCCGGTGCAAACTGTCCGATATAATGAAAAGCAAGTTCCTATCCACCAAGTTCCTATCCACTAATGAAAAGCAAGTTCCTATCCACCAGTCAGCAACCTACTGCTTCAATTTCGTTAATGACATTTTCGATGGCATTTACAACCGTATCCATTTTTTGCGTATCTTTGACATTGTTTTTCAAACCGGCAAAGGATTTCTGTATCCGCAGCAATTCATCCTTGTATTTTATCAATTGTTCTTTCGGCTTGCCCTGAATATAAATCGGTTCTCCCGGAGCTTCCGCCATCAATGGCTCAAAATCCAATTCGCCGTAGCCTTCAAACGGTATATTGGAAAAGTACGCCTCTTCTGATTCCATCATCAGCGAAGCGATATCGGAACATGCTCTCCGGCATGTTGGTCCGAAGCTGCTGTCAGTAGCAGCCTCCATGGCACTGACCAGATCGGACTCCGGGTTCTTCAGCATATAACCGATTGCCTTTAAAGTTACCTCTTCCCCGGGGTTTGCAATAGGTCCGGTAAAGTACTCAAAAGCTTTTCCGCCATCGGCAGCCAGTTCCTTCAAATTGGTTCCGTTTACCTTTAAATGGGGCAGGAACCATCGGAGACGATCCCATGTATGGGGCGGCGTTACCACAACTCCACCGACCGTACCGAAATTGCAGGACAGTTCGTTAATCAGTTTCCTCCTGGAATCAAGTCCCCTGCTAACTGCCGACTGGGTCACATCAGTGATGTAATCAACCCTGCCGCTTAATTTTTTTAATATGGGCAGATCCTCCTTCCGATCGAAAGACATTCCCCATCCACTGACGGCTACCAACTTTTCCGGCCACCGATCCTTAATGTACCCGGCAGTTTCAGAAGAGACAACCGCATAGTATTCGGTATCCTCCATCGTTATACACCGGTCGCAGATACACCTTCCCATATCTGCTGCCTGCATGCCGAAGCCGTCGATATCGGTTTCTGCCGCGATAAAATCAATAATTTTCCGCATCCATTCATGTGCCTCCTCTTTGTGATAACACATGGCCTGGTTGTTTTCCTCGATCCTGCCCCATACTTTCCTTTGATCCGAAGACTTCACGTCGGGGTGCTTCCTGATGATTTCTTCAAAGCCCCAGCTGTATACGCCCAATCCTGTGTATATCCGGATATCCTTTTTATGCGCGTAGTCAATAATCTCCCGGATAAATCTCTTCCGCCGACTATCCAGACAACTCTTCAAATCCAGAGGCCAACTGTGGTTGATAAACAACCCCCAGATGGTAAAACCGTTATAGCCCCATTCATGGGCAACCTCCAGATACTGTTTATAATCCTTGACAAGCTGTTCATCCATATCAATAATGGGCCATCTTTTACCATACTTCGGTACGGAACTGATATCGTTGATCCAGTTCAGCAATACCCTGTTTTCAAAAGCTTTCATCCTTTATTCATCCCTTCATCACTTCATTCATCCAATATGCGGTACTGCAGCTAAAGCATAGAACCCCTTGCTGCATGTGTAACAAGAGGTTCTATAAGCTTATACGCAAACGGCTCCATTGCCGTATTGCAGGCCAACGGTATGAAATCAGTCAGCAAATGCCGCCTTGCGGTCGGCATGATTCCTGGTCCATAGATCTTCAACCTTGTTGAATTCCAAAGCGTCAATCTTTGTTATCATATCATCGTAAGCACTCGCTGCAGCTTCTTCCGACTTTGCCAGGCATATTTTGGCAAGAAAGTTGCCCCAGTTGCCTTCCACCTTGGTAGCAATTACACTTTCAGGACTTCCGGCTCCAGGTTCAATTCCGTCGAATTCAGAGTAGTCGCTCACTTTTCCTTCCAGTTCATAAACCTTTTTCTTTTCATTGTCATTTGCTGCCAGCCCCCATGCAAACTGGCTGTCCGGATATGTACCTCCTATCCATGCATAGAGGTATCCGCCGATTGTGCTCTGGAACTTGTTCCAGTCTGCGAACGCATCGCTGAGCTCCTTCTTTGGCAATATCCAATTGTTGTCGGTTCCGCCATAATCCCAGTACTTCTCTTTTGGTCCGCAGACTGCAACCGACTGTGCCTCGTCTGTTGCAAGGAATTCAATAAATTTAATGGCCCTGTCCGGAGCTGTACATTTTCTGGTAACGACCATTGCATCCTGCCCGTCGAATGCGCTGGCGACCTGGGCAAATTCGCTCACGCCATCTGCAAGAATCGGATCAATTGCAGAATAGGATGCATTTGGTATTACTTTGGTTAACTGGTCGCTTTCATTTCTATAATAGAGGCCTCCAACCGCTACCCCAAGTTTTCCGGTACGGTTGTTTTGCTGCTGCTGTTCAAGTTTATCCGTGAAATCAGATGCATTTACAAGACCCTCCCTGTAAAGTTTGTTTACATACAGCAGCGTTTCCTTATATCTGGGATCGCGCACCATCAGTTTGACTTTGTCCCCATCCATATAGTATTTGCCTTTGCCGCCAAATGTCTGGTAAAGCACGTTGATTCCCGTCTGGGACTCCGAAGCGGCAAGGGTGGGTGTCCACAGCATAAGCGGGTGGGTTACGTCCTTGTAATTGCTCTTAACACTCTTCAGGTAATTTTCAAGGTCGTCCGGAGTCTTCAGGGCAGGGCTGCCAAGACTCTCATACTGGTCTTTTCTGACATAATATCCCGATCTGCCGAGAATCATGATATTCTTGTCAATTTTAGATCTGTCCACCATCCAGGAAGTAAGATAATACAGTTTATCATTCTTCACAAGGTATTTTCTGTTTGCTTCCATGATTGGCATTGTCTTGAAATTTGGAGCATATTGATCCATAAGCTCATCATACGTATAAATCATATTTGATTCAATCATCTTGTTCATAGGAGTACTGTCCTTGCCGGCAATCACAATATCGGGCAAGTTCTGGGAAGCAATGAGAAGCATGAGCTTCTGATCGTCGCTGCCGGTATTTTTCTCCAGCTTGAGGTTGACTCCTGTCTTTTCAATAAAATATTGCGATACCTCATCTTTTCCCCACAAATCGATGTTGGCTTCCGGTTTGTTAATAAACATCGTGAGAGTTACAGGCGTCGCTGCCGCTTTAATGTATTCCGGTTCAGTAGAAGAAGTCGAAGAAGCCTGTTCCTGCACCGTAGCTTCGGCAGGTGCTGAAGCCGTCTCCTGCGTACCGGTCTTCTGCATACCGGTTTCCTGTGTCTTGGCCTGCTGGGCGTTACCGCAGCCTCCAAGCATTGTAAGCAGCATGACCAGGGCAATTACTGGTGCGATCCATGAAAAACGTTTGAGCATATTAATTCCTCCTAGTTTATATTATATTCTTTTAATTTGGAGTGGAAAGACAGTGTTTCATGCTTAACAATCCAAATCAATGCGAATATTTGTCCGCTTTCCGCTCAACCCTTTACGGAGCCAAGCATGAGACCTTTTGCAAAGTATTTCTGCAGGAACGGATAAACTGCCATGATTGGAACAACCGCCACTGTCATTGCAGCAAGTTGTACAGAATTGCCGGTTACGCCTATATGTTCGGCAATTGCCATCTTGCCGCTGCTCATTGCCAGTTGATCGGCCAGACTTTTATTTATCATCTCCATCAGGATAATCGGCAGAGTCTTCAGTTCCGGCTTTGATGTGAAGAGGAAGGGATCGAGCCAGTTGTTCCAGTGGTGCACTCCGATAAACAGTGCAATTGTAGCCAGTACTGGTGTTGAGACCGGCAATATGATTTTTCTGAATATTACAAACTCGTTTGCCCCATCAATCTTTGCCGACTCCATAAGTGAAACGGGAATGGTTTTGAAAAAGGACATGAAGACAATGACATTAAAAAAGCCATATAGATTAAGCAGGATATACACTGAAAAATGGTCGATGAGTCCCATCGCGTTAACCAGCAGGTACAGGGGAATAATTCCTCCGTAAAAATACATTGTAATAATGCCTATGGTGATATAGATTTTCCGGAACTTCAGTTCTTTTTTCATAAGCGCATATCCCATCATTGCATTAAGAAGCACCCCGAGAACGGTACCTATGACTGTCCTTGCCATTGTCACAAGAAAAGCGCTCCACAGGTATTGGCTTCTAAATACTGCCTGATAGTTGTCAAGTGTAAACATCCTGGGTATCAGGTATATATTCCCGCTCGCAGCATCAAGTCCGTCATTGAAGGACAGCATAATGCAATGGTAGAATGGATAGGCGCAGAAAATGAAAACAAGCGCCATCAGAAAGATATTTACAGCATTAAAAATGGAATCTCCCAGTTTAAGCCTTTGTTTTTTGAATATCGCCGCCATATCAATTAATCCTCCTCTTCCATATAGAGAGTCCTGCCGAACAGCTTCCTGCATGCAATATTGCTTCCAAGCAGCAGCACAAGTGAAATCAACGATTTGAGGAGTCCCACGGCAGTGGCGTAAGAAAATCTCCCAAGCGATACGCCTACCTTGAGCACGTACGTGTCAAGTATGTTCGACCTGTCGTAATTCATTGCGTTGCCCATGAAATAAGACTGGTCAAAGTTGGCATTCGAAAGCAGACTGCCTATATTGAGCAGCAGAAGTATAAGAATCGTTCCTGAAATCCCCGGGATTGTGATATAAATTATTTTGCCGATCTTACTGATACCATCCACGCTTGCGGCTTCGTATAACGTTTCATCAATACCCGTGATTGCCGCTATATAAATGATAGCCCCCCACCCGGTCTCCTTCCAAACCTCGGATATCACCGCCACTATCCAATAAGAACCGGCATCTGTGAGCGGAGTTATCGGTGCGCCAACCAGATGGAGTGACATAAGAGCCTTATTTATGATGCCTATGTCGGGAGACAGCCAATATATCGCTATCAATGATATGATGACCCATGAGATGAAGTGCGGAAAATAACTTACTGTCTGTACAAGTGATTTAAAACGTTTTCCGGGCAATTCATTCAAAAGCAATGCCAATATGATAGGCGCCGGGAAACAGATCAAAAGCTTCAATACACTTATTGCCAGCGTATTTATAAAGGCATTTGGTATTTCCGGGTCGGTAAAAATTTCTTTAAAATATTGAAAGCCGATCCATGGACTTCCAAAGAACCCCCTGGCAAAGTCATATTCCCTGAAAGCCAGCGTCAGACCGTAATATGGGGTAAAGATGAATACAAGGAACCAGGTAATCCCCAGTAATGCCATCACCTGCAGGATCGCCTGATTGGTATCGAATCTGAATCTTCTTCTGCTGATATCGTTTTTTGAAAACAACGGTTAAACGCCCCCTAGCACATTAGCACTATAAGAAAATCTTTATAGTTATATGCTATAGCCAATCTAACCGCCGTTCAATTGGCCTCAGTTTGGATTTATTGTGTTTTTTTTGCATACTGTGAACGGTATTGTCCGGGTGTCATACCAGTATGCTTTCTAAATGCCTTGCTGAACTGCACGGTGTCCTGGTAGCCTACCTTCCGGGAAATATCATTAACCATGTATCTCATATCCCTCAAAAGCTCCTTTGCCTTTTCTATTCTGACATTTCGCAAATAGTCGCAGAAATTACTGCCTGTTTCAGTACTGAAGAGATTACTGAAATAGCTGTAATTTCTCGATACAAGATTTGATATATAGGTGAGGCTTAAATTTTTATCAAAGTTTTTATTTACATAATCCATTGCATATTCAACGATCATTTTCTGCTGCGCCGAGCTGTTTCCCGTATTATCAACTCCAATGGAAAGCTTTTCACCACTGGGTTTGTTCAAGTCATCATTATTCAAGCCAACCATTTCACTTACTGCATTTGCTTCAGTATCAAGGGAATCAAGGGAACTAGTCAGCTTGTCCATTACTTCTGCAACATCAGCCCTGTTTATAGGCTTTAAAAGATAATCCGAGACCTCCAGCCTGATTGCTTCCTTCGCATAGCTGAAATTGTCATATCCGCTTATGATCACATATTTTGAACCTTTCAGGCGGGTCTTCAGGCGCCTTATAAGTTCGAGGCCCGAATAGTCCGGCATCTTTACATCTGTTACAACGATCTGGGGTTCTACCTCAAGCGCGGTCTTCAGCGCTTCCTGACCACAGTCGGCCTGGTAAATCTGATATTTGTTCCGGCTGTCTCTTTGCAGCATCCTGATAAAGCCATCCCTGATTATTTTCTGGTCATCAACCACCAATAGTTTATACATAGACAATTCCTCCATGATCTTCTTTTATGACCGGAATTTTGGGAAAGGTAACCGTAACCTTTGTCATCACCATTTCTTCACTTTCGATACTTACTCCATAACCTGCCCCGTAAATTAATTCAAGCCTTTCATGAACATTCATTATTCCAAGTCCGATTTCCGGCATCTGCCTCTTATACTGCCCGTCACCTGCAAGCCTCCCTCTTATCGCCGCAAGCCTCTCAGGCAGGAAACCCCTGCCATTGTCGGATACAACGATACGGATATTGTTTCCCTCAACTCCGGCATCAATCTTCACAAGCCCGCCTTTTAAAAGGCCTTTAAGCCCATGCTTTACGGAGTTCTCAACAAAAGGCTGGATGATAAGCCGGATGCAGCCTGCCTCCCTCAGTTCGGATTCCAGTCCGGGCTCTATGCAAATACTGAAATCAATCCGGTCATAAAGAAGATTTAAAATAGATATGTAATTCCTGATATAGCTTATTTCATCAAACAGACTTACGAAATCTCTTGCATCAGGAGATACCGTATACCTCAATATTCTGCCCAGAGAACTGATCGCATCGGAAATGGCAAGCTCGTCTCTGACTTCAGCCATCATTTTTATAGCCTCCAGGGTATTGTACATGAAGTGAGGATTGATTTGTGCCTGTAAAGCCTTGATCTGAGCCTCCTTTTGTGCTGTTTTCACGGCTACATTGGTATTCATAAGCTCTTTGATCCTGTCCGTCATAATGTTTATATTACAAGCCAATTCACCGACCTCATCCTGGTTATGGATATCAATTTTTGTATCCAGGTCTCCTTTTTGTATCCTTTTGACGGCAAAAAGCAGTTTCTTGAACTTGGAGAAAACCAGTCTCACCAATATCCATGAAATGAGAATAAGGATTGCCGCACTTGTAAACAGCACTGCGAAAATAAATCGCCTGTTGGCAAACCCCTGTGATTTTATATTTTGGAGCGGGAACGAATATATTACAGTGCAGCCCAATCTGTCAAGCTTTTTTGTTGTGAAATAATATTGCCTGCCCCATTTTGATTTAAGCTGTCGAACATATTCATCCATTGAATTTACAGCTGGATTCTTTAAAGTAACCGAATTGGTTATAGAATTGTCATTGGTTTGGATCCCTGCCCACTCCGTTGGAAATTCGCCATATGTGTCTATGGTACCGGAAAAGTATATGGCAAGCCCAGGCTTTACATCACCCGGCTGGATATCTAAAAGGGTATCCGTAAGTTCCCCCTTGTCGATCTGGAATTCCAGAAGTCCCACGACCTCATCATATTGGCGATCGAATATTTTCATGACACCTGAAATTACATCATTTGATACACCCGCTGACGTATCAATATCATATGCAACCGAATGTACTGAAGGAGACCAGCCGATTCCGTCAAATCCCAATTCTTTCAGGCAGCGTGCATACCATTCATCCCCGGATATCCTTGAATAGTCGTAAAAATATCCCGCCACTTCCTGGAGCTGCTCCAGTGTGAAGAATATACGTATTTTCCTTATCGAGCGATTGATGCTTGTGATATCGCTGAAAACAGAAGAGGTATATCTATTGATTTCGTCAACCTTTTCATAATCACTATAATACCCGGGTTCAAGCAGATTCTTTATTATCGTGTCAGACTGTACAATCCGCATTAGGTATTCATACTCATTGAATTTTTTATCAAGGTTTGCAACAGACTGGTCGGCAATATCCTCGCAAAGTCTGGTGAACCGTTCATAAATATAGCTGTCGGACTGCCTGTAGATATAGTAGCCCGAAGCAAAAACAGGCAAAACTATGATAATGACAAAGAAAAGCATGAGCTTTCTTAAAATGCCGCTTTTAAAAAAACCCACTATCCATTGATACAGCCTGGCAATCATACTCTTCATATTTGGTTTTTGTACAGCACCCCTTGCCAACAGTATCATCTTCCCATATAAGCCTATTTTTTTGTCTGGTTTCTGGATGCACTTGGCCTGATCCCAAAATACTTTTTATATACCTGACTGAAATAGTTAGGGTCATTATAGCCCACTTTTTCCGAAATGCTCTGTATTGAAAGGGATGTAGTCGCGAGCAGATTCTTTGCTTTTTCCATCCTGAATTGAGTTAAATATTCCACATAAGTCATTTTTGTTTCTTTTTTGAACAGCCAGCCAAAATAGTTCGGGCTCAGATAAACGTTCAAAGCCACATCCTCCAAGCTTACATCCTTGTCATAACAGCTCTCGATGAACTTTTTGGCACGTTCGACAATCATGCTGTCTCTGGAATTTCTATTGCTTATAATGCTGTTCATGATGCTGTCAACTATACTATTTTCCCAATCATATATTTCCTGCACATTGTTAAGACCATCCAGTTGCCTGAAATACTCGATCTTTTTGGTAACATAATCGGAATTTAGTCCGGATTCAACAGCAGCATTCAATATTTGGCTCAAAAATTCCATTCCAAACGCTTTAATTTTATTCAAATCCTTTTCGCCAAAAACAACGAACTGGTTAAATGCTTCATTGACGATTGCATTTACCTTTTCCTTGTTTGCAAGAATGATTATATCTTTCAGCTTGTTGTATTCGATAAAATGATATGTATGTTCTTCCGCTTCAAACATAATATCATCTATGTGAATGACCTGGTTTCTTCCGACAACAAGGCCATACATCTGTGCATTATTCGCTTCCATATATGATTTGCCCAGATTGATAGTGCCATCGTAATATCTGCCGATTCCCACGGTAGCAGAACATGGCATTTGATATTCAACAGCATTGCGTAATTTTTCCGCAATAGCCAGACATGCTGTTCTCTTTTTTTCAGCCGTGAGATTTTTATTCACGCCTGACAAAATAATAAACTTTCCATCATCAATAGGGAGTATCAGATTATCCTTGATTCGTTCAAGCTCATTGTTTAATATTTCAATTGTCTTGTTGCTGATCCACATTTTGAATTTGTTGCCCTGATTTTTTGCCAATTCCTCATATCCGTCAAGTCTGAGTACAAGCGCAAAATTTGGTATGTTCTTCAACCCGATCAATTCAAAAATTTCCTGAGCCTCTGCAAGCTTTTCAGTGTTATTATACATTACATAGTTCAGCAGTTCATTTTTTATATAAGGAATAATCTGGTTAAACTTTTCCTTTTCTTTCAATATCTGCTCCTTGAGTAAATTGTTCTCTTCTGTTTCAGTCATAAAATCGACTGCAATTGTCAGAAGCTCGGCAACTATTTCAAGCTTACTTTCGGATACAACCGGGATCCTGCCATATAGCTCCATTAATTCGTCACTATATACGCCTATTTCAAGCATATGATCCCTTATTGCTTCATAATCCGCCGCACCCGGCTGCACCGTGGCTACCTGACCGCTGAATACACTGCCGATGTGCTGTCCGTTTACCACTATAGGAACGACGACCTCTGAAATTCCCGCATGGCATTTATATATATGGGCCTTCTTATTTCTTGCAGCCTCTTTCCCTGCGATCCTGGAGGTTCCTATGCATGCTTCAAGCCCTTTGTTGGTCGAATTCATTATTTTACAGAATTCGCACCTCGAACCTGCATAAAACATATTGTACTGCTTATGTTCATTGTCTGCAAAAGACAAAAGCATTCCTGTAGCATCAAAGAATGCTTTCCTGAAATTTTCTATAGCGCTGTTAGTTACAAAATCGAGTATGTTTAACATCGCAATTTTCTCCTTCAGTACTTGTCTGGTAAGCGAGCCCGTCGCCGGGTCTCACTCCCATCAGAACGGAACGTGCGACTTTCACCGCATTCCGCTCAAGCAATTTGTAAGCCTCAAC
>WSSedL1CaDRAFT_10002194_pt1 | contig 10167 bp, 8 predicted proteins | sample WetSurSL1Cattail_FD_9464 | JGI IMG/M metagenome (IMG submission 9464)
TATTATAATACCCGACACAAAAATCCGGCTTTTTGGAAAACCACTTTGCAAACAGGGAAGACGAATGGGAGTGGCATTGGCTATTGGCGAAGATACTAACGATGCCCGTTCGAAAGCTAAAAAGGCTGCCCTGGCCGTGAAAATATTGAAATAATCCGCCGACAACCGGATGGCTTTTCAGAAAAGTATCCACAAAATGCCTGTCAAAAAAATAACAGGAGACAAAAACACCAAAAGTGCAGTTATCGACCAAAGGAGAAGAGCCGGAATATTCAAATAAGTTTTTCTGCCTCCTAAACCTTCGGTAATACTACTGAGAGTTTCAATGTTGAGACCTAAGAGTTTTTCTTTCGGAAGATTTAAAGCAGCTATACCTTTATCTTTTCTTCCTTTGAGAAATCCTTTTACCACCGACGATGGGTGAATAAACAAACCGTAGCCTATCGTCCAGAGCGGAAAAACACATAATGGGAAATACTTCCAGAACCCGGTAGCAATTTCCCATGATGCAATGAAACATTCTCCTGCCCATGAAGTATTCTGTTGATTAAGAATATGCTCCAGATCGTGAATATGTAATTTCTTTTTTCTCCATGCATAATTAGGAAGCATTAATGTAAAAAACGGAAGAGGAACTCCAAACATTCTGTCGTTCACTCCACCGTTTTCAGGTAAATTGTATTTTTTATAGAATAATTCTAATTCTTCGGCAAGGGTCATTCTGATTTGTAAATTACAATTTTTTAGCAGCCGCTTTATCCAAATAAAAACTCACCTGCTTGTTTAACAAAGGAATATGTGCAGCGGGATATATTGTAGATTCAGGGTCTTTCTGAATAATTTTTCTGATAATTTCTGCTTTATTTTCTCCTGTTATCAAAAAAACAACCGATTCGGCATTAGCAATTGTATTTCCCGTAAGGGTAATTCTTTTTTGTCCGGTTACAGGATGAACAGCAACCGCCACCGCAAATTCAGAATTAAGCAGTCCCATATCGTTAGGAAAAATAGAGGCTGTGTGTCCGTCTTCACCCATTCCCAGCAAAACAATATCGAAAACAGGAAATTTATGTTTTACAGGCAATTCATTCCAAAGTACTTTCTGGTATCTTTCCGCCTCATTTTCCGGAATATCCTCACCTTTCATTCTGAATATATTTTCCGAAGGAATAAACGTTCTTTGAAGTAGCACATCATAGGTCATTCCAAAGTTACTCTCCTGATCGGTAGGTTCCACGCACCGTTCATCCACCCAAAAGAATCTGACATCAACCCAGTTTATTTTATTTTCGTATTCATCGCCAAGCAAGGTAAAAAGTTGTCGGGGTGTACTTCCACCTGATACTGCAATGTTTAACTTTTTACCCGCCGATGCTTTATTAATAGCTTCATTTTTAATCAACTCTGCAACAGCTATTGCTGCCTCCCCAGCATTTTGAAAAATTTGTGTGTTTAATTTCATGAAAAAATCAGTCTTATTGTTTTATTTTGAGTTTAATTTTCTGTTTTAAATTTTTCAAAAGGTTGACGCCACTTGATAAACTTATCTCCAAAAAGTGTATTTGATTCATTTGGTCCCCATGTCCCGGCTTCGTAAAAATAAAGCGGAATATCAGGATTGGTTTTCCATGCCTGAAGAATAGGATCCACAAACTTCCAACTGGCTTTCACGGCATCTGCACGTGCATAAAGTGTAGAATCGCCGGTCATGCAATCGAGTAGTAATCGCTCGTAGGCTTCCGAAATCTTCTTTTCTGCCAGATCGGAATAATGAAAAGCCATGTTTACATTCTGAACTTTATAACCTTGTCCCGGAATTTTCATTCCGAAATCTACTGCCACTCCGGCATCGGGATGTATCCTTAAAATTATCAGGTTATTCATTTCAGTCAGGCAAAGCTGCTTAAATAGTTGATGTGGAGCTGGTTTCAAATGAATCACCACTTCAGTAACCCGCTCCGGTAATTGTTTTCCTGTACGGATGTAAAACGGAATATCGCCCCATCGCCAGTTATCAATAAAAACTTTCAAAGCAACAAATGTTTCGGTTTTGGAATTTGGAGCTACACCTGTTTCCTGACGATAGCCTTTCTGAACTTCATCACCTATCTGGCCTGAAATATATTGTCCGCGTACCACAAAATCCTTTACATCCGAACCTTTTATAGGGCGAAGAGCTTGCAATACTTTCACTGTTTCGTTACGGATAGAGTCGGAATCGAAAATTGCCGGAGGTTCCATTGCCACCACAGCCAACACCTGCAACAAGTGATTTTGTATCATGTCGCGCATCGCTCCGGATGTTTCATAATATCCGCCACGCGCCCCTACGCCTATCTTTTCGGATGCGGTAATCTCTATTCTGTCGATGTATTTTCTATTCCAGATAGGTTCAAAAAAACCGTTATAGAACCTTGTAACCATGATGTTCTGAACAGTTTCTTTACCCAGATAATGGTCGATACGGTATATTTGTTCTTCGTTAAATCCGTTATGTAACTTATTATCCAGATCAATAGCTGTTTCGAGACTATAACCAAAAGGTTTTTCCACAATGATTCGTTTCCAACCGTTTGTTTCGGTATTGAGTCCATACTTCACTAAATTTGCCGCCACTACTTCGTAAAGAAAAGGCGGAATGGAAAAATAATAAACAATGTTTTGAGGGACATTGAGTTCTATGCCCAACGAGTCGATATATTCTTTGAGCAAACCGAAATCTTTTTCAGTTTGATTATGCACTTTTTGGTAATAAACCAGATTCAGGAAACCCACTATCTCGCCAGGATTTTCTTGCACAGCCTTTTTGGAAAACACGTTCAAACTATCTTCCACCTCGGCGCGATAAGCTCCCACCGTTTTTTCCTGACTGCCTGCACCAAGCACCAGAAAGTTTTCGGGTAATAGTTTATCAAGATATAACTGAAATACCGCCGGTAAAAGTTTACGCTTGGCTAAATCGCCATTCGAACCAAAAATCACCAGCATTTGACCATCGATATTGTTACGTTTCATTTGTAAGAAGTTTGGTATAGGTTTTAACAAATTGATCCCATAAAAGTTTATTGCATTAAACTATAAGCTTATAGACATCATCTTATTTTAATACAATTTGTACAGTTAAAACCATTTTTTACGCTTGAAGTACCAAAGCATAAGGAAGGCAATAACAACCATTAATCCCCACATGGCATAATATCCATAATACCATTGAGTTTCGGGCATATTGACAAAATTAGTTCCATACACACCAACGATAAAGGTTAGAGGAATGAAAATTACTGAAAAAACCGTCAACGTTCGCATAATATCATTCAGTTTGGTACTCATAATGGAATGATAAATGGTGAGTTGGTCGTACAAAATCTCGCGGTAACTGTCCGAAAGTTCTGTAGCTTCGTTGATGTTATCCTGAAGTTCGTGGTAATGAAGCCTATTGTCGTCGCGAATAAACTCTGTTTCTATTTTAACCAGCGCCAATATCATTTCCCGGGCAGGATTTATGTTTTTACGAATGAAGTTCATTTCTTTTTTGTACAAATTAACTTCCTCAAGCAAGGCTGTACGTGTTTCTGAAGTTATTTTGTCCTCCAGCGTTTCCACTTTTTCGCCAAGTTGACCAATCACATAAATATAATTGTCGATGACCACATCGAGCAATGCAAAAGCCAGATAATCGGCTCCCGAATTACGTATTTTAAATTTATGTTTTCTGATACGCTCCCTTACAGCATCAAAAGTTTTCGATGGTTGTTCCTGAAAAGTAAGCACTACGTTTTCGAGCAGGAGTAAACTAAAATTTTCAGCAATTAACTGTTCATTTTCACTGCCGGGGTAACGAATTATTTTAAGAGTAATGAATAACCCCTTGTCAAAATCCTGTACTTTTGGACGCAAAGAAGTGTTCATTATATCTGAAAGAATGTTGGTCGGTACTTCGAATATTTCGGACAAACGCTCCATCTTTTCCGTTTCATGAAGTCCGTAAACATTAATCCAACTGAGCGTTTTTGTTTCTTTCAGTTTGCGAAGTAATCCTGTGTCGGAAGTTTCGAATTCCGTCACATTTTCTGCATCAAAATCAATTACATGAACCGAAGTCTGATTAATTTTTTGTTGACCTCTAAATACCAATGCATAAGGCGACAAACCTATATCTTCCTTCTTTTTTTGTGCAAAACGTGGCATATTTATTTTATTAAGGATAATTTACAATCCGGTATTTGTTTTCCACTTTCCCGTATCATTCAATTGTTCATGTTTGTTCCGATAACAAAAATATAAAATACTTTGTAAAGCTTAGCCCATTTATCAATTTTTCAGGACAAATTGTTTTTTAATTTATGAATAAAACTTTTCGTCTCTCAGATTGTTAAATATTCATATTTAACGTCCTTTTCAAAAAACTGATTATTAATAATTTAAATTCATTTGTTTGTCGTTGTGAAATTTTAATTGATAAATATCACAATGAAAATAATGCCAAAAATGTAAAGATACCAAATAAATTATTATTTTTGTTGATCATAATTCATAGCATACATTCATAGCAAACTCCTATGTTTAAGAAAGTATTCAATTTTTATCGTGAAGGTTTTTCCAATATGACTGTTGGTAAAACATTGTGGTTAATTATTGCCATCAAGTTATTTATCATGTTTGGAATCCTAAAAGCCTTCTTTTTCCCGGATTTTTTAAAAACAAATTTTGCCAACGATGAAGATAGGGCAAACCATGTGCGTCAGGAATTAGTAACTAAATAGTACTCACAACCTTTAATTTAATTCAACATTTTTTTATGGAACTATTAGATGTATCGTTAGTCAATTGGTCAAGAGCGCAATTCACTCTGACAGCCATGTATCACTGGATTTTTGTTCCGCTTACCCTTGGTTTGGGAATCATTCAGGCTATTATGGAAACCATTTATGTCCGCACAGGCAACGAAGAATGGAAAAAAACCGCAAAATTCTGGATGACTCTATTCGGAGTAAATTTTGCTGTGGGTGTAGCCACAGGTATTATTCTGGAGTTTGAGTTTGGCACAAACTGGTCGAACTACAGTTGGTTTGTAGGAGATATTTTTGGCGCTCCGCTGGCCATTGAAGGCATTCTGGCGTTTTTCATGGAAGCCACTTTCATCTCTATCATGTTTTTCGGATGGAACAAAGTGAGTAAAAAATTCCACTTAGTTTCCACTTGGTTAACTATTTTAGGTGCTACCATTTCAGCTTTCTGGATCTTGGTAGCCAATGCATGGATGCAGCATCCGGTTGGCATGCAATTCAATCCCGACACCGTGAGGAATGAAATGGTAGATTTTTGGGCAATACTTTCGCCTTTTGCCTGGAATAAATTTTTCCATACCGTTATTTCCAGTTGGATCGTAGGTTCATTATTTGTACTTGGTGTAAGCGCTTGGTTCTTAATAAAGAAACGCGAAGTGGAATTTGCAAAAAAGAGCATAAAAGTTGCAGCGACATTCGGGTTGGTAGCTTCGTTGCTTACAGCATTCACCGGAGATGGGTCAGCTTATAATGTAGCACAGGAACAACCTATGAAATTGGCAGCTATGGAGGGTCTTTATAAGGGACAAAAAGGGACTGAATTAGTAGCTGTGGGGATATTGAACTCAGATAAAAAAACGTACAATGATTCAGTAAACCCATATACGTTTAAAATAGGGATACCTAAAGCACTATCATACCTCGGATACAGAGATGTAAATGCTTTTGTGCCAGGCATCAACGATATTATTAACGGAGGATATCAAACGAAATATGGAATTGCCCCATCCTTTGCCGAAAGACACGAAAAAGGAAAAATTGCAAAACAAGCGTTGGCCGATTACAAAAAAGCGAAGTCAGCCAATGATACTATTGCTGCGGCTCAACATAAAGCTACTTTAGAAGCAAATTATGCTCATTTCGGATATGGATATCTCAATGCTCCTGAAGATAGTATTCCGAATGTACCGCTCACTTTCTATTCATTCCACATCATGGTAACTCTCGGAATGTATTTTATTTTAATTTTTGGTATTTTCACCATTATCAGCTTCAGCAAAAAACAGAATTTTGAGAAAATAAACTGGCTATTATGGATTGCATTACTCAGTATTCCATTGGGTTATGTGGCTTCTCAATTAGGATGGATTGTAGCTGAGGTAGGTCGCCAACCATGGGCTATACAGGGAATTCTTCCTGTAAAAGCTGCTGTTTCGGCTATTACGACCGAATCGGTAAAAATCACTTTCTTCCTGTTCCTTACTTTATTTACTGCATTATTAGTGGCAGAAATAGGGATTCTTTTAAAACAAATCAAAAAGGGACCGACTCACGAATAATTATTTAATGATTTATGCGAGAAAACCAAATATGTTTTCTCAAGAGACAAGTCATAAAAAACTAACTAAAAATTAAAATAAAATATTATGTTCACATATTCATTTCTTCAGCATTACTGGTGGTTTATTATTTCACTATTGGGTGGAATTTTAACCTTCCTATTATTTGTTCAGGGTGGTCAGTCAATGGTATTTTCGCTATCGAAAGACGAAGATGAGCGCCGTTTGTTAGTCAATGTATTAGGTCGTAAATGGGAATATACTTTCACAACTTTAGTCACTTTCGGCGGAGCATTTTTTGCATCATTTCCATTGTTTTATTCCACCAGTTTTGGTGGCGCTTACTGGGTGTGGATGGCCATTCTTTTCTGTTTCATATTGCAAGCAGTATCTTACGAATTTCAATCGAAACCCGGAAATATCTTCGGTAAAACCACCTATCGAGCATTTCTTTTTATCAACGGATTGCTTGGCACCATTTTGCTTGGCGCTGCTATTGCAACATTCTTTACCGGGTCAGAATTTTCGGTAAACAAAGCGAATATTGCTGGTGACATCAGCCCGGTAATCAGTCAGTGGACTAACGAATGGCACGGATTGGAAGCTCTGCTTAATATAAGAAACTGGCTGCTGGGTTTGGCCGTGTTTTTCCTCTCGCGTACATTGGCATCATTGTTCTTTGTGAACCGACTCAACAATGAGCATCTTGAAAAGCGCTCGCGTTCGGCTGTGCTGATCAATACAATTCCGTTTCTTGTTTTCTTCCTTTCATTTGTTATCTGGACATTATTAGCAGAAGGTTTTGCTGTAAAAGAAGATACTGGTGAAGTATATATGGAGCAATACAAGTATTTTTTTAATCTGATAGATATGCCTGTTATTCTGATAACATTCCTTCTGGGGGTGGTTGGAGTTCTTTGGGGTATTATCGGAACAATTTTCAGCGAAAAATTTAAGAAAGGAATCTGGTTTGCCGGGGCAGGTACCATACTAACTGTATGCAGTCTTTTACTGGTAGCCGGCTACAACAACACATCTTATTACCCTTCAACAGCTGATTTGCAAAGTTCGCTGACAATTTTTAATTCATCTTCAAGCGAATTTACTCTCAATGCAATGACAATTGTATCTGTGCTTATTCCGTTCGTACTGGCATATATTTTCTATGCATGGCGTTCGATGGAGAAAAAACGTACCGACATTGCCGATATTAAGAGCGACGATCACGCATATTAATATATTCAAACATTTCCAACTACAAACTCCCGGCAATTTGTTTTGTCGGGAGTTTTTTTACATAAAATTTTATTTGTCTGCCAAAAGATGTTTTTGTATGTTTGCAGTAAATTTTCAATTATGGAAATAGTAATTCTTATAGTTCTCATATTGTTAAACGGATTTTTTGCATTGTCCGAAATAGCGCTGGTATCAGCCAAAAGATCGCGATTAGAACAAAAAAGAATCGAAGGTAGCAAAGGAGCAAAAACGGCTCTGAAACTTCTTGATGATTCCGAAAATTTCCTTTCTGCAGTTCAGGTAGGTATCACATTAATCGGGATTATTACCGGAATGTATGGTGGAATGCAGATAGCCGACGATGTCACTCCTTTTTTCCAGAAGTTTGAAATATCAGCTCCTTATGCCGCCGAAATTTCTCTGATTCTCACGGTGGTACTGATTACATATGTGTCTATTGTAATCGGTGAACTCGTACCGAAAACAGTGGCTTTAAGTAATCCTGACAAAACAGCTATTATTGTAGCTCCTGTGGTATATTACTTCAGTGCAGCATTTTATCCGTTTGTAAAGCTATTGTCATTTTCCACTTTTTTAGTCAATAAATCACTTGGAATAAAAAAACAGACCGAACAACTGACCGAAGCAGAACTACGCCAAATGATAAAAATAGCTTCGACCGAAGGTGTGATTGAAAAAGAGCAAAACATCATTCACGAAAAAATTTTTTATTTTGCCGATAAACGTGCCAGACACATTATGACTCATAGAACAGATGTGGAATGGATTGATTTGAACGAACCGGATAAAAGATTAAAAGAGCAGATTTTCAATTCGCACCACAGCAAACTAATTTGTTGCAATGGTGAGTTGGATAATTTCACAGGTGTATTGCACCTAATGGACTATTTCCGGTCTGTAAGTTGCAAGGACGATATGAACTTCCGCGATAAAATATACGAGCCAGTTATTGTCCCCGAAAACATGGATGCGCAAAATGTGTTGACCCTCATGCGCCAAAAGAAAACTCACATCTGCTGCGTGGTGAACGAATACGGCGGTTTTGAAGGGTTGATCACCCTGCACGATATTATTGAAAACATTGTGGGACAAATTCCGGAAGAAGGAGAACAAATAGAACCCGATGTTTTTGTTCGCGAAGATAAATCGGTACTTGTAAGCGGCGATGCCCCGATAGAAACACTGACTGAAATTATTGAAGATTTTACTATCGATTTCGAAAAAATAGATTATGCCACAGTGGCCGGTTTTGTTTTTAACCAACTGAATAAAATACCTCAGATAGGCGATAGTTTTGAATTTCTGAATTATAAAATTGAGGTAGTGGATGTAGATGGAAATAAAACCGACAAAGTATTGGTGTCGAAACATAAACGATAAATCATTTTTTTAATAACCATGAATTCTAACTCAAATATAAAAAATCACTTAAGTATCATTATTGGCATGTTTGCGTTCATTTGCGTAGCAAACCAAAGTTTTGGCCAAACCGATGTACGATCCACTTATTCATCGCCTGTAACATTCACGGCTGAACAGGATCATGCAAACATGATGAAACAATTAGGGATAAAAAGCATAAAACCCGGACCAAGTGGGGATGAAAATGCACCTAATCATGCCAACTACGATGAAACTTTGGCCAATCCTTGCCCACAATTACCTGATGTTCTCACATTAAAAAGTGGTAAAAAGGTAACTTCTGCCAATATGTGGTGGAAACTGCGTAGGCCTGAAATAGTGGATGACTTTGAAAGAGAAATATATGGTAAATTGCCGGATAATATTCCACAGGTAAGCTGGATGGTAAAAGTTATTGATAGAGAATTTGTTGGAAGAATTCCTGTGATTGCCAAACAATTAATCGGTCATGTTGACAACAATGATTATCCTCTTGTCAATGTGGATATAAAGATGATGCTTGTAGTGCCAGCTAATGTAAAAGGGCCAGTGCCAGTACTGATGATGTTTGGACGACAGGCGTTCCCTTCTCCCGCGCAACCCTCGCCTGAAGATATGGAAAAGATTAATGTAGCTTTCAAGGAGTTAATAAGCAGTAATAACCCGGAAATGAAAGTCATCTTTGAAAAATATCCTGCATATTCGCCGATTACCCGATTGGAAAGTTCCAATTTTTTCGCACCTGCACCCGACGAGAATTCTGCTCCTACCGAACAACTTCTTGCTGCCGGATGGGGATATTGTACAATTGACCCCTCAAGCATTCAGGCTGATAATGGTTCAGGACTCACAAAAGGAATCATCGGACTTGTAAATAAAGGTCAGCCACGCAGACCAACCGACTGGGGAGCATTACGCGCATGGGCATGGGGAGCCGCGCGCGGATTCGACTATCTGGAAACAGATTCGTTAGTAGATACTAAAAAAGTTGGTATTGAAGGAGTTTCACGTTACGGAAAAGCCGCCTTAGTTACAATGGCTTTTGAACCTCGTTTCGCAGTGGGTTTAATTGGATCTTCAGGCAAAGGCGGGGCTACTTTGCATCGCAGAGTTTTTGGAGAAGCTGTGGAAAGTTTGGCTGGTAGTGGCGAATATCATTGGAT
>WSSedL1CaDRAFT_10002197_pt1 | contig 10156 bp, 1 predicted proteins | sample WetSurSL1Cattail_FD_9464 | JGI IMG/M metagenome (IMG submission 9464)
TTCGTACGTTTTACAACTTTCATTTTTGTATTCGGCAATGCTTATGGATAAAGGAGAAGCCGGTTCCTGAACCTGTATGGTATCATAAATAGAATTGTTGTATTTGTCCGTTACTTTTATTCTGTAATTTCCAGCTGGAACATTGTTCATTATGCTACTCTCTACATAATCCTCTCCGACCAATATATTATTCCCGGAACTTGTTAACTTTTCCCATGCAAAGTGGTTATTTCCGCCTCCCCCACTTACAACAATTGTAATTTTGCCATTCGAACCTCCGGTACTATCAACATTTACTATATCAACATTGCTGATAAGGAAACGCAGGTAAGGTTCTATTTTAAATTCGGCATATACTTTTTCTCCTGTACTTGCTATGCCTGAGATAAAATAATCTCCGCCACTAAGATTCCTGAGAAAAACGTTATTGCTCTTACTGTAAAATAAAGCTGTTGAATCAGTTGAATTGAAATATAAATGACTATTAGAAGGAGTAATGAGTTCAAAATTCTGCCATGAATTAAAAACAGAGCTCAATGTACAATAGCCATCATGAGCCATATAAGATGTCTCATTCCCTACCTCTCCAATATTAAAGGCAATATCGTTTATTCCGGGCAGGTATAAATATGCAGTATCCGAGCATCCACCTGATTCGAAAGCATTAAGCTGGTAATGACCTGACGGAATATTCTTTAAGGTAAAAGATGTTTCAGGAAGGAGACTACCGAATCTTTGTTTCCACTGATAAGTGTAAGGCAGATTTCCTCCTTTCAGCGTAGCTTTTATTGCTCCATCAGAAGTGTTGATTCCCGAAGGAAATACAGGATCGAGCCGGGCTATTTCAAGCAAATTTGTATCGGGGAGTTGGATCTCGAGGTCGAAATGACACCCGTTACTATCGGTAACATTAAATAAGTAACTACCTGCACTTAAATTTGCAAAGTTAACCGATTGTGGTTGAAGTGCAGTAAGTGAATTTCCTGTGGTCTGATTTGATATTGAATAAGGAGCAGTACCTCCGGAAACCTGAACCTGCAAACTACCATTATTAGCACAAGCCGGCACTGCGAGTTTCGATATCCATGATCTAAGACTATCTTGTGGTTCATATATAACAACCGTATCGCTATATGTAGCCCCCAGACTGTCACGGACAGTTATCAGGTAATTGCCTGCATATAAATCCTCAAAAGAATTTCGCTTGTAAAATGCATTGTATGAAGTCCTTTTATATGTGTATCCACCCCAGCCTCCATAGCCCTGAACAGTGATAAGGCCTGTCTGCGATTTACAAAGGGCATTCTGCTTGGTTATTACCTCAAATCCTAAAGCATTTTCTGGTTCTTTAACGGTAAGGGGAGGCGTAGTAAAATTACATCCTTTATTATCGATAGCTCTAATAGCATAATTACCTGCTTTTAAACCAGAGAAGAAAAACGAGAATTCATTCCGTTGAGATGAACTGTCAACACACACACCCAGTGAATTTAATAAATTAATTTCTTTTAACCCGTTATTCCCGCCGTAAACAATACTTTTAATACTTCCAGTTGCCGAGCCTTTGCCAAGCACAGGAATAATCGTATCCACAACCAAGTAAATTACAGTGTCCGGTTGATGTACAATTACATTATAAGGTAAATTGGAATGACAACTATATGTATCGATTGCATAAATTTCGTATCGGCCTTTTTTAAGCGTATCAAAGCTTTGACTTAAATCTCTAATGGTATCGGTATAGACAAAATCCAAGCCTTTGATGTAACTTTTTGTTATAGTTGGATTTGTACCCGTTATTGATGCGGGCAATATGGTTACACTTCCATTTGATTCACCATAACAATTTACATCGGTAATTGAAACTTCTCCAATTGCCGGATTTGAATATTGATTTAATGTGATGTCCCGGGTTAATTCGCAACCTTGAATATCGGTAACATGCAAATGGTAAATTCCATGGGCAAGGGTATTGCCTAAATCAGTAATAGTATCTGTAGTATCCTTGCTCGTAAAGTAAGGATTCCCGTTTAATTCCCATACATATTTATAAACCTTGTTTCCTCCCTTAACTTCAACCTTAATTGAACCGTTAGGCAGTTCACATTTCGGTTGAACAACACTCATCGTATCGATTTTAAGGGAGTCGGGAGTCTTGATATTTATGTTACCAATGTTCTCAGCCGGACAGTTATTTTGACTATCTTTGAGGTAAACACTATGCATACCAGGAACAAGGCCCGTAACAATTGATGAAGGGTTTTGCCATGCGCCATCATCAACCTTATATTGATATGTACCACTACCTCCGCTTAGGTTGGCAACAGATACACTGCCGTTGTTGGAGCCAGCACATGTTACATTAGTAGGTATTACTCTTTGTGCCGCAACTTTTGCAGGTTCTGTTATGGGTAATTCAAAATATTTCACAAGTGATTTATTAACAGTCACAACATTGCCATGGACATCTTCGTTAACAGTGTTTTCATCTTTAATGAAATATGAAAATGTTTCGGCAGGAGATGTATAAGTATTCGCAGATGTGTATTGGGCTCCATCTAAACTAAAAAGAAAATTACTACCATCAATGCCTCCAGTTGGCGATAGAGTTACGGATGCATTTCCTCCGGGACAGGATGGGGGAGTAACCGTACTTATATTATTTATAGTTCCAAGAGGGTAGCTGAAGGAATAAAGGTCGGCTTCATTAGTTGATCCGTATTGGAGGTTAATAATGTAATTACCTGTGGTCTGAATGTCCGTTGACAGCTGTCCATTGCTTGTACTTTCAGAAACTACCGTGCCGTCTGATTTTAGCAATCTGATTTTGAATGGCGAAAGTAACAAATTACTATTAGACAGACTGGTTCTCACAGTAAGTTTGGTATCATTCTCTTCGAGGTTCACAGCCGCGGAGAATTGAGGTTTATTTACTGTAAAGTTTTTCGAAACATCGCAGGCCCCATTCGTATCAGTGTGTCGGACAACAACATTATAGGTTGATGGGTTAACACCCGAATAAGTTGCATTATTAGAGCTTTCACTTTGATTAAAAACAGCAGGCGTGCCAGAAACCCAGGTAACATTATTTACTCTGTTAGCAAAATTTATAGACACTTCCCCGGTACCGTCAAGGGTAGTTGCATCCGTTACAGATATGGGCGTTGTTATATCAAATATATTTGATGCAACACTAATATCTTCTTTCGAGAAGTAACAGGTGCCGCTTGTAACCTCTGCCTTGTAAGTACCGGTTGGCAGTCCGGAGAACGTATGCGAATTAGATGCTATGGCACCGGAGGTGTAGACGGCATGAGGGTAATCGCATGTCAAGGTGTAATATTTATCGCCAGAAACATTACCTACATTAATGGTAACCGATCCGTTTGCGGTTGGGCAGGTTTGATCGGTAGTCGGAGTAGAAGTAAGGCCTATGGTCGCATTGCCAATGGAGACAATCAAAGAAGCGCTTTCGTTTCCTGAAGCATCAGAAAAGTAGATAGTATTATCGCCATATCCCAGACCAGTAACTGTAATGGTAGAAGTCGAAGCAGTCAGCGATTTACCCTGATATAGGTAGGGAGGAACTCCTCCTCCTCCATAAGTTACCGAAACCTCCCCATCCCTTGCACACGCATCGCTTGGGGTTTTAGTAACAGTATACGTAAAGGAGGCTTGCGGCGGCGCTTTTACATACACTTTAAAAGGATATTCACAATTATCATTATCTACCAGCTTTAAATGCATCGTATCGTTAACAATTATATTTTTGCTGACTCTTACGCCAAGTCGTTGATTGAGCCATTTCGTTTTATAAATTGATTTATAGGAATTGTACCAGGTTGAAGCAACGTCTTTATCGGGGTAAAAGTCGGTTGCAGCCTCTTCAATTCCAACGTAAAGTTTATAAGTTATTCCTGAGCTGTTGTATAATAGATACTTGTCATAAGGTTCCAAGGTTAAGTAATCTGCATAAGAAGTGGAACAGATTTTGGTTCCTATGCCTCCATTTAATAAAGAAAGATATAAACCTTTGTCTGTGAAACCAGGAGATGTTCCATTGTAATAATAAATACATCTTCCATCTTTTGTTAAAATGAAATTATAATGATCGATTTCACGGTCCAAAACTTCTGTTTCAGTTCCAATCTGATCTCCTATTAGAGGAACTTTATAGGTTTTTTTATCCCTTACAATTAAGCCATAAGTACCATCAGGAGACATTGTAAAAAAATCACCATTGGCTACTTTCACAATGGTCGAAGCATTAATTAAATTCGTCGTAATGGTACCTTTATACCAGTTATTGCTATTTCTGAAAACTACAAAACTACCATCCGGGGAGAGACATGGTTCAAAATAAAAAACGCCTGAATACATTGTCGTTAGAGCACCTGTAACAATATTTTTTTTGTAAATCCCATGAGTAGCATCAGAATATCTTCCAAGAACAATGTTTTCATTATCAAAAAAGATATTTGGATTATGAACAAGAAAGCCTATTGTTCCTCCAATATTATAATCAAATGGTAAAATAATTTTACTTCCATTATTTATTCCGGTTCCATTCAAAGGCGTTTTCCAAATAGTAGATCCGGTACAACAACTTCCGAGTGTATAAATTAATGTATTATTATCCGGCGAAATGGCCCCTATTTCAATACCCAAAGTTGTTTGATTAATTAATTGAGTAGTAGGATATGTCTTACCATCATTGATTGCCTTGTAGATGTATGTTTTCTCATAAAGAAAAAAACTTGCGTCATGTGAAAATTTATAATTACTTGCATATACAGGAATTGGAAGTGCTATCCCGTTTTTATTTGTATTCCACCATTCGTTAAGTCTCAGGTTAAAATAGCTATTATATGCATTATTAGGTTTTGCAACCATTTGCGAAAACTCAGCTTCAAAAAGAGCATCTAGACTGTCTTTTTGATGTTGAGTCATTTCATCATAGGTGGTTGGTAGTTTATCAATGGTTAAGAGTTCATCGGTACCATTCATTATTTTATAGGGTTGCCGGAGATATGAAAATGTATATGGATCATCAATTTCGAGCATGGCGTATGGGTTGTTCATGTCGGGTACATGGTATAATACTCCATTGATGTTGTAATCGGGAGGCTTTTGAGAGATGGATACCGGATCGGGTTTGGCGGGTATGGTGAAGGATTTTACACAGGCAACATTTCCCAAATGCTTTTTATCCATCAATTGAAGTTTTCTCTCTAAAGGAATGGTATTTGCCTCACAAAAAGGATCATTTCCATTATTGTCTCTTACAATTAACTTATAAGTGAGGTATTCACCATTAACCAGTTGCATTGTACATCTAAAGAAACTTGTATAAGGATAATGATCGCCTTCTGCTACACCCCAATAAAAAAGACTATCGGCAAGCGTAAAATATTTTTCATCTGCACCGTCTTCGAGTTGAACTTTAATTGTAACATCATTCGAACAGGACGTTCTCCAAATCTGTTGAATTGTATACTGTATCCCTTGGGGATAAAATACAATTCCCACAGCTTTAGACCCTATCGTTTGTTTACCATTTAGTAATGTCTTTACAATTCTGAATTTTAAACTTCGACCCATCCATGGAAAAAAATGAGAATTAGGATCCTTTTTTTTCCCGGCTATCATTTCGTAGGTAAGATTTATTGTAGCATTAGGGTTAATGATAATGTTGCTGACAGTTTCCCAATTTTCTGTGCCATTATCCAGTCCTACTTGTAAAACAGGCTTTTCATTTCTCCCATTTACATAATAATTTCCAACCTGAAGCGACAACACTTCGTAATCAAGACAGTAACGTGGATTAGAATTATTATTTATCAAATGAATAGGATCGTCAATATAGATACTAGTCGTCATAGTATAACCTTCCCTATTACTGCTTATAAAATTATGGCATGGGTCTGATGCTTCATGGGCCTGAGAGTTTATTCCGGTTTTTAGTGTTGCTACTTCAAATGGATAGTCTAGGTCATTATCATTGATAATATCGCTTGCATTTGTATGTACATTGATTTTTGAAAGGACTTCATTGGCGGCTGTCTTTAACTTTGAGACTGATTTGTCAGAACCATTGTAATAAAAGTTCTGATTGAACACGACCATCTTTGTCAATCTGTCAGAATGAATCGTTTCTTGAGACAAGGTGAAATCTCCAGATAATAATTTGATTTCAGCATACTGAAAATCAGGATCACTGCTGCAATTTCCCCACGAACTGAATTCCTGCTTGACACCAATACAATAAAGAAAAGTATCAGGTTGTTGGGCTTTGATGCTTCCTCCTGTGATGCTAAAAAGCAGTACAGAAACACAAAGCAAGTGAATATATAGTTTTATCCTCATATGTTTAATCTTTAATACAACGAATGGTTCCAAAAACGCCATAAAAACCGTATGCTCTGTAGATACCGTCCGATTGATTTGAAATGACCCTTACAATGGTTACATTGTTTTCTGAAGGAGAAATTGTGGATGTTAATATATGGGCAATACTCCCGGTGAAACCCAAAGTTTCACTCATAGCATAACCTGTCGGATACATATTGAAATGATAGAAATCTGTACCGTTTCCTACCTTTGTTCCAAAATCATCCCAACCCTTTGTAGACGACAGAGATTTACCACATTTAGAGGTCGCACCTCTTTCTGTCATATACTTTATGGCACCAATTCCATTAAATGAGCTGAGAATATTAATTTCATCCTCAGGCATTCCTATATACTTCTCAAGAGCTTTCCAATCCTCATCACTGGCAACATGGTAACCTTTAGGTGCGATTTTTTTTATTTTATCCAAAGCAACCGATGGATAATAGCAGCGACCGTAACCTTCATCAACCTCTTGTGTATACATTGACTGCTCTATAGGAGAACCGTCCTGGTAATGTGTTGCTTTGAGATTTTGAATTAACCAATTCTGACTGCCGATTGTTATAGTGCTGTAAATGTTAAAGTCGGCATCGTGCACGTTTATAGGTAAAAGTGGCAATGATTTTATGGTATCCGTTACAGAAACATGTCCCAACTTATTAAATGCCTTTACATAAAAACTATAAATAGTTCCGTTTTCGAAACCGGTCATTTCAATTTTACCAGTTCCTGCGTTCACCCTCAACGGTTGGGTAATACTACTAACCTGCGGAGTAAACGTAATTTCAACATGATCGAGGTTTTCAGGATCTTTCCAGTAAAGGTTTACAAACTGGTGTCCGGAAGAATCGCGGAGCTCACTTACCGACGGGGGGGTTGTGTAAAAGTAGAATACATTGCTTTCTGAAACTCCTTCTTCATGTGCCGGAACAGTGCCTGAGAAACTATTTTCGGTTGTTATCCTCCAGTAATATTTTTCCCCTTGTTCAAAATCAGCAGCGGGGGCTGTAAGTGTTGTATTGTTGAGGGTGGTATACGACTTCCAGTTAACAGAATCTTTACTTATGTATACGACGTATTCGATATCGTCTCCCTCTGGATCCTGACTTTCCTGCCATTTAAAAACTACAGCACCTGAACCTGCTACTGATCCGTTAAGTGGTTCGAGCAATACCGCAGCGCTGGGTAACTTGTTATTGTCATTTTCCTTTTTGCATGCAAAAGAGAGTAGGAGTAACCCTAAGGCCATGATTGGTTTTATAGTTTTCATATAGAGAAATTTAATCGATAAAATTTGCCAGTTTAATGGTTCTATTTACGGTTGATGTGATGATGCTTTTTCCCGGAAGAATGTAATTTACCTGCAGTTCGTAATTTCCATTGGTTAAATCCGGGATGTTGTCTTCCCGTAAAAACTTAGCCACATCATTACTGCTATTAGATGTATTGACCATTCTGTTTGCAAGTGCAGTTCTCAGCTTAACAAAATCCTGGTCTATATAATAAGAAGCCCTGTAGTTTATTGCACCAAACGGAGAAACATAGGGACGGGAATTACTTTTTATCATGTCCTTATTCAGCAAATTATCGGGGGTTCTTAAGCCAAGGCAAACTACTTCTGCATTCACCGGTGGTGTAAGAGAATTCATATTTGCTTTGCTTAATACATCGCTGTTTTCGTACATCAGAGGAGCCACTTTATTATTATACCAAGCAGTTTGTTTATACACCGGGATTATTTTAATCATGCTTTTGTCGCTAACTAATGAGTTGCTTTCAGCTAGGTCGAACATTTCCGTAACCGCTGTACCATCGTAGATATTAGAACCCAAATCATACACATGAGGATATTCCTGCCATACAACACCTTCGTAATTAGGTATTGCGGCCATTTTCTCCTTAAACGTATTGTACATGCTTGTGCGGAAATTTAAGCCGTAAATCTCTTTTTCTTCTGTCATATTTAGTGTTCCCTCAGCATGTTGTTGGGTAATGGTTATGTCCGCATTATTATCAAGGTTGCTTGTAGTTTTAGTGATATTGCTGCTGATGTTCAATCCGGTTATCTGCGGAATATTAACAATAGCAAGTTTGTAAATTTCATTTTTAAGGTAATTAACTTCGTTTAAAGCGTAATTAATTTCCATCCTGATTTCATTTCCCGGCCCGAAGACTTTATAATCAAAATTTGTTTCTTTACTGTTACCGTCGAGATCGCTTATGCGCAACCGTTGGTCAAATCCTTGTGGCTTTTCGGTAGAAAATAAATATGCATAATTTTCAGTAACTAACATGTAACCATTCGAGTATTCGCCGGGATAATAATTGTATTGGTTTGCTACAGGGTAACTGTATTTTACATGTTGAGGAAGTATTTCTTTAGGCCGGTCACCGGAAATAAATTCAGCTGTTTTTTCCTCGTAAACAGCATTCCCATCGCTTCCTTTGACATCAATCCAGGTACCATTAAGTTTTCTCTTAAAACTAACTTTAGCGTAAACGATCATAGATTTTTTACTTTCAAAAGGCTCGGAAGGATCAAGCATACAAATGGTTCCCTCTGGATTTAATTCTGTAAGACCCTCTACCTGCTTTTTGGTATCTTTATAATATACGGCATATTTCTCTAATGTAACTTTATACCAAGCCTTTAATCCTTCTTCCTCCTCTACTTCCATTTCAACTCCTACCGGAACATTGAAAACAGCCTGAGGAGAGGCAAACACGTTAATGTCTTTTTCTCCTTCAGCAGGCGTAAGTTGCCCAATAATCTCCTGGCCAAAGGGACTCCCTCCCATAACTTTACATTCCTGGCCAATTTCAAAATCAAAATTACACTTGCCTGAGATCAACCCTCCCATTACACTGAATCTTCCGCCAACAGCGCCGGTGAAATAAAAGGGATTTGGACCGGCTCCTGCAAGCAGAGCGCTTGCTGACAGATCAAGGATACTAAAATTGTGTCTTTTCCCAAACAGTTTTGCTTCAATGCCGATAGCAGCTTCTACCCAAGCCCATGCCTGAGCCTTCGCATACCAGCCGTCTATTCCAAGAGTGGTTGAGCTTCCGGCACAATATGCATCTTCTCCATAATTTTTTAAGAGAAATTCTGCGCCCATGCCTAACCCAAAAGACGCGTAAAATGGGGGTAATTTTGCCTTAAAACCAAGGCTCATTGATTGTCCAAAAGCTATTCCATTACCGGATGCTAACAAGTCTGTATTTCGTTTGTTTAGTTTATCTTGTTTTTCCTGGCTGAAATTTTGCAATACTTTTTGTGGAGGCGGAGGAAGCTCTGGAATTTCATCCCCTATCATAAAATAACCATCCATTTTGGCTAGTCCAAGAATGTTAACCCCACATCTGTCCGAAGGAGTCCCGATGTAAGTATACCATTTATCAGGAGAAAAATAAGCTGATGCCCAGCCAAGACGGTCGTTTTCCCCGACACCCTTAATAATACCTGCATTCAGGTAAGCACTCAGATCGGCAGAAAATATTTTGTTGGCCAAATCATATTTTATATTCATTGATGCGGTAAGGAAACCACTACCTTTGTTTTCCGGAACTTTCAAATCACTTTTTGCAGCCAATTTTAACTTTCCACCAGCGGCTTCAAGTTTTTGCACGCCCTGTTTTATATTATCCGTAAGTTTTCCGAACTTAGATGGCATATTCATGATGGCCGCATCACCACGTAATTGAATAAAATTAAGGCCGCCATAATCATTGAACTGCATTTCAAAACCTACTTTGGCGTTAA
>WSSedL1CaDRAFT_10002198_pt1 | contig 10156 bp, 10 predicted proteins | sample WetSurSL1Cattail_FD_9464 | JGI IMG/M metagenome (IMG submission 9464)
AACTATCGTTTCCAAAAACAAGCAGTACGACGCTTCGTGCGGTCCAAGCGGCATAGAGCGAAACGACACATTCAACAACCATCCAAAGAATGGTGACGCCCTACATTGAATAGACGCTGTACTGGATATGCTCAGGAACGTGCTCGGCGATTGGCTTCTGAATTTTCAACTCGTATACCCCCATTTTGCACTCAAAGTATCTTGCCTTGATGCATCTTTTACTACAGCCGATTTTCGGATGTATTTTCGTTCAGTATACGTCGTCATTAAATATGGGAAATGTCTCTCGTATGGATTGAGTGAAAGAGGAAGCATCCAGCGCACGCGCCTGGGCGATTATTCGTAGCGCTTCTTGCCCAAATAGTATTTTCAATATTTGCATTTTTGTAAAACGGCTCATCTTACTCCATAAACTGCCGATAAGAGCCGTGCTGGTTCCTCACTGGTGCGACAAGCACACTGTCTCCGAGACAACCGAAAGGATTCAAAACAAATGGCTTCCTTACGCGACCTCCGCATTGCACACAAGTTGCGCTACGCCTTTGGCACGGTCTGCATTTTAACCGCCGTTCTCGGAGTAGCTTCTCTTCTCGGTTTTCTGAATATCAAAACGGTGGTCGAGGACATCGCCGGAAACTCCATCCCATCGCTCAAAGCTGTCTTCGGCGTTCGTACCGCGTTGTCGGACATCCGCCGCGCGGAAGGGTATTTGCTTTTCTGCCAAACGGTAGAGTGTACGGATTACTATTCGCAAAAACGTCAAGGCGGCCTGGAATCTTACAGGAAGAACATCGAAGCATATGCGCCGCTGATTTCCTATCCTGGCGAAAAAAATCTCTATGAAGCTGTCCGCCAAAATGCGGATGCCTACCTGGAACTGGACCGTAAGGAACAGGAGCTTGTTTCTGCTGGAAAGAAGGCAGAAGCTCAACAGATTTTGGTCGGCCCAGAAATGTTCAAGGCTTACGTCGCGATGATGAAGGCTGCCGACGATGATATCAACCTGAACAGTCGCGCCAGCGCCGAGGAAGGAGACCATGCTGTACGGTTAATTGGCAGTTTGATCGCTGCAGCGATTGTTCTAGTCATTGTGACAGTATTGCTGAGTGGCTTTATCGGTGCGTTTCTCACTCGTTTGATCGTGCCTCCACTGGAAAAAGCCACCTTTGCTCTTGAGGCTTTAGCAAGCAAAGATCTGACGACGCGTGTCGAAGCTTCTGGAAAAGACGAAGTTGGTCGGCTTTCGGTGGCCATTAATATCAGCGTAGAAGCAATGCAAAAGGTTTTGCAGACCCTGGCCAACGGGGCTGACACTCTCGCTGCCGCAGCTGAGCAAATGAGCCAACACGCGGATCAGACGCGTGCCAATATCGCAACGCAGTCCGGGAAGACTAACCAGATTGCTGCAGCTGCGCAGGAAATGACAGCAACGATTGGCGAGATCAGCCATAACTCAGAAAATGCCGTCTCAGCAAGTCGCAATTCTGCCGAAACGGCCAAGCAGGGTGGCGAGGTTATGCGGTCAACCAGCACCACCATGGAGCGCATTGCTTCGGCGACTCAAACAGTAGCCGAAAAAATGGATACGCTGGCACGTAGTTCAGCCGAGATTGGAAAAGTAGTCAATGTCATTCAGGAAATCAGCGAACAAACCAATTTGCTGGCCTTGAATGCCGCAATTGAAGCAGCGCGCGCCGGAGAACATGGACGAGGCTTTGCGGTGGTTGCAGGTGAAGTTCGCCGTTTGGCAGAACGTACGAAGAGCGCAACAAGCGAAATCACAGGGACGATTCACAATATTCAGACTGAAACTCAACAGACTTTGTCCGTAATGTCAGAGAGTCGCAAAGCAGTAGAATCAGGCATTCGCGAAACCTCGGAAGCCAGTTCCAGCCTGGATATGATTATCGGTTCATCCAGTGAAGTTGAAAGTCAGATCGCTCTTATTGCGACTGCAGCGACAGAGCAAACCGCAGCTTCCAGAGAAATCTCCGAGTCAGCAAGCTATCTGTCGAATCTTGCACTCGAAAGTGCACAGTCCGCCGAAGATGCTGCCGCGGCAAGCCGTAATCTCTCTGAACTTGCCAACGATATGGACGGTGTGATTCGCCAGTTCCATATCGGTGAAGAAAAGCAGGCACAAAAGGATAACCAACGTCGAGTGAAATCAGCCTTTGCAGCATGATCCTCGATGATGGCAATCTGCGTGTGCCCCGTAGCAAGGCGGGCTGCTATGCTGTGGAAAGATGCAAACATCTTTTATTGAAAAGAGAATGAAGTCATGGTATTGAAAAAGGCTGGACGCAAACCGAAAAGAAATTTCGTCGAGGAAATCGATGCGGCGATTGCCTTGTTGTCACGCGTTCGCTCGTTGGCTGTTGCCGCCTGCAAGTCGGATGAAAGCAAACGTTCGAATAAGATACAAGGTCAAAAGCCAAAGGAACGTGCATTAAGCCCGGAAGGGCGTGAGGCCATTGCCGCTGCACAGAGAAAACGCTGGGCAAAGATCAAACGCCAAAAGCGGCAGGCGAATAACGCACGCTGAAATCAGCCGCAAAAAATGGAATCCACGCGTTCGATTGTCTCGTAATTGCTCGTTCTTGCCGGAGGCATGGCGTTGAATTGGGCTGAAAGCATATTCGTCTGGAGTGAGAAAGGGCAGAATGTGCGAAAGAGAACAATCGAGCGCGTCTCCGGCAATCTCCCCGACTGGGGAGGTAGAGCTCTCCAGCACGGAATTACGCTATCTCGTGCGTCAGCCCATTTTTGATGTGCACAACCGTCTCCATAGTTATGAGCTTCTCTTTCAACTGCAATCCAATGGCCCAGCAGGTGGACGTGGCGCACATGCCATGCGGGCGATCCTGGATGACATTCTGCTTTATGGCTTAGATAAGTTGACCAAGAACTTGCCTGTTTTTCTCACATGCTCTGCGGAGTCGCTGACTGAACCATTCGTCACGGTATTACCTCCAGAACAGGCAATTCTTGGAGTCTCTGAACAGCTACAGTTCTACCCAAACATGATCAAATCCTGCCGTAAGCTAAAGGAAATGGGATATCGTTTGGCGGTTGAGGACTTTAGCTGGGGCCCACTTCCGCACGTCCTATTCTCGACGGTGGACTTTCTAAAGCTGAATCCAGAAGAGTTTGGCGACATTGAGCTTGCTCGGCTTCACAAGCTGATCGGGGAAAACTCTATCACTCTCATCGCCGACAAGATCAACACGCAGGATGCGTACCGTAGGGCACGCGAGAAAGGTTTTATCTATTTTCAGGGGTTCTATTTCTGTGCCCCTGAATTTATCCAAAAAAACAAGGTGCCAAGCAACAAGCTCTTTCATGTTGAGTTACTACACCAGCTTCGCAGTGATCCCCTCGATCTGAAAAAACTAGCTCCTCTCGTTAAACGAGATACATCGCTGGTTTACCGGCTTCTCAAGCTGGTTAATTCTCCTCTTTGTGCCATACGTCAGGAGATCCACTCGATTGAGTCTGCCATCCTGGTTCTAGGAGAAGAGACTTTTCGCAGAATTGCGATGCTTGCCATTCTGAGCGAATTGAATGCCGGCCAACCCGCAGAAATATTGTACATGGCTCTGATACGGGCTCGATTCTGCGAATTGGCTGCTGCCGGCTGTAGTTTGAATTCAGAAGAACAATATCTGCTTGGAATGTTGAGCCTTTTGCCAGCGATGTTGTGTCGGCCTATGGAAGACTTAACGAATGAGCTTCCCTTGCGGCCAGAGATCAGAAAAGCGCTTCTTGGAGATCCGATTCTTGAGCGCTCTCTTCTTTCCTGGATTGAGGCTCATGAGCGGAACGAAATATCCAGAGCCTATGCGATTGCTGATTTGTTTGGACTGAACGTTCAAAAGTTGGAGCAGTTCTATGTCGATGCGATATTGTGGGAGGCGGTTGTGGCGAAAGGAACTTGAGATACTCTCACAGTGGATCGAGGTTGGTATATTACTGGCCTAGCTCGCGCCATTCTCGAACACGATAACGAAAGAGTAAAACATGACAAATATCAACGAAAACCAACCTGCTTCTTTGACGCAGCAAACGGAGTGACCATGGAAAACGATATGCAAGCCCAATTGAATACTTACGGCGAATCGATGCGGAATCCAATTGAAGATCTTCCCGTCGCATACGTCGAGTTCAACACTCAGGGAGCCATCACATACGCGAATCGCATTGCACGAAGTCTTCACAGCTCCAAGGGAGACAACTTGGTCGGCAAAAGCGCTTGGGATATTATGGCGGCAGATCAAGTTGACCTAAGTCGAAAAGCATTTATGGCCATTATCGCTTCAGGAGAAGAACCGCCAGTCATTCAGCGCGCGCTATACACCCAAAATGGCGAGTTTCGCACCTACGAGATGTTTCGCAGTCTGATTCGCGATGAACAAAGAAATATAACAGGACTACGTTATGTGTATATCGACATTACGAAGGCACAGAATGCCAATGAGGAAACGTATCAGTCTCATCAGTTTATGAAAAACATTCTGGAATCACTGTCTGAGATAGTAATTGTTATCGACGCACTTGGATTTGTCCGATTGGCAAATCAGGCGGCAGAAGAATTTACGGGGCGGCGTGCAGCTGAAATATTTGGAAGACAACTCGAAGAGTGTCTCACGTTTATTTCCTATGATATGGACGGCGATGAGAATTTCAAGATGAAAGTCGCACTCGGAAGGTCCTGCGCAGGCAAAGTAAGCATACTCGATCACAATAAGCAGGCAGTATCGATGGAGATCAACACGTCCCCGATCGTCGACAAGAAAAACGCCTATACCATGGGGGTCGTCATTGCGCTGCGAAGGTATAAGTCGGAGCGGCAGCTATTGCTTGAATTTTAGTTCTGCTTCTCAAGGCGAGAGCAACTGAACAATCTTTGTTGGTGGCGTCGTACCGCGAAATTCCGGTAAGGTGTGCATCACCTCTGAGGTAGTGGTATGACCAACATGTCACGCGTGCTTTTTATTGGAGCAATTGAGACCCACGAGTGCGTCAAGAATATTTTACTTGCGTGGCGGCCTGCATGCCAACTCTTTATGGCATCGGGAATCGAGACGCTTTTTGATTTTACAGCTTTGGAGCAGATAAGGGTTGCGATTCTTCATGACTCGTTATCAGTCGACGAGATACAAAACTGCGCGGCCTACGTCCGCCATCATTGGTCTGATGCCAGGATTCTCTTGATTCATATGCGAACTGACGTTCTGGATGACCCCTTGTATGATGAACGCATCCAGCCGGAAGCATCTGCCGATGAATTATTAGATGCGCTGGAATGGATGGAGGCAGACATGCATGCCAACAGTGCAAAAAAGTTACTGGACGGATAGATGGGTATAAAAAATTCCATCTGCAAGCTGGCTCCAGCAGACAAATGTTTATAAGCACGGAACAAAAGCGTAAGGTGCCTGTTTTCTCCCTAAACTGCCAGTGAATTACCCGTTACAGGCGATTTGGCCGCTCTGCGTACGGCTCAGATTCAGGCCGTATTGCCACGCACAGCGCGGTTTTCCTGTCGTGCAGCCGGCAAACGGAGCGCGAGCAAGTTGTTGCCGCCAATCTGGATTACGCTTTTCTCGTATCGGGGATAGACAACGACTTCAGCCCGCGAAGAATCGAGCGTTATCTAGCGGCTGTCTGGGAGAGCGGTGCAACGCCGCCGCTATCCTTAGCAAGCTCGACCTGTGTGACGATCCGCTCGACCGTATTCACACTGTCGATGCGAAGGCTCAAGGTGTGGCAATTCACGCCGTGAGCGCGTTGTGCGGTGATGGTGTACCCACGGGAGGCGGCACCAAGTTGCCAAGCTGCTCGATTTGCTTCCGCAAAAGTTTCAAAGTGATTGAGCGGCCTTCCAAGAATCTGCGCTGCTTCAGTATCGGGTGCCGCGCAATATCCCTGTCTGCAGAGAGCGTAAAAGCGCATCACTCGTTCGGTGTGAGATGGTGGGAAGCCGCGACTCAACAGTAGCGCGCGCACCTCATCTTCAGACAGGTTGATGAAGCGAATCGCCCTTCCTGTTTGTTGCGCGATGCATTGAACGATTTCTTCATGCGTGAGGGCTTCAGGGCCACTGAGCTCAATGGCACGGCCTGCTAGTGAATGATCGGTAAGGGCCTTGCATAATAGAGCAGCAACGTCGTCGGCATCAACGTACGCGATGCGGGCGTTGCCGAGAGGCAGGCTGAGCGTGCCAAGCGAGGCTATTTCGCTTGAGAGCGGGGGACGCGCCAGCATCTGAAAGAAGAAATTCGGCCGGATGTGCGTCCATGCCAGTCCCGATGCTTCAACGAGCAATTCAACTTTGCGTAGCGAGAACTCTGGGCGTTTGGCTGCTCCCAAAGCAGAGAGGAGCACAACTCGTTTGACGCCAGCATCGACCATGGCCGAAATGAAGGGGGCAGCATATCGATCCGCATCCTCGTCTCCTGGGCGGCATTCGAGTAGGACTGTGGTGATGCCCTGCAGGGCAGGGGAGAAGGTATCCTGATCAAGCCAATCGAAACGTACCCAGTGTTGATCTTTTGGTGTACGCGATGCACCAACCGTTTCGTGCCCATCCTGACGAAGCATCTCAAAAACTCGCCCACCGACCTGGCCAGAAGCACCTAGCACCAAAAAGCGATCCTTCATGAGGACCTCCTATAAGGCTGTTGAGTAACGGTATCGTTACGGTTACAATATTACTATGAACAAACGTGCAGAGCAAAAAACATCGACTTGCGATGCGTTGATCAAGGCTTTGCAAGGGCAGTTGCAGGTGGCGGGACGGCTGACTGTAGAGGCCATTGCCACACGGGCAAACGTCAATAAGGCTCTGGTCTACAGATATTTTGGCGGGCTCGATGGCCTTCTTGCCGCTTTTGCCGGAAGCCGTGAGTTTATGCCGGATGTCGCTGAACTCAGGCAGCGATGCGGGGTGGATTTTAGAAAATATCCGGCACGCGAACGCTTTGTCCGCACCATGCAGGCCTATGTTGCCGCGTTGGCGGAGCGTCCAGCAACCGTGCAGATTCTGCTTCGCATGTCATCGTTTTCGACTGAGACGATTACAGCGCTTGCAAAAGGACGCAAGGCAGTCATCGAGGAACTGTACAAGTTCTTTGGCGAAACAGAGAGCTTGAATTTTGACAGCGAGCTTGCTTTCAATCTCTTGATTGCCGGAATTTGCCATTTGCTTGGAAGCCGGCGTGATTGCTGGGAGAAAAATCCGGTGCCGCTGGAGGAACTCTCCGCACGGATAGCTGAGACCGTTTGTGCATTGTTTCTCCCGTCGACAGTCGGCAGCGCGTATCTGCTCCAAAGCGCAAAGCGCCTGCAAAAAGATCACCTCAGACGAATCGTGTCGCTAAAAAGCTGAAGCTTACGTAGCAAGGAGAATGTGATGCCACGGACTCAGGCAAATGGAATCCAGATTGAATATGAAACATTCGGCAATCGCGCAAATCCTGCGTTATTGCTCATTGCTGGTAACGGAGCTCAGTTGCTCTTCTGGGAGATTGAGTTCTGCAAAATGCTGGAGGAAGCGGGATTCTTTGTCATCCGCTTTGATAACCGTGATGCTGGACTTTCGACAAAATTCGAAGAAGCTGGAGTTCCCGACTTTATGGCTGCAATCCAGGCCGTCATGGCAGGGAAGACGGTCGAAGCGCCGTACTCACTCAACGATATGGCAGACGATTGCATCGGACTGCTCGACGCGCTGGGTATTGAGAAAGCGCATATCTGTGGTGCATCGATGGGCGGCATGATTTCTCAGGTAGTTGCATATCGGTATCCGCGCCGTGTGCTGAGTTTGACTTCGATCATGTCGAATACGGGCAATCCGCAATCTGCTCAGAGCAATACAGACGCGCTCGCTGCGGTTATGGCACCATCGCCGACGGAGCGGAATGCTTATATCGAGCACAACATGAAGGTTTGGCAGAAAATATGGAGCCCAGGATTTCCCTTTGAGGAAGAAAGGGCGCGTGCATTCTTGGAGAACAGCTATGATCGTTCCTTCTGTCCTGCGGGCGCGGTGCGTCAAAACATTGCGATCCTCGCTTGTGGCGACAGAACGGTATCACTTGCAACGATCAAAGCCCCAACGCTTGTCATCCACGGATCAGGCGATCCGCTGATACCTCTCGACACAGGGAAAGAGGCCGCGCGCGCGATACCGGGAGCAGAACTGTTCGTTATCGATGGCATGGGGCATGATCTGCCCAAAGGCGCATGGAATGCGGTCATCTCTGCGATTGCAAAACATCTGCAGTGCGCCTGAGTTGTTCCAGAGCTGTGCATTGTGAGCTTGCTTCAGGGCTCATAGGATGATTGGCTTGGTTGTGTTCGGCCATGTCACGATCTTGAAATCAAGCACCGCAGAATTTAGGCGTTGGGGTTAACGGGGATTCTAGTTTGTCATCTTCGACGCCAAAGGCTGCGTGATACTTGATGATTCCATGCGGCATGTCGTCGGTCATTGGAAGACAGAGAAAAAACTCTTCGGGGATACCCGGCAGATGCAACTCGGAATGGTGACGAAAACCGAAGCGGTTGTAATAAGCTGGATCGCCAACAAGAGCGCATCCTTCTGCACCGCTTTCACGCAGGGACTTCAGGCAGTTCTCAACCAGTTGTTTGCCGAGTCCTTGTCGTTGCATTACAGGCAGAACTCCAAGAGGACCGAGAATATACCAAGGCCGTTGTTTGCCGTCAATCGTGATGAGCGATGCGCCGATATGCCCGACGACATTCTTATTGACTTCTGCTACGAACGAAACCGCCAAAGCTCCGTCTGCACGCAGGGCATCGACGATGAGGTGTTCCGTTTGATGGCTGAACGGGTGGTGAGCAAATGCGGCTTTGTGAACCGCGCGGATGGCCTCAAAATCATGAACCGTTTCTGGTCGGATGTTCAACCGTGATCTCCGGAAGTTGTTATTGCCTGCGGCATACAACTGTGTTTGCAATCGTATATGACAGGTATTTGTTAGGAGATTCCTTTTGCAGATTATTTGTCAAGATCGCGTTATGGATGAGTGCAGGCCAGCAGAAGAACAGGAGGGCGGCGACAGTGAAGCTGCAACTCCGGTCTTGTTTCCATCGCCTTAGTTGTTGGTTGCGGTTCATCAAGATATTCAAGTTGGAACCCTGCTGCAAGCAATGTGCCGACATACGTCGCGAGGGTACGGTGGTATTTGAGCACTCCATGGACGAACCACTGCGTGCTTCGTTCCCCTTCTTCTTGGTAGCGGTCTAGCGGCCAATATTTCTCCTGGCCGCGCTCGTCGAGCGCCCAGCCAACGGGATTCGCTGTGCAGACTGGATGCTCTACGGAAAAGACAAAACGTCCACCAGACCGAAGTGCACTGAATATGTGAAGGACCATAGAGCGATAGTTTGCAACGTAGTGCACCACCATGGAAGAAACGACTAGGTCGAAACTGTTGGGCTCGGGCACGTAGTCTTCAATGGCGCAATGCAAATAGGTAATGCTGGAATCGTTGGTCAACCGCTTGGCTTCGTCAAGCATTTTGGTTGAGGCATCTATAGCCGTAACGGATGCCGCTCCAGAATCGCGTGCGCAGCGTGCGAAATCGCCAAAGCCGCATCCAAGATCGAGAACCCGCTTTCCGTGAAGATCAGGTAGCAGGCGGCGGAGCGCGGGAACCTCCAGCGCCCCATTCAGACCAGTGTCATTCTGGCGCAGGTCTTTGTAGCCTGCAAAGAACACCGGATCATCATAGATGTTCTGCGGCCGATTATCGGCCATGACATTGGATTTTGAATTGGTCATGGCTTACGCCTTCATACTCTTGCGATAAGCAGCAAGTTCATCGATGCTGACCAGCATCATCTTGTGTTGGCGGGCAAAGCTGAGAATCTGTTCGCCCTTGCTCATGGTGCCATCCGGATTGGTCAGTTCGCAAAGAACGGCTTTCGGCTGTAGTCCGGCGAGCACTGCCAGATCAACCGCACCCTCAGTATGTCCACGACGTGCCAAAACGCCATTGCGTTGAGCGCGCAAAGGAAAGACGTGCCCTGGGTGTACAAGATCACTGGAGCGTGCATCGTCGGCAATAGCGGCTCGAATCGTTGTGACACGATCCTGTGCCGAGACTCCGGTCGAGACACCATGACG
>WSSedL1CaDRAFT_10002199_pt1 | contig 10155 bp, 6 predicted proteins | sample WetSurSL1Cattail_FD_9464 | JGI IMG/M metagenome (IMG submission 9464)
CCAGGGACAAACAAGTGTTGTTTATACCGTTCCCAATGACGCTTCAGTAACATACACATGGAGTTACAGTGGTACCGGAGCAACTATTTCCGGAACAACCAATAGTATAAGTATTAGTTATAACGCCGCTGCTACAAGTGGCACACTCAGTGTAACTGCAACAAATAGTTGTGGTACGAGTGCAGCTCGAACGCTTGCTATTACGGTCAATCTCTTACCTGCACAACCTGGTGCATATACTACAAATACTGCAACTGTTTGCCAGGGACAATCAGGTATTGTTTATACCATTCCCAATGATCCTTTGGTAACATATACATGGAGTTATAGTGGTACAGGTGCAACCATTACCGGTACAACCAATAGTATAAGTATCAATTATAGTGCCGCTGCTACAAGCGGAACACTTAGCGTAACTGCAACAAATAGTTGTGGTACGAGTGCAGCTCGAACCCTGGCAATTACCGTCAATCCCTTACCTTCACAACCTGGTGCATTTACCACAAGCGCCGCAACGGTTTGCCAGGGCCAATCAGGCGTTGTGTATACCATTCCCAATGATCCTTCGGTAACATATACCTGGAGTTACAGTGGTACCGGAGCAACTATTTCCGGAACAACCAATAGTATAAGTATTAGTTATAACGCCGCTGCTACAAGTGGCACACTCAGCGTAACTGCAACTAACGGTTGCGGGACAAGTGCTCCAAGGACTCTTGCAATTACGGTTACCCCATTACCTATTCAACCTGGCGCATTTACCAGCAGCACTGCTTCTGTTTGCAGGGAGCAAAGCGGTGTTATCTATACAGTGCCCACTGATCCTTCACTTACTTATAATTGGAATTATAGTGGAAGTGGCGTAACAATTACCGTCACAGCAAATAGTGTTGCCATCAATTTTGGTTCTGCTGCCACCAGCGGTACCTTAAGTGTTACAACATCAAATGGCTGTGGAACAAGTGCGGCAAGGACAATAGCAATCAATGTTAAACCTTTGCCTGCTCAACCTGGTAACTTTACAGTAGGAACTACACCCTTGTGTTCAGGACAAAGCAATATTGCATACACTGTTCCAAATGATACTGGAGTGACCTATAATTGGAGTTATACAGGAATCAATACCACCATTCATGGAAGCGGAAATAGTATAACGCTGAATTTTGCTACTAATGCAACATCAGGTACATTAAGCGTTTCTGAAACCAATTCTTGTGCAACCGGAATTCCAAGGACATTCCCTATTACAGTTAATCCATTGCCAACGGGCGTATCCTTTACACAATCTTCGCCTTACAGTTCAACGGACACTGTGGTAAGGTTTTCGCATACTCCTTTGGGAGGAGTGTTCAGCGGTATTGGTATAACGCCATCTGACAGTGCCTTTCATCCTAAATTGGTTGGTCCCGGAAGGTATGCAATAAAATATACTTACACAAGCAAAGGTTGCAGTGCCAGTTTTGTCGATACAGTATCCGTAGTAAACGCCAGTGGAAATATTATTGGCTTTAGTTCCAATGGCATTGTGTGTTATTCTTCTGCTGTTATACCAATTAAGGGAACACCTGGTATCACGGCTCATTCAGGTGTTATCAATGATTGGTTTGAGATTGATGGTGTTAAAAATGGTAAAGGAATTACCGCTATAGGAGATAGTACAGCTAATTTTAATCCCAAAATAGCTGGAAGTGGAAGCCACGTGGTTAAGTATAAGTTTCAAAAAGGAGTTACCATTTTTGAAATTGCCAAAACCATTTTTGTGGATTCAATTGCAAAGCCTGACTTTATTGGTTTAAACGTAAGGTATTGTGATGGTGAGCCACAGGACACCCTTATTGGTATAAATCCTTCTGGTGGAACAGGTCATTTTTATTTCAATGGACCTGCTGCTGGTTTCATAACTCCTATCAATTCAAATGCCAATCGTGCTGCCATTTATCCACATGGGGTAGTTCAGGCCATACCAGGATTTACTGGTTCTTCCTTTCTTGTATCGTATTATTATACATCAACATTGGGGTGCAGGAGTGATACTTTAAGTAGAAGTGTTTCTATCTATGCTTTACCAATTGTAAATTTTAACATACGGTCAAGTTTTAATGTTGCTGAACCACCCGTTAAATTGGTAGGAAATCCTTCAGGAGGTATCTTTTCAGGCAAAGGAGTGATTCCTTCTGATACCACATTTTCGCCCGCTTTAGCCACGGTCCAAAACCATATACCCATTACTTACATATATACTGATCCACATGGTTGTGCCAACTCCATTATAAAGTATGTGGATGTAATAACTGCCAATGCTTATATCAAAGGGTTAACTTCCAATAATATTTTCTGTTATGACGGGAAAATCGACACGCTGGTTGGTGTGTCAATAAATGGAATACCGGGAGGCAAGATTACCGGTAGTGGAATAACCAAATTTGGTAAAAGCGACACAGCCTTATTCCATCCAAATTTAGCCGGAAACGGAGTACATACCATCACCTATTCATATACTAATAGTTCGGGAACCCCATTTAGCGTCTCAGCAACTGTAACTGTCGATTCTATTGGGCCTGTAGCTATGGATGGTTTGCTAAGTGAATATTGTGGCAATGATAACAGGCAAATTCAACTCAAAATTTTATCTACTCCGGCAGGTCAAAACGGGAGTGTAGTATATACGGGCAGTGGGGTTTCAAAAAATGCGACTTCATTATTCTATTTTACACCCAGCAGTGATACACTTCCCACTGGGAATGTTGTATTAATATATACCAGAAATTTCTCAGGATGTAAAAGCATTTCACAAAAAACGATCAGAATTAACAAGGCTCCGGTTGTTGATTTTGCGCTTAATAACTTGTGTGTTATCAACCGAAATGATTCAATAAGCTTTATCAATAAAACCAAATCTGCAGATCCGGTGAATGCATGGAGCTGGAATTTTGGAGATGCTCAGGTTCCTGCAAAGGATAATGTTTCGAGCTTATTTCAACCCAAACATGCTTATTTCTCAGAAGGGTTAAAATTTATCTCGCTTATTGCCACAACCAACAAAGGTTGCAGTAACGTTAAGGATTCATCTGTTTTTCTTGGAAATTCCTCAAAAGCAAGCTTTGTATGGAAAAGTGAATGTTATTACAACGACTCTTCAACCATGTTTATCGCTGCTCAATATCCTGTACATCAAACCAGGTATATCTGGAATTTTGGAGACAACACATCATTAAAAACAGATAGTGTAAATACAGCTGCACATCACTATTCTTCATTAAAAAGTTACAATGTCAGTTTAGTCATATCCAATAATTTTGGTTGTAAAGATACCCTTCAACAAGTGATTAATCTTCGACCCGTATTCGCAATTACGGATTCGAGTTATTATTTGGAAAATTTCGCAAAGGGTAAAAACGGGTGGATCAATGAAACAGCTAATAGTACTGATGTTTCAAGTTGGGTATTTGGCAAATCAGCTAAATTTGCCGGCTCAGGTGATAGCATCTGGTATACAGTTCCGAAATTCAAAAAAGAACAATCTGTGGTTTCATCTCCATGCTTTGATTTTTCCTCATTGAAAAAACCCATGATAAAATTTGATCGCTGGAGTAGTTTTGATAAAAACAGAGATGGCGTTGTGCTTCAGTATTTGACCAATGCTAATGATGGTTGGAAAAATGTTGGAACATTAAATGATGGTATTAACTGGTATGAGTCATTTGCAATAAGTGGTCAGCCAGGGAATCAGCAAATTGGATGGTCAGGGGCTGACAATACGTTTATTTCCGCCCGGCATCAGCTTAATGCCCTTATTAGGTTAAAAGAAGTAAGGTTTAGGTTTATTTATGCATCCGACGGAACAAACAGGACTGATAATGGCTTTGCTTTCGATAATGTATGGATAGGCGAACGACAAAGAATTATATTACTTGAACATTTCACAAATTCAACTGATGCTAAGAGTTTGCGGATTGAGCACGTGGTTGATTCTATTGCAGCGTTAGAACCTCTGGATATGGTAAATGTCAAATATCACACAAACCTTTATGGTAGTGATAATTTTGACCAACTTATTCATTCAAGTGCAAATGTGCGTGTTGTGTATTACGGTGTGCCTTCTGTGCCTTATTCTGAAATGGATGGAGGATTTGCAAATACGGCGCAATACAATTATATTAATCACACATTGTCATTCAATGATATAGAAATGAGATCGTTGTATGATCCTGATTTTAAAATAAGTTTACAGACATCTAACAGCTCAAACATCATCAATATCAATACAAAAATTTCTTCACTGGCGGCACTTAATAACCGTGAAATTACTTTGCATCTGGCTGTATTAAAAGTTGATACGACTATTACAAATACAAAATACAAAAATGTTTTATTGACATTACTCCCAGATCCTGCAGGAGTTACATATCAACAAAATTGGTTACCCGGCGATGTAAAGACATATTCTGAAGTGTATAATGTTAATAATATCCGTGATACCGGTAAAATTATCATTGTTGCTTTTGTTCAGGATGAAGGTACCAAAGAAGTTTTGCAGGTGGCAGTGAATAAACAACCTGCCATACTATTTACAGGAATCAAACCGGTTACTCAGTCAAACCCGGATAACAGCCATTTTACAGTTTATCCAAATCCTGCGCAGAAGGATATTTATCTTGTATTTGATGGTCAATCGGAAGGAGGAATCATAGAAATATATAACCAGATGGGAGTATTGAAGCAAACGATTAAAAGGGAAATTGATAATAACCGGTATCATGTAGATATATCAGGTTATTCCAGTGGTTTCTATCTGGTAAGATTTATAGGAGAGAATAGGCAGACTTTTGTTAAAAAATTGATAGTGAATCATTAACTAATTTGTGTTCAGATGGTAGGTGAATGATTTGGTTATATAAAATGAAGTAACTATCTTTGGTAAAGAAAACTATCTATTTTTTTTATCAACAAGGATTGATGATGTCATTGATTTTTGGAATATTAGTTACATAAAACCCACAAAAACACTACCTATGAAACGTTTATTAATCGTCCTTTTAGCGTTGTATGTAAACTTTAACGCTTTCAGCCAACAAGATAAATTGCTGGATATGATCACCAGCACACTATGGATTTATGAAACAAATCCTGTTCATATCGATGAATCTCAAAGAATTAACTTAGCATTTGTGGATGTCATTAATGCCAATAAGAATGGGAATCCTGAAAATTCAAAAACCAGCAGAACGGAGATTTTTAAATTGCTTTATGAGAATGGGTATTGCGACTCCGGCAATGAGTTTGATATGAACAAAAACAAAATGAGAAAAAGTGTTATTTACGCTGCAGTTGCATTACTTTCTGACAAGGACAGATTTAAATACTTCATGAGCTTGTCCAAACAGTGTATTACCGATTCCGTTGGGAAGCCCTTAAAAGCTATGGAAAAGGAATATGGAGGATTACTTTTGATCGATCTTTTTATGAAATATAAGTATAAAGTCGAAAATAATGATGATTTGAAATTGTTTGATGACTATCTTGAGAAGTTTAAGGACATTATGTCAAAAGATTTCTATTATAGTGGTAAATTGATTATCGAAAAACTTAGAAAATAACCGGTGCTTCGGATAAAATCAAAAAGGTTCGAAATTATTTCGGACTTTTTTTTTGTATATTAAGAAATAGGAATTCAAAGACATGTTGATAAATAACAAACACTACCGAACCATTTGGCCCAAACCTGAAAATGAAAAAATTATTCAGATTATCGATCAACGCTTTTTACCACACAAATTTGTAATTGAAGATTTGAGTTCGGTTGAAGATTTCGTTTTTGCCATCAAAGAAATGCAAGTTCGCGGGGCAGGCTTAATAGGCGCCGCCGCAGGATATGGTATGTATATGGCAGCAATGGAAGCCGCTACAAAATCATCTTTTGATGAATATCTAATGGAATCGGCTAATAGGCTCAAGTCTACAAGGCCTACCGCTGTGAATCTGGAATGGGCTGTAAACCGGCAATTATCAGCTATTGCACAGGTTCAAACAGTTGAGGATAAAATAAAAATCGCCAAAATTACAGCCAAGGAAATAGCTGATGAAGATGCCGAATTTTGCAGAAATATAGGCTTAAAAGGAGTGAAGCTTATTGAAACTATTAGCCAAAGAAAAAATGGTGAGGTGGTGAATATACTTACACATTGTAATGCAGGCTGGTTGGCTTTTGTTGATTATGGTACTGCCACAGCACCTATTTACGAAGCTTTTAACAGAAATATTAAAGTTCATGTATGGGTAGATGAGACCCGTCCCCGTAATCAGGGAGCAAGTCTTACCGCCTGGGAGCTTTTCAATCATGGTGTACCCCACACAATTATTGCAGATAATACAGGGGGGCACCTGATGCAGCACGGTATGGTGGATATGGTAATAACAGGAACCGACAGAGTAACCCTGGGAGGTGACGTTGCCAATAAAATAGGCACTTACCTGAAAGCACTGGCCGCAAAAGACAATAACCTTCCTTTTTACGTGGCTTTACCTTCATCTACGATTGATTGGGCCATACACGATGGTTTAACTGAAATACCCATTGAAACCCGTGATGCGGATGAGGTTAAATTTATAGAGGGTATGTGCGATGGCGAATTGAAAAAAGTATTGCTGACTCCTGCTAAAAGTGAAGCTGTAAATTATGGGTTTGACGTAACGCCATCGCGTTTAATATCAGGTCTTATCACGGAACGTGGCATTTGTGAGGCCAGTGAGGAAGGTATTTTAACATTATTCCCGGAAAGGAAAAAATAATGGACGAAAAAGGATACATCAAGTACAACTGTCATTGGGTTAAAGAAAATCCTGTAAAGAGCCCTTTGATTGAAGAACTGAATATATGGAGAGATAAGTTATACCTGTTGAAATTAATAGGTGCCTATCCCAATGGGATTGGTTTTGGGAACATAAGTATCAGACTCGATGGCAATACTTTTCTCATTACCGGTTCTGCAACGGGTCATATTAAACAGTTAACGGCCAGGCATTATACAAAAGTTACTTCTTACAATTTTGAAAAGAACACATTAACCTGTCATGGTCCCATTCAGGCTTCTTCGGAATCACTTACACATGCAGCGGTGTATGCTTTGAGCAAGGATATTAATGCAGTTATTCACATTCACAGTAAATTTTTATGGGATAAACTGCTTCGTGTTATTCCAACAACATCTCCAAGCGTGGAATATGGAACACCCCAAATGGCATTTGAGATAGGCAGGTTATTCAAAGAAACAGACCTGAATACCAAACGCATTTTGGTGATGGCAGGGCATGAAGAAGGCATTATTTCTTTTGGAAAAGACCTGGATGATGCAGGAGAGCTGATTCTATCTGTATTGAGATAATGAGAATAAAGTCCAATGTCTAAAGTCTAAAGAGGTTTAATGTTACTTAGTTTCAGCAAGAAAACTAATGTTTTTTTGATTTACGATTAACGATCAACGAATGAAGATTTCAGAAGTCTCTGTCCTTCATAATTCTAAAATCGTTAATCCTTGTTCGTAAATCAGATTTAAAAACAAATATAGCGTTTTCTTGCAAGCACTACTTAGAATTTTGTGCTTTATAGTGGTTCGGACGAGGTTTTAGCCCTGAAAGAGCGGCATATATTAGCCCATGGCAACGCCCTGGGTAAGGAAAACGCAGTTTTATTTGAGCTGCAATGAATATTAGTTCGGACGAGGTTCTACCTCGTCAGTCATATGAAAACAGGCTGGAGCCTGTGAAGATATATTCGACAAAGGTAGAACCTTTGCCGAACGAGGGTAATGTGTTTAAAGTTCAAGGTTTAATGTTTAAAGAGGTTTAGCGTAACTTAGGATTTTGCACTTTATAATAGTTCGGATGAGGTTCTTAGTACTTTATACTTAGTACTTAATACCTGGTACTTAATACTTTTATACTACATATTATGGAAAACATACAAGAACAAGCAATCAATACCTTCAGATCAGGATTGAATTGCGCACAGGCAGTTTTAACAGCCTATTCAGAGAAGCTCAGTTTCGATAAAGATTTTGCGATATCTGTATCATGTGGTTTTGGTGGTGGAATGGGCAGGCTTCAGGAAACATGTGGCGCTGTAACAGGCGCGTTTATGGTGCTGGGCATCTATAACAGCAAGCAATATGTTGAAAATAAGGAAAGAAAAGATAAGACATATTTCATGGTTCGTGATTTTAACCGTAAATTCACCGATATTTATCACACTACAAGCTGTAAAGGTTTGTTAGGATGCGATTTAAATACAGATGAAGGTCAGCAATATGCAAAAGACCATAACGTGCACGGAACCATTTGTGAGAAATGCATTACCGATGCTGTAGGTATTGTGGAAGAAATGATAAAATAAGTGCCTAAAGTACTTAGAGTGCCTAGAGTTTAAAAGAAGTGCCTAGAGTACTTAGAGTGCCTAGAGTTTGGAGTTTGCAACTTTAGACTCTGAATAAAGAGTTGTTGTTTTTCAGAATAATTATTTTAGTAAGTTTTTTTTTATAAATTTGCACTCCGATTCAAAATGGTCTCGTAGCTCAGTTGGATAGAGCAACAGCCTTCTAAGCTGTGGGTCGCGCGTTCGAATCGCGCCGAGATCACCATAATTTATACAACAGAATCGGGGGTACCTGAATTCCCCCGAACTCCTTCCGGCAAAATTTCCTTCAAGTTTTTAGCTATTTTTGATCAATTGTTTATAATGTCATTGAAATTGAACTCAAGAATTGCAAAGGGAATTAATGATTAAGAAAACCTGGTACCTGAAGATTTGGATTTTTGCTCAGCCCGGCACTCGCGGGCAACGATCGCCCGATAAGATTGTAATATCTCATTAAGATGATATTGAGGCCTTAAATCATGCCTCGAAAAGAAAATTACTGATATCTATATCAAAAGGGACTTTTCCATTATTGATAATGCAAATAGGAATGTATTGGATATACTCAAAAACCCTTAATCTGATATCATTTTGTCTTTCATTCCCCATTTGGTTCCTGATGTTCAGTAATTTCTTTACTAACTGATAAAGCAAATTCTTCGGCTTGACTCTCGTTTATTAAAGAAACCTGGATCAATTTAGATGCTCTTTGAAGAAATGTGTCGTCAATAAACCCAATAACTGATTTATGGATAGAGGGATTTCTGGTTAAAAAATAAAGATGCATTTCCTCATTTGATTTTTCTAACTCACTTAATATCCCGCTCCATTTGTAAATCTTATTTTTAATTGTATCGATTTGCTTTAAATCAAATGACACAGGCTCATAACAGTGCCATATTTCATTTTTCCATGCTTTGTCAAATTTAATATCATCATGTGATGTTTTTATAGCATGAGGTTTAAGTCTGCGAGTTATATCATATTTGTCAAAATATTGTTTATATACATTTTTCCATACATAATGGTCATCAATTATTTGTTTATCATGATCATCGGTATATTTATTAATCATTCTTTCAAAGAGGCCTTCAAGGGCAGCGTCAAATTCCACATCTACGCCATAATAAATTCCAGAGAATGTAATCGCACCGTCATTTTTAGCCAGAATAGAATTGGTAATTTCTTCCAGATTTTTAGAAGATATTGGTTCTTTTGCCTTTTTTATAATACATTTTTCAATTTGTTTTAATGTAGACAATAAAGCATGTCCATTTATCTCATTAAAAAATTGTGAAATTCTCCCATATTTGGTTATAAACTTTGATTTTAAATAAGAAGATTCAGGATTAAAAACAACTATACCTATATTCACAAATTCTGAAGTTACTCTATCATGTATATAGCTTACTATTTGATATTGATACTTCTTCATGATAATATTGATTTAAGTTCTTGTTTGAAAAGACTTTTATTTTGTATTATTAAATTTAAATTGTCTTGAATCTTTATTAAATCCGGACCTAACCAAGATTTAGGCATCGTTTCATGAACCTTAATCCAAAAAGCATCATCCAAAACAGCAATTTTATCAATGAATGCATCCAAAGCTTGTTCACTAATTTGCCTTAATTTAGGATATAAATAATGGTTTTCAATCCATGGACGTTCAATATTATTATTTAACAACCAAGGTTGGGGGTTTGTTGTGAATAACCTAATAAAACTAAAAGCCATTTCATGAT
>WSSedL1CaDRAFT_10002200_pt1 | contig 10154 bp, 8 predicted proteins | sample WetSurSL1Cattail_FD_9464 | JGI IMG/M metagenome (IMG submission 9464)
CGCGGGGCACGCGTTCGGTGAAGCCGCAATGGTGGCAGCGCAGGCTGCGGTCGATTTTGTGAAACACGCGAAAGGCGCTGCAATGCGGGCAATTGCTTTTCCAGTCGCAGTCGCTGCAGCTCAGCACCGGGGCGTAACCGCGCCGGTTCAGGAACACCATGCTTTGTTCACCACGGGTGATGCGCTGGCCAATCGCGTCGAGCAGCGGTGGCGAGATCACACAACCTTTGGGCTGGTGGTTCATGTCAACGCGGCGTACCAGGGGTAGCACCGCATTGGCGCCAACCCGGCTCGGCATCTCCAACCGCTGGTAACGCCCACCCTCAAGCACCGGGCGGCTGTGGTACCAACTCTCCAGGGAAGGTGTGGCCGAGCCCAGCAGCACCTTGGCGCTCTCGAGCTTGCCACGGTAGACCGCCAGGTCACGTGCCGAGTAGCGCGCACCGTCCTGGCTTTTGTAGCTCGGGTCGTGTTCCTCATCGACCACGATCAATGCCAGGTGCGGCATCGAGGCAAACACCGCCATGCGGGTGCCCAGCACAATGCGCGCAACACCGCTGTGCGCGGCCAGCCAGCTTGCCAGGCGCTGCGCCGGGGTCAGGCCACTGTGCATCGACACCACCGCGTCATCACCATACTGGGCGCAAAAACGGGCCTTGAAGCGCTCTTCGAGTTGTGGTGTCAGGTTGATCTCGGGCACCATCACCAGCACTTGGCTGTTGTCCGAGCCCGCCAGCACATCGGCGGTGCAGCGCATGAACACCTCGGTCTTGCCGCTGCCGGTGGCGCCAAATAGCAAGAATGGCCCTGGATTGGCATCAAATTGGCCGATAGCCCTTGTCTGTTCTGGGGTGGGTGCTACCAAATTAGAAGTTTCTTGCGGACCGGTGTCAATGCCTGTGGTGGCCGCCAGTTCGTTGCCTGGCTGCGTCGCGGCCAAGGTGCTGGTCCGTGCTGTTTGGGCTTTGAGCTGGGCGCTTGCCTTTTTCTTGAGCTTGCGCGCCAGCTGCAGGCTGCTGATGTCGCGTAATTGCGGCGGCAGGGCGGCCAGCGCCACTTCTCCGGCCGAGCGCTGGTAATAACTCGCGGCAAAACGGATCAAAGCGCGCCAGCTGGCACTCAGCGGCGCCAGCGCGTCCAGCGCGGCCACCACTGGTCGTAACTTGCTGGGGTCCAGGGCGGGTAGCGTGCCTGCGTCAGCCAATGCACCGTTGTGGGGTCGGTCCCAGACCACGCCCAGCAGTTCACGCTGGCCCAGCGGCACACGCACCAAGGTGCCAGCGGGCAGGGACTGCGCGCTGAGATAGGTCAGGGCACCGGCCATCTGGCTGTGCGCCGGTGTGTGCACCAGCACCGCAACCTGGGTGGCGGCGTCTGAGTCAATTTGGGAAGGTGTGTTCAAGTGAACTTGCGAAATTGGCCTTAAGTTGTTGATTCTGCGGGGGTTTGAACTTCATCCAAGTTTTCTGTGGATAACTTTGTTGATAGATCGTCGATAGACGCTGCCAGGCCTTGTAAATCAAGGCTTTTGTTAGCCTGCCCAAAAAAGATGCAAAATCCAAAATCCTTTGAAATCAATCACTTACAGCTGCTATTTGTTTGATAGTGCGTTACACAGGCGGGTGGGTGAGTCACACCGTCGTTCACCAATTTTGTGCATAAGTAACAATTTTTTTTGCCACCAAGCTTCAAAAACAGCGCAAAAAGTGCTAGCCCCTCACTTGGGGTAACTAACAGGCACCACGCATCAGGCGCGAGTTCTTGTGCACCGCCTCTACCAGTGCCGCCACATGTTCAGGCGGGGTGTGCTGGCTGATGCCATGGCCCAGGTTGAAGATGTGGGTGGGCCCCAGGCCTGGGCCGCTGTGCGGTGTGCCAAAGGCGTTGAGCACCTTGATGACTTCGGCTTCGATCTTCTCTGGGGGGGCAAACAACACGTTCGGGTCCAGGTTGCCCTGCAGCGCCTTGCTGCCACCCACCTGCACGCGCGCCTTGGTCAGATTCGCCGTCCAGTCCAGGCCCAGCGCGTTGCAGTCCAGCGACTCCATCTCGTCCAGCCACAAGGCGCCGCCTTTGGTGAAAACAATGCTCGGGATGGTGGCACCAAGCCAGGTTTTGTGCAATTGGGCCAGCACGCGGCGGGTGTAGGCCAGGCTGAACTCCTGGAACGCGCCGTCGGCCAGCACACCACCCCAGCTGTCAAACACCATCACCGCTTGGGCACCGGCTTCGATCTGGGTGTTGAGGTACAGCGCCACCGCGTCGGCGTTGATGACCAGAATTTTGTGCATCAGGTCCGGGCGGCTGTAGAGCATGGTTTTGACCAGGCGGTAGTCGTCCGAGCCTGCGCCTTCGACCATGTAACAGGCCAGTGTCCAGGGGCTGCCAGAAAAACCGATCAGCGGCACCCGGCCATTGAGCGCGCGGCGGATCGAGGTGACCGCGTCAAACACATACTGCAGCTTGGCCATGTCGGGCACTTCGAGCTTGGCCACGGCGGCTTCGTCGCGCACAGCGTGAGCAAACTTGGGACCTTCACCCAATGCAAAAGACAGGCCCAGGCCCATGGCGTCGGGCACGGTCAGGATGTCGCTGAACAAAATAGCGGCGTCGATTGGGAAACGTTCCAGCGGCTGCAGCGTGACTTCGGTGGCGTAGTCGGTGTTGGTGGCCAAGCCCATGAAACTGCCTGCCTTGGCGCGTGTGGCGCGGTACTCCGGCAGGAAACGCCCGGCCTGACGCATCATCCACAAGGGCGTGTAGTCAGTCGCCTGGCGCAAACAGGCACGCAAAAAGGTGTCGTTCTGGAGGGGCGCGAAGGAGGAGGTGGAGGATGTGGATGGGGTAGGCATGGCTGAATTGTCGCATTCGGTCGCGGCCACGTGAGACGCGGGATCGATCCAAACTGATGTGTGCTGATAGAAAACCTTCTCTCAACACGCCAGGGCGACTGGGCCAGGCGCATGCGGTTTTTGGAGCAAATCACGCGCGGGCGGTGTCGATCAGTACACCAAACCCTGAGACGCGCGCCTTTGGCCCCAAAGCCCGGTCGCCTGACCCAATCACCCTGTCTCAACTGTGTAGGCTTTGACGGATTTTGTGAAAAAACAAACGCTAGCCCTTATTTTTAAAGGGCGAGTAGCTATCAAAAAAGATGCATGTTCGCCCGTGTAATTCCATTTCTAAATCACCCGCGCCGTGTATCGATACTGCTTGTTCGATGCCCGGAACGGGCCCGCTCAAGGTGGTCGGGGTCCTTAATCAGCCGCGCTGGGCCAAGTCACCGTGACGCATAGCCCACCCAGGGTCGATGGGCTGGCCAGAACCTGTGCCCGGTAGACATCACCAATACGCCGCACGATGGACCAGCCCAGCCCGCTGCCGTGTTGCCCGGTGCCCAGACCACGGTAAAAACGTTCGCCCAGCCGCGCCAGCTCAGCTGTAGGCAGACCTGGGCCGCTGTCGTTGACCTGCAAGGTGACCTGACCGTCCGCGCAGTGCACGGTCAGCGCAACCTGGGCACCGTCCGGGCTGTAACGCAGGGCGTTGTCGAGCAGGTTGCGGATCAGTACACCGGTCAGCACATCGTCGGCAGCAATCAGGGCAGGTGCGCTGGTGTCCAGCGTCAGCACTTGCCCTCGGGCCAAGGCGCCGGGGGCCAGATCGGCGGCGATGCGCTGGGCGATCTGGCACACGTCCACATACACGCCAGGGGCGGTGTGGCCTGCGGTCTCCAGCCGTGACAGCGTCAACAACTGGGCCACCAGATGGGTGGCGCGGTCACAACCCGCCAGCGTCTGGCGCAGTGCCTGGTCGCGCTCGGACTCATCACCACCTGCACCGAGTGCCACCTGGGCCTGGGCGCGAATGGCGGCAATCGGTGTGCGCAACTCATGCGCGGCGTCGGCGGTGAAGCGCCGCTCGGCAGCCATCATCTGGCCGATGCGTGCCAACAAGCTGTTGAGCGACAACACCACCGGCGCCATCTCGCTCGGGGTGTTGGTGATGACCAGCGGCTCCACACTCTGCGGCTGGCGCCGTGCCAGCGCCTGGCTCAGGGTACGCAGCGGGGTGAGGCTGCGGCGCACCGCCAGCCAGCCGAGCAGTGCCAAAACCGGCAAGGCCAGCAGTAAGGGCATCAGCACCGACTGCATCACCGCCCACAAGATGGACCGGCGTGAGCGCAGTTGCTCACCCACAAACACCTGCACATCACCCTCGTTGCCTTGGGCGCCAAACACCCGCCACGACCCGCCTTCGGGCAGTTCCACCGTTGCAAAACCGCGCAGAACCCGCGACATCGGTGTCTGCGGTGCGGTGCCGGAGTGCAGCGTTAATTTGCCGTCGTGAAACACCTGGAACGCCACTCGGGTGGCGTATTTGTGCAAGGTGGGGGCGTCCGGGTGGTCGCTGTTGTCGTTGTCATAGGTGTGTCTGCGCAGTGGTTTGAAGTCGCGATCTGCTTCGTCGGTATCGATTTGTTGGACCACCAGCAGCGCGGCAGACTGCGCCAAATGGGCGTCCAGCAACTCGTCGAGTTCATGACGGGTATCGATCCAGGTCAGCACTGCCGCTGAGAACCAGACACCACAAATCAGCGTCAGCAGCAGCGCCAGCAGGCGCGCCTGCAGCGAGGCCAGCCGGTTGAACAGAATCATGGTGCTGGCTCTGCTGGTTGGTCCTTGGGCGGCATCAGCGTGTAGCCCACACCGCGCACGGTCTGGATCAGATCGGCCTGCAGCTTTTTGCGCAGGTGGTGGATATGCACCTCCACCGCATTGCTCTCCACCTCATGCCCCCAGCTGTAGAGCTGCTGCTCCAGTTGTTCACGCGACATGACGCGCTCGGTGTTGAGCATCAGCACGTGCAACAAATCAAACTCACGCATCGACAAGCTCACGGCCTGCCCGGCAAGCGTGACCGAGCGCGCCGCCAGATTCACCTGCAGCGCACCACAGATCAACACATCTTGCGTGTGGCCGTGGGCGCGGCGCACCAGGCAGCGCAGGCGTGCGCCCAGCTCAAACAGGTCTACCGGCTTGACCACATAGTCATCCGCGCCGCCGTCCAGCCCCTTGATGCGGTCGGGCACCGCGTCGCGCGCTGTGAGTATCAGGATCGGCAGGGTGATTTTCTGGCGCCGCAGGGATTGCAGCACTTCCATGCCATCTTTCAGGGGCAGGCCCAGGTCGAGCACGGCGGCCTGGTGGTTGCCGCAGGCGATCTCACGCTCGGCGGCCAGTCCATCACGCACCCAGTCCACCAGAAAACCCTGCTGGCGCAAACCGGTGCGCAGGCCGTCACCGAGCAGGGGGTCGTCTTCAGCAAGCAAGATACGCATGGTGTGGGCCGGACTTTTGTGAGGCACCCATCGTAGCTGCTGGGAAAACAGACCCGGCGCCATATCGTTTACGGCTTAGCGTTCGGGGCGGGGCGTTTGGGCACTTGCATGGCGCCGTCTTCAAAGGTGCCTGCGTCGGAGTCGCTGTGGCAGGCCGAGCAGTTGGTTTTGCTCTTAACCAGTGGGTTGGCCCAGTCGGAGGCTGAGATGTCGCGGTGTTTGCGGATCCAGTAAGGCGTCTCGGTAATGCGTTGCGGGGTGGCATCTGGCGGGATGGATTTTCCGATCTTGTACGCGGCTTCGGTGGCTTGCCCTTCAGCGGCATTGGCCACCAAAAAGGCCAGCACCGCGCTGGTGGTGGGGCCGTCCAGCGCCAAGTCTGTGCCAAAGTGTTTGTCCTGCTCGGCCATCATCTTTTGCCAGGAGCGTGCCGGTAACAGCGACGGGTGAAACACCGCGTGGCAACTGCCACATTCATCGCGCCATTGGGCGTTGTTTGCCAGGGTGGGGCCAACAAAAGGCACTTGGCGCACCATGGCTGGGCCGGGTGTCGTTTGCTTGCCAGACAGGGCCGACCATTGGCTGTGCAGCGCATAGGCAAACCACCAGCCACCAAAGCCCAGCATGGTCAGCAACATCAGCAGCGCCACCAGCCGGTGCGCCTTGCCTTTGGGTGTGTCCGCTGTGGCCAGCTTGTGGCCGTTGACCATCGAGCGCGCCAGGTTTTCCTTGTGCAGCAGACTTTCCACCACCACGCCAGCGAGGTGCACACCCACCATCAACAGCATCAGGTTGGCCGCCAGCTCATGAATTTGGCGAAACAGGTGACTCTGGGCAAAGCTGAACCAACCCGCCGCCAGACCATGACGCTCTTCGGCACCGAGGTTGAGGATGCCGCTGGCGCCAATCACCAAGACAAGCGCCAACAGCAGGTAAATTGCCAGGCTGCCGATCGGGTTGTGGCCGACAAAACGTGCGGCGCGGCCAGCCAGCACGTCCTTGAGGTAGGCCGTCGCCCCCTTGGGGCTAAAACCAAAGCTGGCGAAGCGGGAAAAGTGCGAGCCAACAAAGCCCCACAGCAGCCGAAAAGCCACCAGGCCCAGCATCAGGTAACCACAAAACACATGCACCGCCAGCCAGGGGTCTGACTCGGCGGTGAGCCAGGCCACAGCAAAACTGCTGGCCAGCGACCAGTGGAACAAGCGGGTGGGAAAGTCCCAGATCAGCGTGGGCTGCAAGGCTTTGTCACTTGAGCTCATTTGGGAATACGCACGTTGTCCTCGTCAAAGTCGCCTTTGTCGGCGCCACGGTGGCAGGCCAGGCAGTTGGACGGGCTCTTGACCGCCTCCCGCTTCCACACCGCTGGATTGATTTCACCGGCGCGGTGTTTGGTTTTGAACCACTCGCTGTCAGTGATCTTGAGCGGCGCGGTGCTGGCGGTCCAGCGGTTGGAGGCGTGTTTGACCAGGAAATCAGTGATCTCCTTGGTGTCAGCCGGGGAGAGCGAGGCATCGGTGCCAAAGTGTTTGTCCAGCCCGCCCATCAGCTTCTGCCAGGACGGCGCGGGCAACAAACCGGGCGGGAAAGCAAGGTGGCAGCCGCTGCATTCAGCCTGCCATTTGGCATTACTTTGCGCTGGCATCACCGGGCGGCCCCGGTCTTCACCGTTGTATTTGGCCTGGGCGCTCAAGCTGCAGGCGGCCAGCGTGACGATGGCGGCGAATGTCCAGAGTGGGTGGCGTTGCATCGTGGCCCTTCCTTATTTGACCGACAGCAGATAGGTGATGAAGTCACCCTTTTCCTGCGTGGTGCAGGCGCGGCCCAGTGCGTCGTTGCAATTGCGTTTGAACCATTTCTCGACCTTGGCCGCGTCGGTGAAACGTTGCGGGTTCACACTGGGTGCCATTGGGTCAATGGCCTTGTTGGTCTTGGCGTGTTTGCCGGTATTTTTGGGTGAGTCAGTGTGGCAAGACGAACACGACAACTGGTTCGGCCCCTGGGTGCTGTAGAGCTTTTGCCCGGCAGCGGCGCTGAAGCCCTTGAAGGCTGGGTTCTCGGTCTTGGCCTGGGCGGTGTAGTCGTCCAGGATTGGGTTGGCGTTGGCGAGCAGCGGCAGGGCGACTGCCAGGCTGGTGAACAAGGTGGTGATGTGGCGTTGGAATGGCATGCTTGACCCTCAGTGATGAACTGAGGACAAGCTTAGGTAGGGCGTCTTAAGAAAGTCTTATCGGGTAGAGGGCCGTTCAATTCAATGCGCATGAAGAGCAAAAATCATAGCTACTCACCCTTTATAAATAATGGCTAAAGGCCAATTCTTTATAAATGTTGACCGCTGGCTCGTTGCCTTGTATGTCCTGGCTCAATGTGTTGGTCAAATAGGGCGGGGAGTGATGCACCAAAAGGTGATGCCTTCTAGGAGATCGGTTTCCTGTGGCGAAACAACGGTGCAAGACAGGAGGTGTGATGTTTCTGCATAACCGCTGTACAACCGACGTCAGTTTCAGGCTGACTACAGACATTCACGCGGCACAGTCGTAAGTCAAGTGTGTACCGGCTGGAGAGATTGGCTTTTGACTGTGAATGATTCGTGAGGGCGACAACCAGACACTTTTGAGGTCTCATAAGCAAAACAAGCAACGCGATACCGGTTTCCTACCTCGGAATCGAAGTACGATATCTATCGTTCATTTACGGAGGGGATATGTTTACCAAAATCGAATTGGGAAACTTTAAGAGATTCCAAAAACTTGAAATTGATTTCGCAAAAATCAACATTATCGTAGGGCCGAACAACTCTGGAAAATCATCGATCATCGGAGCATTGCGTTTGATATGTCAAACACTTGACAGCTACGACGATCAAGTAACGCTTCTTTTGAATGGGCCGTTTGGTGACTTCGGGACGTATAAGGATCTCATTTACAAGAATCACAGAGGACGTCCACTGGAAATTGCGTTTGAGCTAGAAATTCGTAATGTAGAACTAAGCGTGCCAGGAACACAGTGCCTTCGATTGGAGCTTGTTTTTAAGTACAGCCAAGAGGATCGAGAAGTCTACGCACAAAATGTCAAAATACTACTTGATGGGAACTCCCTCATTGAGGCAAAGTATTCCCGAGAAGGTGCGCGCTTTAATGTCGAAAAGCTTGGAAATACTATTATTCCGTCATCCCTCAAGAACGCAATTTCAAGAGAGTTTAGGTTTCGTCACTTCTTTCCAGTTCCGAGTGGCATGCGACTCGGTATGTTTGATAGGGAGCGTAAAGGAGTCTATCAAGAATTTACGCAGAGCTTCAACAGCGGCTCAGATCATGAGGTGATGCGAAAGCTGGTCCGAATTTGGAATCGCCTCTCCTCAGTAATCTCGCGTACAGACTATTTAGGTCCAGCGCGTATTGCGCCGTCAAGAACTTATCTTTTTACAGGTGAACGCAGCAGGAGAATTGGAATTTCGGGCGAAAACCTGACGTCGATCCTCGCAACTAAGAATCGGCAGCGTGATCGTACCAAGGAGCGGTCCATTCAGGAAATGACAAACATGTGGCTTCAAAAGGCTGAAATGGCAAAAGGAGCTCTGCTTGTCCCACTTTCTGATCGCCATTTTGAGATACGGATCCAAAACTTCTTCACCAATGAAGACCAGAATATTGCCGACGTTGGTTACGGCCACAGCCAAGTCTTACCGTTCTTGGTTGGTGGATTCGCCTTACCGCCGGAATCGGCATATTTCGTAGAGCAACCGGAACTTCACCTTCATCCGAAAGCGCAGGCTGAGTTAGGTGAATATTTGCTGCATCTCTACACTCAGTCAGTGCAAACACTGATAGAAACTCACAGCGAACATCTAATTCTTAGGCTGCAGCAGTATGTTGCGGCAGGGCAGATTGATCCTGCTGATATTCGCATACTTTATGTTAGCAATGCAGAGCTAGATGATGCGGGCCATCCATTAGAAGAAATTACGCGTATCGGCCTAGATCGTACAGGTCAGTTTACGAAGCCATGGCCAAAAGGGTTCTTTCCAGAGAAATTACAAGAGTCAAAGCGTCTGGCCAAGATACGATTTGACCAGCTTGCTCTTGATATATAACGAAATCTGGAAATATAAATGAAATCCTTAGTTATTGATGCAAATGTCTTCTGTGCGTTCGCAATGGAGCAAATAGCCGGAATTCCTACTACTGATCGTACCGCCTCCCCATTAACAATTTTCGATTTACTCGGTGAAAAGGCCGTGGCGTTTTTGGATGAAGGTGGTCAGATTGAGCGGGAATGGAGGAACTTAGTCACGTTCGCCCCAGAATGGTTTTCCGAGTGGCTAGCAGACTCTTTTGCGGATGGCCGGATATATGAAATCGCCCCGTCATCGGATCCGCAGTTGGTAAAAAGATACCAGGTACTCGGATTTCCTAATACCGCTGACATTTGGTACATAAAGACAGCCCATGGTCTTTGTCTCCTTTGCAATCGAAATCGCCCGTTTCTTGTTTCCGAAGACATTGATTTCTATGATCCGAAATCGAAACAGATCAAGAATAAAAAAGACTTCTTTAGAAGTGGAGGCGGAAGAGTATGCAACCGTCTTCGCGCCGATGGGATCGATCTCCGATGCATCGAAAATGCCACGAACGAATTGTTGGCAGATCCTGCGTGACTGGAAGGTGTTGCTTACGACGATGGCTAACTTAAGTCCCCTCTGCGGATCCGTCAGCAGCCTGGCCAGTTGTCGGCTCCCGCTGTGCGCCGTGAAAAGGCGGCGCTTTCCTGTGGGTGTAAGTCCCACCTGGCCACGGCTCCAGCCAGTAGCAACCGG
>WSSedL1CaDRAFT_10002202_pt1 | contig 10149 bp, 9 predicted proteins | sample WetSurSL1Cattail_FD_9464 | JGI IMG/M metagenome (IMG submission 9464)
ATCGTTTCTACTTATTTTTTTCTTTCCGCAACAACGGCTTGTAATTCTGATACAAAGCCTTCGAACGCAGCCGATTGATAGGCCGAATAGTTCATTTGTTTACAGATATTGATAATCTGCTTGAAATAGTCCATTACTTCGAGGAATCCGGCAAAATTAAACTCTGTTTCGCAAATATCCATCACAAGATTCAGCATATACTCCTGTCTTTCAAGTGATGAAACGGCATCAATCTTATCAAATGCATCTTGTTGAAGAATCACGAAATCAATCACTTCCGATTTCCAAAAAGTTACGTGATAATCNACNGGNACACCATCATCTCCCAAAATATTAATTTGCTCCTGTACTTCTTTGCCTCGTTGAAGAATGGTTTTCATATCATTCACCTTCTTTGTCCAGTCAGGTGAAATACGTTCCGAAATATATTCTTCAAATTCAGGATATTCTATGTATTTTGAATAACTGTCAATCGGATTTACAGCCGGATAACGTTTACGGTCGGCACGCGCTTGCTCCAAAGCATAAAAACAACGGGCTGCTTTTTTCGTTCCTTCGGTTACAGGCTCTTTCAGGTTACCTCCGGCCGGCGATACTGTTCCAATAAAGGTAATAGAACCTGTCTGTCCGTTTTTCAGATACACATAACCTGCACGACTGTAAAATGCTCCGATAATAGCCGATAAATCCATTGGGAAAGCGTCCTGACCCGGAAGTTCTTCCATACGGTTACTCATCTCACGTAAAGCTTGCGCCCAACGCGAAGTAGAGTCGGCCATCATCAACACACGCAATCCCATAGCACGGTAATACTCCGAAATGGTCATGGCTGTATAAACCGATGCTTCACGCGAAGCCACCGGCATGTTCGAAGTGTTAGCAATAATAATGGTACGCTCCATCAGTTTGCGTCCGGTATGAGGATCTTCCAGTTCGGGAAATTCCACGAAAATTTCCACCACCTCGTTAGCACGTTCACCACAAGCAGCAATCAGCACAATATCAGCCTCAGCTTGTTTGGAAATAGCATGTTGCAAAACGGTTTTTCCTGTACCGAATGGACCGGGAATAAATCCGGTTCCACCTTCCACAATCGGATTGGCAGTATCGATGATACGAACACCTGTTTCGAGCAGTTTGAATGGACGTGGTTTCTCAGTATGTACATTAATTGCTTTTTTAACAGGCCATTTCTGCACCATAGTTACGGACACTTCTTTTCCTTCGGCATTAATCAACACAGCAATGGTGTCCAAAATTTTATATTCTCCCTCAGGCACAACTGATTTCACAGTAAAAACACCTTCGAAAACAAAGGGAACCATGATTTTGTGCGGTTGATGGTTTTCGTCCACTTCTCCCAACCACGAACCGGCTTCTACCTTATCTCCGGGTTGAACAAGCGGTTTAAAATCCCATAGTTTCTCGGTATCGAGCGGAAAGTTGGATTCTCCGCGCTGAAGAAACACACCGGTGAGTTTATCAAGGTCGTTCTGAAGTCCGTCGTAATTACGTGAAAGCAAACCTGGTCCAAGAGTAACCTCAAGCAGGTGTCCCATAAATTCCACTTCGTTATCCACCTTCATTCCACGTGTACTTTCAAACACCTGAACAAAAACTTTATCGCCCACAACCTTCAAGACCTCAGCCATCAACTTGTGCGAATCAATGCTGATATAAGCAATTTCGTTTTGCGATACAGGACCATCCACCTCTACGGTTACAAGGTTGGATATAATCCCTTTTACTTTTCCTTTTGTTGACATAAATATTAGCGTGCCACTGTGCCGACAGTTCATCGGCTATATTTTATTTTTCTTTTTTTACTTTGTATTTTCGAAACTAATTCCTTTTTTCAGCTCACCTACCATATTGCGGAAAATTTCAGTTCCTTTTTCAATCGAAAGTAATTTCCAGCGTTCCAGCATTTGTATTTTCAGTATATACACCAGAATTTTTTCGATGGAGAAATATTTAAAGAAAGTATTTTCATCGAGCCAGTTCCATTTCAATGCATCTATTTTTTTCTCTCTTTCGAGCAAATCGTTTTCCTCTGCTATTCTGTTCACCAGCTCATATTCAGCAAACATACCAGCCAAACCAAAGTCGCGGGCATTACTCTGGCGAATGATATTAGCTACTTCGTTATTACCCACGATCATAGATTTATGATTAAATCCATGTTTGCGGCAAGCTAAAGCCGTAAGCAGATTATTGACATTCAGGTTAAAGACAAACCAATTACGCAAAAATTCATTTTTGCATTTCATGGCATATTCATAATACAATCCTGCCAGATAATCTTCGTGCGAAACTCCCTCAAAACTGAATGTTTCGCTGATCGTATTCAGATAAAATTGTTGAATATAAAGAGGAACTCTATGTTTCTTGACTATTTTGGGGTCTTCGTGAAAAAGAGAAAACAGATTTTTGAAGTCATCGGAATTCAGATTGCCAAGTGGATTAAATGTTACTTCATTATTTTTTACGAACGACAGAAAATTTGCGTTATCGTACGAAGTAAAAATGAGTTGAATAAACTTGGCATCCAACGACGAGGCTTCACTCATCATTTCTTCTTTCAATGATAGCAGAGGAGAAATGGTTTTTGTGTCTTCGACATGCAAATCAGGGAGTCCGGCTATCAAGCAGTAATAGTTCATTTTGCAGCTCTTTTAGCGGATCAGAAAAGCATTTCCACTAATTTGGGACGAATGAATTCTTTGAAATAGGCAACGAATTCTTCCTCTCCGAAAGTAATTTTATAACCATCTTTCTCAGGGATAATTGTAAAATCGGCTTTCACACCATTAGCTTCTGTGATTTTTACTCCTTTATTCAATAAATCTTTTGCATTGGCAGCAAAATAATCCGACAAAGATTTGACATCTTTTGCTTCGATGGTGATCTTTTGACTACCCGACCATTCCTGCACCAAAGTCAGAATAACTTTTTGCATAAATGCCTTATCAACAGTGGCAGCTTTTACCGAATCAGAAACTATTGAACCGCTTATCAGATTGGCAATCTCGGTTTTTAATGCATTCAACGATTGCTGAGCAAAGAGTTTTAATTCAGACTGAGTGTTTTTAACTACTTCGGCTGCTTTAGCTTCGGCTTCAGCTATGATTTTAGCCGCTTTGGCGTTCGCTTGGGCAATAATACCTTCGGCTTCCGACTGAGCTTTATCCACTATAACCTTTGCTTCGTTGTTTCCTTTTTCTACACCTTCGAGATAAATCTTATCGGTAAGTTCCTGGAGTTTTGTGTTCATGTGTATGTATTAATTATCAAAATGACGCGCAAATTTAGCATTAAATATCACACCGATTCTCTTTTTTGCATTATTTAAAACAAAAAGTTTTTGAGTAAAGATTTTTCACATTTCGGAGATCCGTACGTATGATTTTTTTCGTCTATCCACCTAACAACTTTTATCTATCAGAGGTTCATTTCAATTTAAACTTTTTTTAAACAATTTCCTATATACTTACTTTTCAGCAACATACAGCCACATAAAAATAAGTTATCCATATAAGTAATTTGTAATTCACAATTTACAATGCCCTTGACAATTCGATATCATTTATTCGTTAATAACAGCCTCATCTCCCTATTAAGACATAAAAAACCAGAACAAGTTTAATAATAGATGAGGATTTCTCGGGTAAAAAAAAACACATAACTTTGGGCTTTGTTTTTCAACTCTGTTTTATAAAAAAGTTTGCATACGCCTATGACTAAAATCGGTTTACTTTCGGATACTCACGGAATGCTCGACGAACGGGTGTTTAATCATTTTGCTTCGTGCGACGAAATATGGCACGCCGGAGATATCGGTTCGCTGGAAGTAATTAATCGCTTGCAGGCTTTCAAACCGTTACGCGCAGTTTGGGGAAATATCGATGGATACGAAATCAGAAACCTGTTACCACAACACAACCGTTTTATGTGCGAAAATGTGAAAGTGTGGCTCACCCATATAGGTGGCTATCCCGGTAATTACGATCCGCTGGTGCGTCCTGCTATTTTTCAACAACCGCCTAAGTTGTTTATATGCGGGCATTCACATATTCTGAAAGTGAAATATGATAAAACACTTGATCTCTTGCACATCAATCCCGGGGCTGCCGGTAAATATGGTTGGCACAAAGTGCAAACGCTGATCCGTTTCGAGATTGATAACGATAAAATTCAAAACCTCGAAGTGATTGAACTGGGAAGAGCGTAATATGCCAATGGGATAATGGGTAAATTACCTGTAAAATTCCACCTCTTTTCATCTTATCATTATCAAATACGCGATTTGAATAATTAAAGAGGGCACCCATGTTTGTTGAAACATTGCCCTTCTGCAACATTGAAAAGTTAAACTTTCGCTGCACTTCATTGTTTATTCAGAAAAACAAAAACACATGCAATCGCTTTTCGACGGAGTAAAGGAATTCAACACCAACGATTTTATTGAACATGAAGAATTGTTCCGCAAAATAGGCAGGAATCAGAATCCCCATACGCTTTTTATCGGCTGTTCCGACTCGCGCGTTGTTCCTAATCTGATTACCAAAACCTTGCCGGGCGAATTATTTGTTATCCGGAATATTGCCAATATCGTTCCGGTTTACAGGCAGTCCGACGAGTTTCTTGCCACTACTTCGGCCATAGAGTATGCCATAAAGGTGCTCAACATTTCCACTATACTTGTTTGCGGACACTCCAACTGCGGCGGCTGTAATGCCTTGTTTATGGACGAAAAATCAATGGCGGAAATACCCCACACACGCAAATGGCTCGAACTGGCTAAAAATGTACGCGACAAAATGAACCGCCTCCGCATTGCCGACCCTGCTGTGCGTGAATGGATGAGTGAGCAGCTCAACATTGTGGAACAAATGAATCACCTCCTCACCTATCCTTACATTAAAGAAAAATACGAAGCAGGAGAGTTGGAAATTCTGGGCTGGTATTACCTGATCGAAACCGGAGAAGTTTTCGATTACAGCAAAAAAGAAAAGAAATTTTTGAAAATAGAATAAGTAAGAAGAAATAAATAATGTCGAACGTGTCCAAACGGATGTCTAAACTCATTTGCGAAACAGAAATTTGACTGACCGTTTTCCCGTCAGTTTCATTGGTTTCAGATTTAGAATTATTTTGGGTCATTTTTCAAAAATCTTAGCTAAGATTTTTATTTTCTCACGTCATTTTTTGTTTTTCTTACGTCATTTTCGTTGCATCTTAGCTAAGATTGAGTTGATCTTGCGTAATTTCCATTGCATCTTAGCTAAGATTGAGTTCATCTTGCGTAATTTTCATCGCATCTTAGCTAAGATTGAGTTCATCTTGCATCATTTCCATCGCATCTTAGCTAAGATTTTTGTTTTCTTACATCATTTTCTGTTTTTCTTACGTCATTAACCAAATATTGTAGCAAATAAATGTTCAACCTTTCCAAAATTCTTAACTTTGAAAAAATACAACTGTATTATATTTTCCATTTAGGAGCAACGGCTATTCTTTTTCCATCATCCGTTGTATATTCTTCCAACGAATTTTCTTTGGCTTGTATACAAATATAGACCATTTCTTCTTCGGATGTATTGCATAAACTTCTTGCACCGTCCGGCGCAACTCTTATTACACTTCCTTCCTGTATAGGAAAACAATCATCATCTACCTGGTAATAGCCAGAACCTTTGATTATAATATATGTTTCTTCGTCCTTATTATGTTTATGGAAATAGCCCAATTCCGATTTAGGAGGTATAGCAGTAAAAGAAATTTCTGTTCCTGTGGCTTTGGTCGGATCTTTTACAAATAATTTTCCTTTTATTTCTGTTCCTAATTTTGGATGTATGAGAGAGTATGTATTGACATCTTTTAAACTCCCGATATTGATTGCCGTGTAATTTTTATTTTCCGAAATCTTTTCTACTTTTCTCATGATCGCATAATTTTAATTAAACAATGGTTTAAAATATCTTACTCTTTTTATATGTGCATATTTTTTTGAGTTTCTTCAGATTTTCCCGGTTCTATACATTAATTTAACACACCCTATGGGAAATGGTCAGAAAAACCATGGTTGCGTTTAAAATCAGCAGCCGGATAAAGTCGGCTTTTTATTTATAAAGTTCGTTGAGCGTTTTTGCCAATTGAATGCCACCTCTGAAAAGCAGTGCATCCAGATCGTTCGAAAAAAGATAAGTGTAGTGATAGCTGTTGGTGTCGGTGTAATCGTAAAAAATAATTTTATTCCGTATCTGATAAACAGCTTCCAAGGAGGCAATGGGGTTTTCTTTCAGATATTTTGCCTTTGCCGATTCAAATTTATTCCGCAGATAAGCGCTATATTCTGTGTAAGTGTAGTTTTGTGCTTCAATCATATAACTATCCCACAACGAATGCATATTGATGGTTTTTCCAAACCATTTCACGGGTGTCTTGTTTCCACCTAAATCTTCGACACGTCCCAAATGCATAGGCTGATGCAGGTCGCCCATAAAATGCACCAGAAATTTCAGTGCTTCCGTATCTTTTTTATCTTTTGTAATTCTTGCTTTCATTTGTGCAATAGCGTAAAACAAATGTTCGCCTTCTGATACAGGATGTTGATACAAATTTTCCAGCTGCTCATTGGTCATGCTGTCTTTGAGGTTCTGATAGTGCCACTGATAGCTGTAGTCATACTTTTTATCACTTTTGATTTCGTCGGCCCAGGTTGCTGCATAAACAATTCCCTGTTTACCAAGTAGCCGATCAACGGCCAATTTTGCTTTAGTTGTCAGATTATGATAAGCAATGTCGGCTATAATCCGGTGTCCGGTGGCATCGTAGGCCATAGCATTCATCACCACAGTAATTGAAAACAAAAGGAAAGTAATCTTCTTCATAAACTTTATTTTTATACAAAAATACAAATTCTTGACAATCGTTTTCCTGTTTTAAAATTAATTCCGATTATTTTACAACCCGTCATTGAGATATTGAATTTTAAGCAACTGAATTTTAATATCTTTGTATTATAATTCAATTGTATAAATAATGCTGTCGGTTTTCGAAGAATACCATTTATATCTGAAACTGGAAAAATCGCTTTCGCTCAACACCATCGAAGGTTACGAAAACGATTTGAAGAAACTGACGGATTACCTGACGGATGCGCATATCAGTATTGAAGAAGCCGATTATAATGTGTTACGCGATTTTGTGATAGAAATATCGGAAGCCGGAATTCATCCCCGTTCGCAGGCACGGATTATTTCGGGTATCAAGTCGTTTTATCATTTTCTGATTTATAAAAACAAACTGGAAGATGATCCTACCCAGTTGCTCGAAAGTCCGAAAATAGGGTTACATTTACCGGAAGTGTTGTCAATAAAGGAAATTGATGATATTGTGAATGCCATTGATTTGTCGAAAGCCGAGGGTCAACGAAATAAAGCCATTATTGAGGTGTTGTATGGTTCCGGTTTGCGTGTGTCGGAATTGGTTCATCTGCGAATTTCGGGACTTTCACTCGACGAGGGTTATATGCTGGTAGAAGGAAAAGGCAGTAAACAACGGTTGGTTCCGCTTTCACCACAATCGATTAAGCAAATGGAATTGTGGAATCTTGACAGGAATATGATGAATATTCAGAAAGGGAATGAAGACTATGTCTTTCTGAACCGGCGGGGCAAAAAACTGACACGCGCCATGATTTTCACCATCGTGAAAGACCTTGCTCAAAAAGCCGGCATCCACAAAAACATCAGTCCGCATACTTTTCGTCATTCGTTTGCGACACATCTGTTGGAGAACGGGGCTAATTTGCGTGCCATTCAGCAATTGCTCGGACATGAGTCGATCACTACTACCGAGTTGTACACCCATATTGATGTGAAATTCCTGCGCGAGACCATAATGGAATATCATCCCATGAATAAAAAATCATTAAAGAATTGAAATTGAACATATATAAATATCTGTTTTGGATTTTGGTGCTGATTTTTATCAGTATGAGCGCTGGCATTTTCTCTCAGGAAACAATTGCTTTGGGGCAGGTTTTCGATAGTCGGGACAAATTGCCTTTACAGGATGTGAGTGTCTTTTTCAAAAATACAGGTACAGGCATAGCTACCGATAAAGACGGATTTTTTATGATCCGCACTACCGGAACGGAAACTACACTGGTGTTTTCGCGTATAGGTTATAAAACCACCGAGGTAAATATCAAACCCGGACAAACAGCGGGGGTAAAGGTGGAGTTGCAGCAGGAGAGTAAATTATTGGAAGAGATTTTTGTGATTCCCGGCGAAAACCCGGCCATACCGCTGCTCAACAGGGTGAAAGCCAATGCCCGAAAGAATAATATTTTAAAATCAGATAGAATTACACTGAAATACACCGACCAGAATGTGGCTTTTCTGGGAAACATCAGCCGTAGAAATACGGCAAAAAAATTATTTGAATCGCTTGCGGAGGGAACTGTTACACAGAATGATTCAACTCTTTTCCTTCCGGTTTTTCTGAATGAAACAACAGGAAATCTGACAGGAAGTGAAATGAATGTGCTCAAAAAGGATACCTATAACGCTAACGACCGGACAATTGAGTTTGTGGAAAATATGTTTGGAGGGATTGATAAAAAATTCAGCTTTTACGATAATTCGGTGAATCTGTTGGGACTGAGTTTCCTGAGTCCGATAGCTCCAGGAGCAGGATTGTATTATAATTATTACCTCACCGACAGTCTTTATCAGGATAAAAATAAAATTTACAATATCAGATTTAAATCGAAGAATCAGAAGAATCAGGTTTTGGACGGTAATATGAAGATTGATTCGGCCGGTGCGGCTATCGTTTCGGTTATGGCCGAGTTGCCACTTCAGTCTAATGTAAACTTTATTCAACAACTAAAGCTTGTCCAGCAATTCAAATTTGATAAATACTATTTACCCGAAAGTAATGAAGTTTACATTCGTCTGAATCAGAATGTAATAAAAGACACCTCGATTGCCCATCCTGTTTTACTGTTGAAAAAGGTGGCACATTTCACTGTCGATTCTTCGGCTATCAATTTTCAGCAAAACTTTGCTGAAACAGGATATTCGAAAAACGAAATTGAACAGAAAATAACTTCTTTGGATAATTCTCCTGTATATAAAACAGCCAAATGGATCGCCGGAGTGCTCATTACGGGCTATATACCGGTGGGTGTGTTCGATATTGGTAAAATTCAGCAAATAGCACGTTACAACGATATAGAAGGTTTCAGGATGACGCTTCCGCTGAAAACCAACGAAAAACTGCTAAAAAACTTTTCAGTAGGCGGATACGCTGGTTACGGATTTAAAAACGGTGAACTGCAGTACAATGGTTCGTTGGAATATATTTTGCCGTTTCGATCGAGAAATCTTATAAGCGCATTTTATACAAAAGATTACAGACGGATTGATTATAATTACAATAACTTTTTGGTGAAGGAAAAACCGTTGATGACCGGCGATGAGGATTTCGAAAATTCCATTATGGCGTTTCATTCTACCGCCAAACTGAATCTCAGAAAGGATTTTGAAGTTTCGCTCAACAACGAATGGTCGGATGATGTGGAAACTTTTCTGTTGTTCCGGCACAATCAGATGTTTACAGGAGAAACTTTACCTATATCGTACAACGGAAATGTTTATAGCTCGGTCAGTCAGAATAGTTTTCAGCTGACGACACGAATTTCCTTCGACGAAAATGTGTATGACAGACATACCCAGCGTATTTATATACAAAATCGTTTCCCGGTAATCTATGTGGGGGTAACGGGAGGCCGGTCCTTTACGCCCGATCAATCGGCTTATTTCGGGAAAGCATTTCTGAGTATCAGACAGCATTGTCCGTTTACTGTCGGGAGTTTCAATTATCATGTCGATGCGGTTTGGAGGACGGGAAATACGCCGTATGTTTATTTGGATTATCCTACCGGAAACGAAGGTGAAAGCTACGGATTTTATAAATTCAGTCTGATGAACCATATGGAATACGCTGCAGATAAATATGTTGACTTACATACAGAGTTAATAACAAATGGTTTATTGTTCAACAATGTTCCGTTAGTGAAAGTACTGAATTTACGTGAAATACTCACCTTCAAAACTGCTTACGGAAGTCTGAATA
>WSSedL1CaDRAFT_10002203_pt1 | contig 10147 bp, 6 predicted proteins | sample WetSurSL1Cattail_FD_9464 | JGI IMG/M metagenome (IMG submission 9464)
CGTAATCCTATTGTGGTAAGCAGATCTGATTCAAGAGAAGATTTGACTATTGTAATGAAGCAAGGGCTGGAATTATTAAGCAAAGGCATGTCTGTAATAATTTTCCCGCAAAGCCACAGAAGGGTTGAATTTATACCAAAAGAGTTTAACTCTCTAGGAGTTAAACTTGCGAAATCAGCTAATGTGCAGGTGATTCCCGTTGCCATTAAAACGGATTTTTGGGGTAATGGTAAATTTATTAAAGAACTTGGCTCTATCAATCGTAAAAAACCGATATACATAAACTTTGGAAAACCATTAACAATCCAAGGTAATGGAAAAGAAGAACACAATAAAATTATTGATTTTATTGTGTCGAATTTGGAGCTATGGAATCAATAATTTTTTATTTCAATTGAAAAACAATGTATTGATTTCAAGAGCAGTCTCATCCACAAAATCATTGATTTCACTTAACATATCAGCATCTTGTTTTTTATAATACCAATTAACTATAACATCTCCACCCTCCAATTGGTATTTCTTCAGTTTAAATAAGATTTCCAATATAAATCGCGAGGAACTTGTGTTAAAGTAGGTTAGCTTTACATTAAATATTATAGGTTTCTTTTCCAGAAAATAGGTATTGAGCCAGTTTAACACTGGTTCATAAAACCGATATGTTTCTTCCATATATGATTCCCCGGAAATCTCACATATTCCTGTTTCACAATTAAAATTTATTGCCGGAAAGTAGATCTGATCAGGATTAATTTTAATTTTTAAATTTTCCATAGTGAGCAAGTTAATAATTTTTCTACTTATAATTTCTTAATGATGGCTGAAATTTTAAAATACATTTTGTCAGTATCTTTGTCATTAATGATTTCATAACTTAAAGGATTTTCTGAATAGAAGCTAATCATAATTAATCCGACATGAGCTCCGGTATCTTCAAATTCAGCCAATCTATGTAACTTTTTTTTCTTAATTTGTAATTCATTTTTTGTTGCCTTGTTTATTTCAGCACAATTTGCGTTTAAAATATATCCGTGTTCTTTTTGTATTTCATTTATTGTAGTACAATAAAGGTTGTTTCCCGCTTCTATAACATTCACTTTACCCTTGCCAATGTCAGAATTGTTGAAGAACTTAACCTTGTCTAACGAATACAGGGCAACATTTTGGGCAAGTTCAATGAATACCTTGTAAAGTTTGACTCTTGTCAGTTCGGAAGCGTCACAATTTTCACGTAAGAATTTTGCAAGCGCAGAAATGATCTGTATGCCAAATGGTCCCTCATAGGTTAAAATATTCCCCTGCTCCATTTTAACTGATTAATTTCAAACCCAATACTGTTATATCATCTCTCTGATCCTCAAAAGCCTTATGGCCATCAAAAGCTTTTTCAACAAATTCTTTTATTTTAATCATTGGTTCGTCAATTCGCTCATTTAATATTTTTGTAAAGTTGCTTGTGCCAAATCGATCTCTAGCTGGATTTTGTTGATCGATAATACCATCGGAATACAAAAACAACAAATCTCCCTTGCATATTTTTAATATTTTATCCGTAAATATTTTGGAATCATCATTTGCAAATCCTCCCACCCCTTTTTTATCTCCTTCAATTATTTCCAATTTTCCAAGGCATTGGTGATAAATAAGCATGGGCCGTTTGGCTCCTGCAAATGTCAATTCGTCGCATTGACCATCTTTAAATGCAATTTTACAGAATGCAACATCCATCCCGTCTGTTGATTTTTTATTATGCTGATCAAGTTCCTGCCTGAGCTTGTTATTCAATTCTCCAAGAATTTCAGAAGGTTGGTGTATGTTTCTTTCCATGACTATTTCTGTTAATAGACGTTGTCCAATCATTGACATAAATGCTCCTGGCACTCCGTGCCCAGTGCAATCAACAATAGCAATGAACCAATTAACAGTATTTCCTATGATAACTTCACGGAACCAATAAAAGTCTCCCGAAACGATATCCTTTGGTCTGTATATTATAAAAGCCTCTACGATCTTTTGTAACTCTTCCAGATCAGGAAGCATAGCTTGCTGTATGCGCAAACCATAATGTATGCTATCCGTAATTTTTTTATTTTGTAAGTCCAGTTCATTACGTTGCTTGGTAATTTCTTCCTTCTGCCTTCTCAGAATTTTATTATCTCTTAATTTAAGACGAAACATTAAACTGAGGATTAATAAGAAAACGCATGTAGTTATAATGCCATAAATCAGGGTTCGCTTTATATGCAACTGATATTGCAGTTGTATTTCCTTCTTCATAAGTTGTTCATTACGCAATTCCAACTGCATTTTTCTTTCAAAGGAAATACGTTCTGTAACTGTCAATGAATCTTGTGTTGTTTTTAATTCCCCCTTTTTGATTTTTAACTCAATTTCTGTGATTCTCTTTTTTTCATGGGCCAGATTTATTTCTTCGGTCGAAGTCTGTTTCAGATTTTCCAATTCCTGTACTTTGATTTTTTTGTCTATAATGGAATATAGTTCAAAATATTTATAAGCATTTGCGTCATCCCCCTTTTTTTCATAACTCTCCGCCAAAAGACTGTAACATTTAGCGAGTAGTCTCAGATTGGTTGTTTCCCTGGCAAGGCTGAGCGCCTCAGTGGCTTTGGCAATAGCATCCTCATATGAGGCTAACTCAAAGGCTACTGTACCTATATTGATCAATGCATTATAAATTTCAGTATTGTTTTTACCTTTTCGGGTATACGCAAGTACTTTGGAAAATGCCGAATAGGCATTTTTATAATTTTCCTGGTCAAGGTATATCAGCCCCAGATTGTTTCCTACAGCTATCACAGCATTGATATTACCCTGGTTGGAGAATAAATCAAAAGCTTTTTGAAATGAAGTTGCAGCCTCATTCTTCAAGCTTTTATTCCAATAGGCATATCCTGCTTTACTATAAAATTCGGCCGCCTGAACGAGTTTTCCCTGATTAAAGTAACCACGGGCTAATTCTTCAAGCTCATTCATTTTGTCTTGGGCAGCCATGGATAAAGGCAAGAGAACAAAAATAATTGCTAAAAGTTGTTTCATTTATTTATTGTTAAAATGCGTAATACTCAAAAAACCTTCAAGGTTTCTTCAAGACACGAATTAGATAGCTCAAAATCTTATACCTAAAATCATCATATCATCTATTTGTTCATAACCTGCCATCCACTCCTCCATTGTTTTTTTAATCAGCCCTAATTGTTCATCCATGGAGGTCATTGCTGCTGCAGTTGCAATTAATTCCCGGAATTTGATATATCTGAATTTTTGATCCGAGGGACCGCCAATCTGATCGGGATATCCATCAGAAAACAAGTATATGGTATCACCTTTGGATACAGGAATGTCAATCTTTTGAAAAGGTTGGTCGCGATCCATGAAAATTCCAATTGGCATTCGGTTGCCTTTAAAAATTTCAAACGATCCTCCCGAATGAATAAAGTAAAGAGGATTGTAGGCTCCTGAGAATTGAAGAATGTGGCTCGTTTCATCATAAACACATAGAGCAATGTCCATACCGTTGGACACTTCTCCGAGATCGCCCTTTTGATTCAGCAGATGAATCACCTGAGTACGCAAATTATTAAGAATTTCGTCAGCGGTAATTGTTTTATAATTATGAATAATTTCGTTTAAAAATGCAGCTCCGGCCATGGTCATCAAAGCTCCTGACATGCCGTGTCCGGTGCAATCCGCAACAGCAATCATGGTCATTCCATTTTTACGCGCAACCCAGCAAAAGTCACCACTGACAATACTTTTGGGTTGGTTATAAAGAAAATAGGAATCTAAACAGCTATGAAATATCTCAGGAGAAGGCCACATAGCTCTTTGAATCAAACTGGCATATTTCAAACCATCAATCAGTTCATTCTTTTGTTTCATTATAGTATCCCGTTGATTGGTAGCTTCCTGCCGTTGCGTCTTTAATAATTCATTTTGTTTTTTAATTTCATGTCCTTTTGCTGCAAGTTTTAAATTTAACTGAATACGCAGCAATAGCTCATACTTATCAAACGGTTTGACAAGAAAGTCGTCAGCACCAGATGTAAAAGCCTCTTGAAACTGTCTGGTTGACGACATTACGATAATTGGAATATGCTTAATTTGATTGTTGCTTCTGATTTTCTTAATTGCTTCTATCCCGGACATTAATGGCATCTCTATATCCGTTAAAATAATATCGGGCCGTTCGTGATAGGCCATGGTACATGCTTCCCTGCCATTGTTTGCAATAAATACATCACAATTAAATTCATTATTATTCAACAACATAAACTTCATTGAATTCTGAATTGAAGTGGAATCTTCAGCTATCAATATTTTAAAATATGCTTTCATTAGCTGAACAGCTATTTTATAAAAAATTCGATGATTTTTTCGCTTTGATTACCCAGGTTGTCAATTGCTTTTACCTTTAATATATTCTTTTTCCCGGGTATAAAATTGCGTATATTGTTTGAATAAGGCAGCATTGGAGTATTATTCAGCTCAAACCACATATTTTTGAACCCCGAACTGACGTCTGTTGCCGAAAGGAATATGACTACATGATCAGGATATTGATCCAGCTTTTTTCCATCTGATTCAACCGTGTTTATTGCCAAAGAACTAAATCGTTCGAATATTTCAGGCCCGGTTGTATCAACCATTACACCAAAACTTTGTCGTGTAAGGTTTTCAGTGTTGTCATAGCCAAAAATCGATACATGATGATAACCTTCTTTATTTAAAGCAAATGAAGTCGCATATTTGATTAAATCGCTACTGTCTACTTGGTATTCAATCCTTTCAATTCCTGACTCCTCATCTTTTGCTTCGAGTACCATCTTCGTTTTATTACTAACGAACATGGTATCACGACTAATGAAATTAGGCCCCCTTAATGAATGGCCTACCCATGGCCCGCTTAAGTCGATATAGGCCATTCCATTTTTCCTGGCATCTCCAATTTCACTTTGGCTCTGATTTCCAACGTTATCCACCGCATAGCTCTTAACCATCAGATCGCCTTTAATACCCGATAAAACAACAGGTTTTTCATATTTACTAAAGGGCGCATTGTTGATTGAATAAAAAATTTCTTTTACTCCGGCTTTGTTATCAAAGGAAGTGATTTTGAGTTTTGATGTGCCGGCTGAAAATTCTTTTCCGTTGGCCACAAAGGTTTTACCAAGAATTTCTTCAATCACCTGTGGAGGTGTTTTATCTACATAAAAAGCATAAGTTTTCACTTTCTCTTTATTATTAACCTGATCAACAGAATAATAAAATATTTTATGGTCGCCCTGAGTTAACAATGAGGCATTTATTTTACCTGTATAAATCCGAAAAACACTATCATCAATGCTGATGTATATGTGCTTTAATCCTGAAATAGCATCATTTGCACTAATGCTTAACTGACACTTACCTGACAAAACAGTTTCATACTGAGGTCCCGCAATATTAAGCGCACTAACCGGAGAGTTTTTATCCACATAAAATTTAATTTCTTTCATTTTTTCAGTATTACCAGTATTGTCAACACAGTAATATTTTACTACATACTTTTTTTCTTGGGTAAGTTTGATGGCATCATGGAAAGGTTGATAGGCAGCGCTATCTATTGAAACATAAGTGTTTTCAACACCAGACAATGCATCCAATGCATCAAATGTAATTGACAATGAATCAGATACATAATGTATTCCCTTTATAATTGTTTCTTTGCTTTTATTGAATACTATTTTGGAAGAAGGAGGTTTACTATCAACATAAACATGATATTGAATATCAACTTTAGGCATCACAGGCTTTTTAGTTATGGTATCCACGGCAGAAGGAGACCGGAGTGTATTGCGCCCTTCAGTGTCAAAATACATCGGATTGGAATATTTAGGCATCGTCTCACTTTTTAACCGGTAATGCGGAGCATTAGGATCTGCAGATGCAGATACGAAAAAATACACGGGTAAAGATTTATTCAGATATATTTTACCATCAGGCGCAACGTAAATTTTTTTTACATGAACTGGTATTTCTTGTGCGTTCATCCTCAAACAAAAGGCGGAAGCAATTACAGCAACGAAAATAATTTTTCTCATATTCAGTATTTTTTACGATAAATTAAGTTACGAATAAATCGTAATATTTCCATAGAAAATTAAGCTTTTAACAATTTCGACTTTAGTATTATTCTGAATAAAATAAAAACAACATTTCTGAACCATTGAGTATTAATCCTAATTTTGTATTTTTAAAACTGAAGAAAAAGTTAACATCATGAAACTCCTCCATACTTCCGACTGGCACCTTGGAAAACACCTTGAAAGTTTTTCAAGGTTTCAGGAACAGCTGGCAGTGTTAAATGAAATTTGCGAAATAGCTGACCGTGAGAAGATCAATGCTATCCTCATTGCGGGCGATTTGTTCGATGCCTTTAATCCTCCTGTAGAAGCAGTTGAACTATTTTACAAGACACTGAAAAGACTTGCTGATAACGGTAAGCGGGCCGTAATTGCCATTGCCGGGAACCATGATTCTCCTGATCGCATTGAAGCACCTGACCCTTTAGCCCGCGAATGTGGTATTTTGTTTGCCGGATACCCCCACTCGGAGATTGCCCCTCTTGAACTTGAAACAGGATTGAAAATTACCCATAGTGAACCCGGATTTATTGAGTTACAGCTTCCCGATGTACAGCATAGACTCCGCATCCTTCTTACTCCCTATGCCAATGAACTTCGCTTAAAAACATTTCTTGGCCATGATGATCCTAACGCAAACTTACGAGCTGTCCTGAAATCTTCATGGGAAAAAATTGCTAAAAGCCACTGCGACAATACAGGAGTGAATATTCTCATGGGCCATCTTTTTATGGCAAAGGAAGATGAAACAGCACCGGAAGAACCGGAGGATGAAAAACCCATTTTATTTATGGGTGGGTCGCAGGTTATCTACCCGTCAGATTTACCTTCACCTCTTCAATATGTTGCACTGGGACATCTGCACAAAGAACATATGGTTGATTACCAGCCTTGTCCAATAGTTTATTCGGGAAGCCCCCTGGCATACAGCTTTAGTGAGGCCGACCAGAAAAAGTATGTAATATTGATCGAAGCCCAACCCGATAATCCGGTAAGACTAACTGAAATTCCCCTCACCCATGGCAAAAAACTGGTTCGGATGCGTTTCGAAAATATTAATGAAGCCGTATCGTGGCTCTCAAAAAACCCCAATGTATTTGTTGAACTCACATTAGTAACAGATAACTTTTTATCGGCTGACGACCGTAAGCGAATCAATGATGCACATGAAGGTATTGTTATGATTATCCCTGAATTAGCAAATAAAGAGCTAATGCAAAACGGCTCATCGTCTGTTATTGACCTGAATAAAAGCTTAGAAGAACTTTTTAAGGAGTTTTTCTTAAATAAAAAAGGGCAGGCACCCAATGAACGAATACTAAACCTGTTTAAAGAAGTGCTGTCGGAGGAAGAATCATGATACCGGTTAGCCTCACCATTCAAGGATTATACTCCTATCGCCAAAAACAAACTATCGACTTTACCATGATGACACAGGCCGGGTTATTTGGGATATTCGGCAGTGTTGGAAGTGGCAAATCTGCCATACTTGAAGCCATTTCATATGCACTTTACGGTGAATCGGAAAGGTTGAATACGAGGGATAATCGTAATTATAACATGATGAATCTCAAATCGAACGATCTGCTCATCGATTTTGTATTCAAAACAGGTAATGCCAATTTCTACCGATTTGTGGTTAGAGGGAAACGCAATAAAAATAATTTTGAAGATGTTAAAACGCTAGACCGTTCGGCTTACAAAAAGGAAGATGACTCCTGGATTCCCATAGATATTAACTCGATTGACAATATTCTGGGTTTGAATTATGATAATTTTCACCGCACCATCATAATTCCTCAGGGCAAATTCCAAGTATTCCTGCAATTAAGCGCCACACAACGAACTACAATGTTGCAGGAGCTTTTTAACCTCAACCGTTATGAACTTTCGGGAAAGATTGCTGCTCTTGAAAACAGAAACAATGCCAACATTCAAAACCTGAAAGGGCAAATGCAAACCATCGGCGATATAGATCCCGACGATATTGCTGCTAAAGAAAAATCGCTTATAGAAATGCAAAACAACATTATTGTATTGCAGAAGGAACAAGTACAAAAACAAAAGATAAGCCAGGAATACGAGCAACTTAAAGCACTTTACCAAAAGCAGGAAGAACAAAAACGTCGACTTTCCGAACTTCAGAAGGACGCAGCCACAATGGAACAGCTTGAAAAGGAAATTAAAGAATATGAAAGCCTTATAATTACTTTCAAATCTGATTTCGATCAATATCAGGCTCTCGAATCCAACCTTGTAAAGATATCGAACGAGCTTAGTTCATCTCGTCAGCAGCTTTCTCTGATGCACAGCAATATTGCAAAAGCTGAACTGGAATTTGTGATAACCAAAAGTGAATATGGGCAAAAAGAAAACCTTCTCAGGGAAGCCGAAGAACTTTTAAAACTCGTGACCATCAGAGATCTCAATGAGAAAAATGAAATATTGACAGATCGAAGCAAAAATGGTATTGAAATGCTCGAAGCAAAGGCAAACGCTATAAAAAACAACAAACAAACCCTTATTACTTTAAAAGAAAAATCGGAACAAAAGCGCAAAGAACTTCCCAATTTGGCTTTATTGGCTGAAATTAAAGATTGGTTTACCCATAAACACCATTTTGCAACAGCTATAACCGAATCCAAAACAAACCTTGCTTCATTAAACAGTGATCTTTTAGAAAAGAAAACAAAATTACTTAAACTACCCGGGACCAAAGGATTCATTTTAGATTCCTGTGAAAACATAACCGAAGTCACATCCTCATTGGACAAGGAAAAAAACAAAACCGAACAGCAAAAACTCCAATTGGATAAGCATATTGTTCATCTCGAAATAATGAACAAACTGGATGAATACGCATCTGAACTCAGGGAAGGCGAACCTTGTCCGCTTTGCGGCTCAAAACACCATCCGGAGGCTGTGAATGTGCAAAGTGCGCCCTCCGAATTAAAAGATAAAAAAGAGAAGCAGCTAGAGCTTAATGAGAAGATAAAACTTTTGAATGAACTGGAGAAAGAAATTGCTCAATACTTGGCCGGCCTTACCTCGCTGGAAGAACAATTGAAAAGAGAGAGCCTGCATTATGATGAACGCTCCTCTAAAATGAAAGAACATGAACAAAAGTTTATCTGGACAGCATTTTCACCTGATAATGAAGCACAACTCACGGAATCATTTCAGAAGGTGGAAACCTTAAATCAGGAACTCAAAAAACTCAATGATGAATTTAACAGGCTAACTACCGAAATTGAGAAAGATGAAGCAGACAGGGAAAAGTTTACCAAGGCCCTTGAGGACATGAAACAACTGATAACAGGAAACAGCTCCCAGATTACCCTTCTTGAACAACAATTAACAATTATCAATGCTATAGATTATCAAAACAAGCCATCAGACTTTATAAAGACAGAGGCTGGAGAAAAAGAAAAAAAACACAAGGCCATTATTGAAAAATATCAGCAGGAAGAAAAACTACTAACAGCATTAAACCAGGAAGCCAGCATCCTTGCCGGAAGTATCAAAACAAATGAGAGTACATTGCAGTCTTTTAGTGCTGAAATGGACAGGCTAACTGGTATGATTATGGACAAGCTCCATGCAACAGGTGACCTTACCAAAGAATATGTAAAAGAGGTGATTGCAAAACAATTGAACACCATTGAAGCAAAGAAAAAACTCGAAACGTACCACCGGGAAGTCGAAATGCGCAAAAACATATTAAGCCAGCTGGAAACCGAGCTCAACGGAAAATTATATGACGAAAAAGCTCATGGAGAAGTCAATACACGACTATCGGTGCTCACACAACAGACTAATGAATTAAACCAGGCTATCGGTAAAATGCAAACAGAACTGGCCCGAATTAAAGCAGACCTCGAAAACCGGATTAAATTACAGGCACAACTTGACAAAGTAGAATTAAGAGCTCAGGACATTGCCGAAATGAGAAATCTATTCCGTGGCAATGCCTTTGTAAATTACATTTCTACAGTGTATTTGCG
>WSSedL1CaDRAFT_10002204_pt1 | contig 10145 bp, 8 predicted proteins | sample WetSurSL1Cattail_FD_9464 | JGI IMG/M metagenome (IMG submission 9464)
TGGCCAGCAAGGCCGCCACCCACCGCGTGGCGGTGGCCGGTGGCCGCATCGAGATGTTGCCCGGCACGCTGGCGCTGATCACGGCCGGCAATGCCAAAAAAGGCGATGTGCTGGGCATAGCCCGCGTGGCCGGCATCATGGCGGCTAAAAAAACCAGCGAACTCATCCCGCTGTGCCACCCGCTGGCACTGACCCGTGTTGCTATCGAGTTTGAAGTGCTTCAAGCAGATACATCAGGAGCCAGCGCCGTTTTTTGCAGTGTGACCGCAGAAACAGTTGGCCCCACCGGGGTGGAGATGGAAGCCCTGACCGCGCTGCAGGTGGCGCTGCTGACCATTTATGACATGTGCAAAGCGGTCGACCGTGGCATGGTCATCACCGGCTGCCAGTTGCTGGAAAAACACGGCGGCAAGTCGGGGCATTTTGTGGCAGCTGGCTAGCTACCTGGGTCGATCACAACACCGACAGCACTGCGCGGTGTTTTTGCGCCCACAACGCATGCTCCTGTGGAAACGCCGCCCGGTACCGTTCGGCGTAAAAGGCCACCTCATCGTTACGGCCCAGCAGCAGTGCGCTGTTGAGTAGCAGCTCCACCACCCGCGCCTCGGGCGAAAAGTGCAGCATGTCTTTGGCCAGGGTATTGATATAGGCGGCATTGGCGGGGGTCAGTGGCGTGATGGTGAGCTCGGCAAAACGCACCGGGTCCTGGTACAGCCAAACACTGCGAATCTTGTCCAGCGTGTGCTCCCGGTAGGCACTGGCACGTTGGTCCTCTTCCAGATAAATCTGGCTGGCCAGGTAATAGTTCCAGTAGGCAAAACTGCAGTAAGCCATCAAACCTATAGCAGCTAGCCCATATAGATAAATGGCTGCAGGCCGAGAATGTTTATGAGCGCAGGCCAAACCGCCGTGTGGCGGCACCCACCATAACAACCACACACTCAGGGCGGCAGCCATCTGGAACGGCCCGTACCACAGCGGATATTCCAGCATGCTGTGCAGCGCGATCACCGCCAGCACACCCCAAGCCAGCTGGCGTGTCGGGTGGCGTTCGCTCCAGGGCTGACCACGCCACACCAGCCACAGCGCCGCACCACAAAGCAACAACGCGGCGGGCAGACCCAACTCCACCGCCAAGTGCAGCGGCAGATTGTGTGCGTTGTCCAAGATGTCGCAAAACCGGGTGCCCGGATACAGCGTGATGAAATGCGCATAGTCCAGTTCACCCCAACCCCAGCCCATCAGGGGCTTGAGCGCTATCAAATGCAGAACATTGCCCCACAAGGTGAGGCGGCTGGAGCAGGCCGCGTCACCCGTGCGCAGGCGCGCCCAGGCGCCGCTGGCAAAGGGGTCCAGCCCAGCCAGCAGCGGCAGTGCAAAACTCGCCACGGCGTAGGCAACCATCGCCACCAGCAGCACGGTGAGCACCCGGCGCGCTTGTTGTTTTGGCGCCTTGCGCTGCCACCAAAGCGTGAGCAGCAGGGTCAGCACCAACTGCAGCAAACCAGTGCGCGATGACGACGCGGCATTGCCCGCCCCCAACAAGACCGCTGCGACCAACACAAGTGTCAGCCGCGCCGACGGCCAAGCTGAGTGCGGCTGACTAGGCCGCAGCCGCAGCACCCCCACTGGCGCAGCGGTGCTTGTGTAAGACGCCGAGCGGGCCACCAGCCACAACACCGCCACCAGCCCGATGCTGAGCAGCGTGGCAAACTGGTTGCGCTGGCGCAAGTTGCCAAAAGCCTGGCCAAACTCCGCTTGGTCCACCCAGATGCCAAAGATAGCGGTCTGACCAAAGTACTGCAGCAGCCCCAGCGCGGCACTCAGCACCGCAGCTGTTGTCCAGGCCAACACAACGGCCTTCACCATCTGCAGGTTTTCGCCGCGCTGCCGGTCAAACACCAGCGCCAGCAGCACCCCGGCCGCGCAGGCCAAAGCAAACAACAGCGGCCCCACCTGTGCGGTTGGCCCGGGTGAAAACGGGTTTAGCCAGGGGAGGAGGATGAAGAGGAAGGTAGCGGCGGTGGGCATGGCGTGGGGTGACTGTCAACTTGGGTTGGACAAGCGATGGGCGCTATTCTCGATCATGAATAATAGGTACATGCATGAAACTCAAGTACCAGGCGCCGATGTCGTGGCCGTGATCGGCCTGGGCTATGTCGGCCTGCCGCTGGCGGTGGCGTTTGGCAGGTTGATGCCCACCATCGGCTTTGATCTGTCGGCCCAAAAAATCGCGCAATGCCGTCAGCATATCGACCCCAGCGGCACGGTCACTGAACCCGACATGCGGGCTGCTCTGCAGCTGAGCTACACCACAGATCCAGCCGACTTGGCCGCTGCAGACGTCATCATCATTGCGGTACCGACTCCGATCGATGCAGCGCGCAAGCCAGATTTTGGCCCGCTAATTGACGCCAGCGAGAGTTTGGGCTTGCACCTCAAGCGCGGTGCCACGGTGATCTATGAGTCAACCGTGTACCCTGGGGCAACCGAAGAGGTGTGCATTCCTGTGCTGGAGCGAGTATCTGGCCTGACCTGGCGGCATGATTTCACGGTGGGTTATTCCCCAGAGCGCATCAACCCCGGTGACCAGCAGCACACCCTGGCCAACACCGTCAAAGTCGTCGCTGGTGACTGCCCCGCCACCCTGGCGCGGGTGGCGGCGCTGTATGAAAAAGTTGTCACGGCTGGCGTGCACCGCGTGTCGTCACTGAAAGTGGCCGAAGCCGCCAAAGTCATTGAAAACACCCAACGCGATCTGAACATTGCGCTGATGAACGAACTGGCTGTCATCTTCAACATGATGGGGCTGGACACCACCGAAGTGCTGGAAGCCGCTGGCACCAAGTGGAATTTCTTGCCGTTTCGCCCGGGTCTGGTCGGCGGGCATTGCATTGGCGTTGATCCGTATTACCTGACCCACAAGGCCGAAATGCTGGGCTACCACCCAGATGTCATCCTGGCAGGCCGACGCATCAATGACAGCATGGGCAAATACATCGCCGAACAAACCGTCAAGCAGATGATTCGGGCTGGCAACGCCATCAAGGGCGCCCGGGTGACTGTGCTGGGGCTCACGTTCAAGGAAAACGTGCCCGACCTGCGCAACTCCAAGGTGGTGGATCTGATTGCCGAGTTGAAGGCCTATGGTGTTGAGGTGGCGGTACATGACCCGGTAGCAGACGCCCACGAAGCGCGTCAAACGTACGGCCTGAACCTGCTGGCTTGGGACGAGCTGCCGCAGGCGGATGCGCTGGTGGTGGCAGTAGCGCACAGAATTTTCTGCACTAAATCCATAGCAGAATATCAAGATAAAACAAGGGCGGGCGGGTGTTTTATAGATGTCAAATCGCAATTTGATGTAGCCGCCTTCAGTGCAGCCGGTTTGTGTGTATGGCGTTTGTAACTGTGTTAATACGGACCATTGCATGATGAGTACGATCACATTCAACCCCCTGCGCGTGGTGGCTGACGTCTGGCAGCATCGCTATTTGCTGGGCCAGCTAATCAAGCGCGACGTGTTACTACGCTACCGCGGTGCCATGTTTGGCGTGGCGTGGATATTTTTGAGCCCACTCTTCATGCTGGCGATCTTTGCCTACGTGTTTGGCCAGATTTTTCAGTCGCGCTGGCCGCAGCAAGACAGCACCCTGCCGTTTTGGCTGCTGCTGTACGCGGGCTTGATCGTGTTCAACATCTTTGCCGAAACGGTGTCGCGCGCACCGGGGGCCGTGCGCGGCTACCCCAACTTTGTCAAGAAAATCATCTTCCCGGTGCACATCCTGCCGTTGGTGCCGCTGGGCGCGGCGCTGGTACATGGCTTTTTCAACTACCTGATCTTGCTGGCCGCGTTGACGTGGGCGGGTGGGCTGCATGTGCAAGTGCTGCTTTTCCCGCTGCTGATGCTGCCAGCGCTGCTGCTGGCCCTGGGTTTGTCGTGGTTTGTGGCAGCCTGGGGGGTTTTTATCAAAGACATGACCCAGATCGTGCCCATGTTTGTACAAATGCTGATGTTTATGTCACCCGTGTTTTACCCGGTGAGCGCCGTGCCTGCCAGGCTGCGCCCGTTCTACCACTTCAACCCGCTGGGCAGCGTGATTGAGACCACGCGAGCGGTGGTCACTGGCCAGCCGATTGCCTGGGGCGTGTGGGGCTTGACGCTGGTGCTGTGCCTGGCAGCCTCCATGCTGGGCTACGCCTTCTTCCAGCACAGCCGCGAGGAGTTTGCCGATGCACTCTGATGTGGCCATCTCGGTCAAAAACCTGAGCAAAACCTACCGCATCTTCGGACATCCCGGCGACCGGATCAAACAAGCGCTGACTTTTGGCCAAAAGCGGTTTCACAAGGAATTTACTGCGCTCAACGACGTGTCGTTCGAGATCAAGAAGGGCGAGACGGTTGGCATCATCGGCCGCAACGGTTCTGGCAAAAGCACGCTGCTGCAGTTGATTTGCGGGATTTTGAAACCGACCTCGGGGTCTGTGCAGGTGAATGGGCGGATATCGGCACTACTGGAGTTAGGGGCTGGGTTTAATCCTGAATTTACCGGGCGGGAGAATGTGTATTTTCAGGGGGCGGTGATGGGTTTCACCAAGGCGGAAATGGATGCGCGTTTTGATGACATTGCTGCTTTTGCCGATATTGGTGAATTTATAGACCAACCCGTACGAACCTACTCGAGTGGCATGTATATGCGGTTGGCTTTTTCGGTGGCCATTAGTTCAGAACCGGAAATCCTAATCGTAGACGAGGCGTTTAGTGTTGGTGATGTTGTCTTCCAGCACAAGTCGAAGAAACGGATTCTTCAACTTAGAGATACTGGAACCAGTCTTCTACTCGTATCTCATGATAGGAATGCCGTCGCTGCAATGTGTCATCGTTGCATTCTTCTTGATAAAGGACACTTGGCGATGGACGCAATGGCGTTGAACGTCATGGATTATTATTATGCAACGATAGCCGCCAATGGTGGAGTGGCAGTTCGGCAAACACACTCTGACTTTGGGAAAACACAAACTATTTCTGGTTCGGGAGAGGCTGTCGTGGAGAGTATTCGCCTGCTGGATACTGCGGACCATGAAGCTGATGTGTTAGTTCCTGGTCAGGAAATTACCCTTGAGTTTCACGTCAAAAGCAAAGAGGAAATACCCTGTTTAATTTTGGGGTTCGCCATCCGTGATCAGTTTGGTCAAGAGATTTACGGCATTAATACGAAGAGCTACGATCAGGAACTAAAAAATGTTTCAAAGGGCAGCGATTATATTTTTCGGTTTTCCTTTTTTGCCAATATTGGGGTTGGAACATATTCAATATCAACAGCATTAACAAGCACCAATGATCATCTTGAAAATAACTATCAAAGTTGTGATCTTGCTTACTTCTTTTCCGTATATAACACTGGGCAGAGATTTTTTGGCGGTGTGGTATGGCTAAATCCAATTCTTGAAATTCGCCGCTCTTGAATATAAGATATCAAATTCGATGATTAGGTGGCATAAATGATGATAGAGAATAAATTATGCCCTGTGTGCCGAAATGGAAAATCAATACCTTTCGGCCAACAAGAATGGCAGGTGGATGGAGATGTATACCACTTGATGAGATGTCAAGCCTGCGGTTCTATTTTCACGACTCCACCGCCGGAAGATTCCACGCTGGCGAATCTATACAAAACCGCCTTTGACTTCCGCTGGTACCAGGACCACTACGATGCCAAGCTTCGAGATGTCCGCCTGCGCATTCAAGAATTCGGGTCGAAGTTAGGAAAGCGAGTGCTTGATTTCGGCGGTGGTGTGGGCTATTTCTCCGCTGCGGCCAGGGACGCTGGCCTGCACAGCGTAACCTACGACCCTTGGGTAAAAACGAATACTGAAACTGCGGAGACGAACGCTTGGGAAAGCGTTGTCGCCTTGCATGTTCTCGAACACAGCAACGACCCTGCGGGCTTATTACGCGCGATGTCTGATCACCTGAAAGAGAACGGCAACTTGGTCTTAGCCGTCCCCAATGCCTCAGGTCTTGGCTATCGTACGCATGGTATGTCTTGGGTATGGTCACAGCCACCTCTCATTCATATCTTCCATTTCACTGCCGATGGCCTGCACACACTACTTACGGAGGCTGGTTTCGAAGTTATCTCCACCAGCTACCATGATCGATGGGATGCCAATTACCATGCCGATGTGCTCCATTCCCGGCGCCAGCGACTGCTTGATTCACTTTGGGGTCTGAAACCTCTCAACCGCTTTGGGCTATACCGGCGTGCCGTTGCTACCGTCGTTTGCGCTTTGCGCCGCCGTTCACTACGACGATCCAACAACGCTCAGATACCCGAAGCAGATCGAGCGGAGCTGCTGATCATCGCGCGCAAACGCGCTACAAAATGACCACAAAAACTGTTATCGCTTGGCTCACTCGCCATGCGGCACCCGCTTTGCAAAAAGGGCTTCCACATGACTGGCAGTGCATCGAGTTTTGCCTTTCCAAAACCAGTCTTTCTGACACAGTTCTGCCGGAATCCTGGGCCGCGACTAACGGCCGCTATGTCCACGAACTGTTTGTGCGCGTTCGGGAGCGATTCGCCGCCACATCAGTTCTCATTTGCAACCCAGCTTTTGAATTCGACAAACTGGCGTTCCTCAAACTGTTGACTTACCTTGCTTCGCACGATATCCAGCCTGCAAGCGCCACCGTCTTCTCAACCAGTAAAGACGTTCCTGTTGCTTATTTATTCCCGGCCAAAATAGACGTCGATTTCCGACTAAGTTTTCTGTCCACGCTAAGTGCCGATCTGGACCAACGCCTGCTCTCTCGCCTTTACGAGCAATCATTCAAAAAAACAATGCTGCCATGGGAAAAGGCGCCAGGCAGATTGATGCGACCACACACCTGCCAAGTCGAAGATGTTTACAACTGGATATCCCAAAGAGCTGAGGAAGTACTATCCGTAAATTCCACCGCGCCTATTCTGGGATTTAACCCCCACCACGCAGGGGATGTGCTTTTCGCCTGTTTGGCCGCATCAAGTACAGATCACAAACTCGATGGACTGATCGTCAATGAAGTCTATGCGGATATCGCCACCGACTGTATTCCGCAGCAAAAACTATCGGTTCTGAAAGGAGGCTGCCCCCACAGAAACGGTTGGATGATTAGCGACGAAGCGTATTTTTTGCAGGTCAAATCACTTTTGCCAGAGGGTTGCATCCCTTTGTACATGCGAGCTAACGGCGACTACAACACAACCTATTTCCATCTAATCGACCATTTTGCATTTGCGATAGGTGCAAGCCCCCGCCACCCCAATCAATTGTTGTGGCACAAACTGCCCCCAAGATCACGTGGCAGCGGTGTCGAGTTGGCGGGCAAACGGATTCTGCTGCACTTCGATGCCGGTTGGCCACTTAAGATATACCCAGCAAAGGAACAGAATGAGTTGATCGAGATGCTCTCTCGAACTGGCAACCAGATTACCGTGTTGGGAAAGCGGAACGTAGATCACGGTCGCTACCAGGAAGTTGCATTTGAAGGATACCAAATATTCAAGGATTTACTCTCCACTCAAGATGCCATGGTGGGGATGGACTCATTTCCTGTTCACCTGGCCGTCCATCGGTTGGGTATCCCCGCGATCACACTGTTTGGTCCAACTCGGCCAGCAAATTCGAACGCGCAGTCTGGCTCATCCTATGCATGCCTTGAACGCGGTCTGCCTTGCAACCCCTGTTATGCGCTAACAGTTTGTGGCCGCGATGGCGGCAGAACTTGCGCCAACTTTGCCGCACCGGTCGATGTTTTTGAAGCACTGTCTGCAGTGGTGTGTGATCGAGAAACACCGAGCCAACATGACTCCAGTCAGGTACCACAGTTGGCCGGGAAAAACCAGACAAATACTGACGGGTTGCGCTATGGACTGCGCATCGCGCTGCTTAAAGAGTATCTGCGACCGCAAAGCTACTTAAATTCAGCGATTATTTTGGAGCTGGCTCATGCTTTACAGGCTTCGCTACAACACGATTCCCCACGGATGACTTGGTTCAAAATCAAACGCTTCGTTCGCCGTCGACTAAGAATTTAACTTGGGTACAACTGCGCATCAATGCTCATTGCAATATCGGGAGGCCATGCTGGCACAGCATGCGCAGTTTGTGCGGACACCAATCGAAAGTGGAGAAAAAGTTGGCACTGGTGATACGGTGGCTGTTTTGCGCCGAAACGCGGTTCATGCGCAGTTCCATGGTGCGTCGTAATAGAGCGCTGAATACGGGTAGATAGATACGCTGCAGGTAGCTACCATTCAGATGTAGCAGCGATAGTGCAGCACCCTCCAGCAGTAGCAATACCAAATGTAGTGGCACCAGAAGCATTGACAAGGGTGCAGGGCAAGTGATCATCATGACAAAAGTTTTATTGCGTTCCGACAAGGCGCGCCGGCGGAAGGTGGTGGCAAGCCGCCCAGCAGCGACCCGATTCCCCCCAAAACTCTTGCCTTGCCAGTGCCGATAGCCAGACACCGGCAGCACCCGCACCGCATACCCTGCCAAACGCGCCCGGCAACACAGATACATGTCTTCGGCAATCGAGCCAAACCACTCTGGAAAGCCGCCCAGTTCGTCCCACAGGTTTTTCGGAAGCCACAGGCAAGCGCCAATCACCATCGCCACATCAGCGCGCTTTGGGTTCAGATTGGGCACCGGGTTGTAAAACGGGTCCAGCAAGCAGCCGCGGTCAACCAATTGGCCAGTGGTGGCATCAAATTGCGGCAGGCTCAGGATGGCCGGTTGCGGCAGCCGCTTGGCTTCGGCTACAAGCGCCTGCAAAGCATCGGGAAACAGCGCCGCATCATTGTTAAGTAACAAGATAAATTGGCCTCTAGCCCTTTCCACCATTCGGTTGTTTGCTACACAAAAGCCGGCATTCCTTTCGCTAACTATCAACTGAACTCGAGGGTAGTTGGCCCGGATGTGGTCCACAGAACCATCGTTTGAGGCGTCATCGTGCACGATGATCTCGATGGCCAGGTCGGCTTGCTGTGCCAGCACTGAGCGCAGGCAGTCGTCAATCACGTCCATGCCGTTGTAATTGGCAATGCAAACCGATACCAGGGGCGCACTCACGGGCATGGCTGCGTCAATGCCAGCCAAGTGGTGTGGATTCCTTGCGCCAGCGCCACCTGAGGTAGCCAGCCCAGCCTTGCCTGCAAACGTGTGCTGTCCAGCACGATACGGCGCACATCCATGCCTCGGGATGGCCGATAGGCGGCCTTCACGGTCACACCACAAATATGCTCAACCATTGCCTTCACCTGATTGATGCTGTGGCCCACGCCACTGCCCAGGTTGTAGGTGCCGTTGTCATCGCTCAGATCGATCAATTGCAGGGTAGCTTCCACCACATCGTCGATGTAGATGTAGTCGCGCACTGTCTCGCCGTCGCCCCATACCTCCAGTGTGCTGCCTGCTCTGGCATGCTCAAGCAGGGTGGGTATCAGGCCGAAGCCGTGACGCATGTTCTGGCCCGGGCCATACGCGTTGGATGGCCGAACCACGGTCACCGCGTGGCCCAGCGTTCGCAGAACCTGGCACAGCACTTCTTGTGCCGCCTTGCCTGCGCCGTAGTTCGACAGTGGCGCTACCGGACTGTCTTCTGTGACAGGAAACATAGCGGCGTTGCCATAAATGGTGCCGCCTGAGGAAAAGAAAAGCACATGGGTCGGCGCCAGGGTCTGCAGCAGATCTGCCAGGTGCAGGGTCAAGGTCAGGTTGCTCAGTTCAAGCTCGGGGTGCCTGGCTGACATGCCGGGTGTGGTGGCCGACGCCAGGTGCACCACCGTGCCGCATTCTGGCAACAACTCGGCCAACTGATCGGTGTTGTGACGGTCCACAACATGCACCAGCCTGGACTGCTGCCGCAACCGGAGGGCCAGCGCCTTACCGATGAATCCCGTGCCGCCCAGCAGCAAGACGGCATCACGGCTCATGACCGGGCCCTGAGCAAGTCGTGGTAGGCGGCGGTATAGCGCCCGGCACAGTCATCCCAGGTGCCCACCGTGCGCTTGACCCACTGGCTGGCGGCCTCACCAGCCTGCTGGTTGTTGACCGGGTTTTCCAGCCAGTGCAGCCCACGTTCAAGCGCCTCGGATGAC
>WSSedL1CaDRAFT_10002205_pt1 | contig 10139 bp, 6 predicted proteins | sample WetSurSL1Cattail_FD_9464 | JGI IMG/M metagenome (IMG submission 9464)
GCATAAATTTTAAAAGATCTATAGGAGTCATATCAAATTCTTAGATTACAAATTTCTAATTTTATTTTGATATTCCTCCCCAGGTTTTGAGATTGATCCTATTAAACCTATTAGTAATGATTATTTTATATTGAATAACTAGGTTAGATAGACTACTTAGTCAATCCCAGTTGCAAAATTTCTTTAATTCCTTCAATATGATTCGTGAACTCAGTTATTTGCGATAGTACTTGTGCCATGTTGTTGCTATCTCCAAAAGCTTTTAATTTATTATTTTTTACAAAAGTAGCTTTTATGGTTTCCCATCTAATGGTTTCTTCTTCAGTAATCATTTTAGTCATTTCTTTAAATTTTAAAAGATTCGCTTCTGCAGCACTTGTCAATGTTTGTGTTTCGTTTTGATAATGAGAAAGTAAAACGATCTCAATTTCGGCATCATTCATCATCGGAACGATTTTAGAAACCAGTTTATTCATATCACGATACGAACCTTGAAGCTTAAATGGAGGCTCAAGGCGGTAAGCATCTTCCATAGCGGCCGAAGCTATATAGGCTGAATTTGATTTTAATATCACAGTTCGTACTTTAATAACCTTGTCTAAAATAGCCAAATAGGTTTCGATATCTTGTTTAGAATGATTGCCTTTTAATTCAAAACCTTCTTTTTTTCCAGAACTTGCCATTTCGATTAATGGGTATAAATCTTCCGGAGCTTTTGATACTAATTGCGTTAAGAGTGGGTGTGAAGTCAACGAATTTTCAATCAAACTTAACTCAAAAAGATCAGATGTGTTTCCAATAACATCTCCCAAATTGTAAATATCGGCTCTATTGGCCAACATATCAGGAATTCTAAATTTCTCACCTGTTTCGGTGTATGGATTTCCTGCCATCACTACACAAAATTTCTTAGATTTCATGTCGTAGGTTTTTGACTTACCGTTAAAAACACCTTCTATTTTTCTGGTTCCATCTGCAAGAGAAATAAATTTCTGTAAAAATTCAGGATTACAATGTTGAATATCGTCCAGGTAAAGCATGACATTATTTCCCATTTCAAGGGCAAGATTAAGCTTTTTCAATTCTTCTTTAGCAGCAGAATTTGTTGCAGATTCTGGATCGACCGAGGTAATTTCATGTCCTAAAGCTGGTCCATTAATTTTAACAAAAACCAAGCCGAGTCTGTTGGCGAGATATTCCATTAAAGTTGTTTTTCCATAACCAGGTGGCGAAACTAATAATAACATTCCTGATCGATCGGTACGTCTATTTTCACCAGCACTGCCAAGCTGTTTGGCTAAATTATCTCCAAAAAGCGGAAGGTAAACCTGATCAATCAATTTATTTCTTACAAAAGAAGTAAGTACTTTTGGCTCAAATTCATGAAGTCTCAAATCTTCTTTTAGCTGAATTGTGAGTTGGTGTCTTTGATTTCTGAAATTTTCAAATTCAGGAACCTCTTTTTCAAAGTAGTTTTGCAGTTCGTTTAAGAAATGGTGATAATTAAAATGAAAATTTCCCTCTTTTATTGTGGGATGAGTTCCAGATAAACCTGCAATAATAGTATCAGCATCAATTGAAATGATTAATTCGTTACTCTCGTGTGGAAAAAGCAGTAATACAATTACTTCATAAACATATTCTAAATCTGTGTGTACTTTTGAATCATTGATATAGGAGGAAACCCATTGCAATGCTAATTGAAATTTATCAATCACGGCACTAGCTTTCTCAATTCCTTGTTTAAATTTAAGATCGGTATTTTTTGAAACAAGTAATTTCTGAAAATCTTCTAAAAGTTGTTTTGCTTTTAAACTTGTAACAAAAGCGTCATCCTTCATTAATTCTTGAAAAAGATAAAAGGAAGTTACTTTGCTGTCAATTTGTAATTCTTTGATAAACTCAAATTTTTCTAAAAATAAATTTATTTCTTCTTCTAGTTCTGATAATAGGTATTCAAATTGACTACTTTTTGGAAAAACAGCTAAAACTTCACCAGCTGATTTTATCTTTTGATTTAAAATATCCCGCTTTTCCGTAGCTAAAGTTTTCCAAAATAATTGAGCAAATGCGCGTGTTTTTGATTCAAAACGCAACATTCCCAGAGCATGGTGTTTTTCTAAAAATGTTTTTAATAGTAGTACTGCATCTGCATCATGCACTCCTTTTATATAACCTTCTGAATAATTTTTTGACGTTTCTTCAGCAACAATTAACTTTAAATTTTCAAAAGTCATCTGAGTTAACTCATCCACAGGATATTTTCTGAAAATTTTATAAGCTAAGAACGAAGCTCTATAAATTTGATCGTTTTCCGATACTAAATCTTGATTCCAGTATTTTTTATCAGCATCTAAAACACCATTTTTCAAGGGCTGATAAAAGTCAGTTCCTGTTAAGTGATAGTTTAATTTTCCGTCTTTAAAAACGATAGTTAAATCTAAATTTTGCTTGTTTACTGCAAATTTATGCTTACCTAATTTGATGATATTTTCACCATCTTCATACAATTCATTTTTGTCTTTCAGTTTTCGTAAAGCATCTTCTTTGGCCGATTTTAATTCGGTTTCAATGGATTCAGCTTTGCCCACATCTTCCAGTTCGTGCAATTGCTGCACTAAATCACGAAGTTTAGATATCATCAAATCTGCTGCAAAATAGCCATTAATTTCCTCTGCAGAATTAAATGTCATGGCTTTGGTAGCAACACTTTTCAGAATCCTTTTAGAAGCATTTTCAAGGGCAATTGTTTTTTTATTTCTAGCCTCAAGTAAACTATTTTTCTTAGTTTCGAAAGCAGTATAGATTTCTTCTCTTTTTTCAATAATTAATTCCGTAAACTCTTCAAAATCGGCAAATCGAGCTTCTAAATCTTCCAGTTGAATTGACATCTTATTGAGAGATTCTGAAATTTTATCTGGAGTATTAGCACGATCAATAGCGTTTACAATACTTTGATCAATCAATTTCATTTGTGCGGCAAAATCAGCCTTTGCTTCTTGACCACCTAGGGTACTAACTTTATTTTTAATTTCGACTTTTACTTTGTTTAAAGTTGCAAAAATTAAAGAAATAGTATTGATGATTTGTGTAGCGTGTGACGTATCGTCAATTTTTAAATTCGAAACAATATCAATCAGCATTTCAAGATCGGAAGTAATCTGATTTACCTCCTTTTCCAACTTTTTACCTTCAGTTACTTTTGAGATAGAGGCGATTTCTTCCTGACGCTCTTTTACACGAGTATGATAGGGCGCTAAGGCTTTTTCATCTAATAGAAAAGCGACGCAATGTTGCGAAATTCGTTCGGTTTGCTCGATAATTTCTTTCTCTAAGTTTTCGATAAAGGAAACATCCATATATCGTACTTCCTTTAAACTGATTACTTCTCCTCTTAGCGAACGCAAACTGGCAAGATTGCTTACAAAAAAATCGATATTATCTAGAGGAGAGGACTTTATAGTGCCAAATAATTTAGCGGCTTTTGCTTCTGTTTGCCCTTTAATTTCTTGCGCATACAAACGCAATTGAACTACTTTTTCAAATTCGTCAATTGCCGTGTTTGCGGTGTTTTTTATTTCAAGAAGCGGAATTTTTAACTGAAAAGTTTCTTTTCCTCCAATCCAATAATAGCTGTCTATTATATTTTCAGATAGTTTTGCCAGATCGTTATACAATCCATCGTAATCATCATTTTTATTGAGAAGTGTAATGATCGAATTTGAATCTGCCATTGCTTTCACAATGTCTTTATTTCCAATTTTATAAATGTAACTGTCTTTGTGTATGGATGGACTATTATCATCCTTGACAAAAGGTGTTTGCCAAATTTGAATTACATGATTTTTGGTTTGTTCATTTTCAGATTTAAAATAACACAATTCGCCATTTTGAAGAATAGTAAAACCATTACAGATAATAGGCGTTTTTACCTCTTGAGAAATTAAATTATAGGAAATCAATACGTATTGACCGTATTTGTTTTCATAGAAAACATACATAAAATCTTCACCATTTGGCGAAGCGATTCGTTCTTGAAACGATAAATTATCAAGTGTATTTTCAAATATTTTATACTCACCAGTTTGTAGGTAATATCCATTTGAAAATATTAAGCCATGATTGTCAGGTAGCACAATTGCAGCATTTTTTATACTATCAATCTTCTGTACTTCTTGTAATTTATGATTGTAAACAAAATAACGAGACTCTTCTTGAAAAGGCTTTATTTGCAACGCAATCAAGTTGCCAAGGTCTGCAAATTTATAGTTTCCATCATCCAGAGTCTGATCCGGAAATGTCACTTCTTCATCATAAATTCCTTTTCCTGATGCTGTATTATCTTCAATTTTAATGGTCAATGTCCCGCCAATAGTTTCTACAAAGACTTTATCTAAAATAGAAATATGGGAGTGTTTTCCGTACTTGTGCATTTCTCTTGCCGTTTCTTGCCAAAGAAAATCATGTTGTTCTGGGAATTTGTATTCATGGTCGCTACGATTGTCAATATATTCCAATCTGTTTTCACGAATCAGCCATTTGAAGGTTTTGATATCCGAAACACGGTCACTTAACTGAAAAACCATGTGCAGGTAATTTCCAGAAATAAAAAACTTTCTGAATTCTGTATCACGGTAATATTTATAAAGATTTAAAAAATCAAAAAGGAAATTTTCGTCATTAATTAAATCAAGATTTTGAAGTTGAAATTCCTCGTTTTCATATTTATAAATACTAAAAACATCTTCAATTTTAATTTCAGTTCGAAGTCCAAAATAAACATTATAACCAAATAAGCATAAATCGCCCACACTAACAATATCGCTAGAAATACAATTGTTTTCGGTTAGGATACGATTGTTCGCTATTAATTTAGTTTCAATACTCCCAAAAACCTCTTTTCTTGCAGTATTAAGTAAATTTAAGCGATCAATTAAATCTTTTTTTTGAGCTTCTAAACGACTTTGTATAATTTCGTAAGTTCCGCCTTCTAGTGTATTCATACTATAAAAGTGTAGGTGGTAAGTAATATAAAAAAAGCCTGATGTTTTTGAATCAGACTTAAAATATCCTGCAAGAACATGTATCGTTCTTGCAGGAATTATGAGTTGCTGTTATCCTAATTTGTTGTTGGTTAAACCAAGGTTTTTAGCCATTAACATCAGGTTTGAAAATAAACCTTGTTCACTATCATCGTTACTTCTTCGTTGTAATTCAATAAGTAAACCAGAAACCGTAAGGTTTTTTATGTCTTCCGAAGAAATACCATATTTGTCAGCAAAGCCTTTTATTTTTTCCAAAAGGTTCCCTTGATCTAAGTTGCCCTCTCCAAGTATAGCTTCTTTAATCTCGGTAATGTTTTGTGAACTATTCACTAATCGATCAAAGCCTTTTGCTCTGGTAATCTGACCCACAATTTGATCAAAGAACATTGTTTCTCCACCCACGATATCAATTTTAGCTGCTTTAAGTGCTTCACCAATAACATTAGCTTGCGCATCGGCAATATCTTTTTGAATATTTATGTGTGCCAAATCTACTTGTAATTCTTTGTTAAGTCGTAATTTAAACTCTTCGTGCTCTTTTCCAACACCGTCCAGTTTTTTCATTGCATTTGCTTTTTCTTCAATTCCTGTAGCTTCAGCAACGGCTTTTTCACGTACTACTTCAGCTTCAGCAAACCCAAGGTCTCTAGAAGCTACTGCTTTTGCCTTCATTCCTGCAGCTTCGGCAAGTGCCATTTTTTCAACAATTACAGCATCTACAATCCCCTGACGTTCGTTAGCATCTGCTTTTGCATGCATTACTTGCGCTTCAGAAAGTCCAAGAGTAGCATCTTCTTTGGCTTTTGCTTCCGCCAAAATTTTTCTTGCTTGTGCTTCTTTTTCGCTGGCAATCATTTGAGCTTCGGCATCAATACTAGTTTCTTCTGCTCTTTGTTTTGCAGCTTCTTTTTCTCCTTCGGCTGCTCTAATTCTTTTAATGTAAATTTCTTCACTATCTTTTTCGGCAAGCGTAATAGCTACTTTTTTCTGTCTGTCTGCTGTTTTGAATGCTTCAATGTCTTTCATGTTTTCTTGTTCCTGAACTACTCCTTTTTCAAGTACTACACGGTCTCTAATAACATCCTGAATATTTTTTCGCTCAATCTCAACGGCTTTTTCTTTTTCAATTTGCGCTAAGGTGACAATTCGTTCACGTTCTGTGTGTTCCAACTCTCGGTCTTTTTCTACTCTTTCGGTTTCAACAGCTTCCGTACGTTGTTTGTTCTTTAAAGCCACGATTACTAATCGATCTTTATTTTCTTCGGCAATAGCTACTTTTTCAGAAGTATTAATTCTTGCTGTTTCAGATTTCAATCGTTCCTCTTCTGATACTTTTAAAATTTCTGCATCTTCACGTGCTTTAATATTGGCTATTTCTCGCTTTTGCTGTTCTTCCTTTTCGGCTAGTTGACGATCCAATGCCAGGATGGCTTCTCTTGCTTCAACATCTTGTTTACGAATCGTCTTTTCTTCGTCTCTGCGAATTAAATTCGATTTGATATTTTGAGCAGCAGTCAATTCGATAATTTTCTTAATACCTTCAGAATCAAGAATATTGTCAGATTTCAAATGAATTAGAGGAGTTTGCTCTAAGTCGTCAATCGCACAGTCATCTAGTACATATCCGTTTAAATCAGTTCCGATTATCGAAATAATTTCTTGTCTAAATTCACTTCTTGCTTCGTATAATTCAATAAAATCGAATTTTTTACCAACCGTCTTTAATGCTTCTGAAAATTTAGCATCAAATAAAGTACGAAGTACTTCAACCTCTGAAGCTCTTTCGCAACCAATTGTTTGCGCTACATTGATAATATCAGTTGTTGATTTATTAATTTTTATAAAAAAAGTGACCTTTATATCAGCTCTAATATTGTCTTTACAAATTAAACCATTGACACCAGTACGTTCTACATCTAATTTTTTAACAGAAATATCCATGATTTCCATTTTGTGTAAAACGGGAACAACTAGTCCGGCGTTGTAAAAAACAATTGTGCCTCCGGCTCCGGTTCTCACAATGACTTTGCCTTGGATAATTTTTTTGTACATCGAAATGATCCACACGAGCAAGCCGATTATGACTACAATTATTGCAATCATCGTAATAAGTAAAGAGTTTTCTAACATTTTTTGGGTTATTAATTAAATGATAAATGGTTATAGATAAATTGTATTATATTTTAGTAATCAAATTTTTCGACGTAATAATATTTTTTGTCTTCATTTTCACGGACGATAACTGCTTCTTGTCCAGCAACTAATTTTTCATCGGTATTACTTCTTGCCGATAACCGAATGGGATCTCCATTGACACTTAACTGAACTTGTCCTGTTTTCAAATTATCAAGAGCAGAAAAGACAACGCATCTTCTGCCTAAAAAATCAATTTCAGGTTCTCCCTTATGATTTACTTGTTTGTAAAAATACGAAAGAGGTTTGCTGAAAATTTTAACAACAAAAAGACTTACCAAAAAGTTTGGAATCAAAAGTAAAAAACCTAGAAGTCTACTACTTATTCCTAAATAATAAGTCGCATTAATACTGATAAACCACATGCTAAAAAAGATGATCGTCACGACAAACATCAACGGTATTTCATCAAAATTGAAATATTCTAAAACTTTCATGAAACCATTCCCATCTGAGTTTTCCGCACGACTAGGTACATCGTTTGTATGGTGATCAAAATCAGTTTCTATATCACTTGAATCAAAATCAATACTAAATAGATCGGGATCAATACCAGCAATAATTACCAATATCCAGTATAATAATAGTATTATCGACATGATACTGAAAAAAGCATTTACAGGCGAAAAGGAAATTTCTATAAGTTCTTTCATCGGGGCTTCGGTTATTCTTTTGAGTCACTAATGCCTAGCTGTTCTTTTAATTTTTCAAGTTCACTTACAGCCTTTGTTTCTGAAACATTTATTACCTTATCTATTTCTTCATCAATTGATTTTGCATTATCTGCAATTTCGCCGTAAGCTTCTGCTAGGGCTTCTTCCTGAGCTACTTTTTCTTTCATACGCTCCAATAAGGCAACCGTTCCGTTACTGTCTATTTGAGCCATTTGTTTATTCAGACTTTTGGTTGCATCAGCTACTTTTACTCTTGATCGCAAAATTTTAAGTTCGTTTTCCCATTTGGAAATATTTTGCTTAATGGTTTTTACATTTGATTCCATTTGTAGCACATTCTGATCAAATTTTTCTTTGTCAGCAATAGCTCTTTTTTGTCCTGCAAAAGCTTCTTCTTTTTTGATCAAAGCCTCAGTAGCCAGGCGATCAGCTTCAGCAGGGATTAATCCTCCAGACTGTGCTTTCTTTAAAATCAGCATGGCTTTTTCGTTATAATCTTCTCCTTTATTAGCATATTCTTCCACTTCGTTTTTGGCGCGAATACTCATTGCTTTCACCTGTGCCAAAGCTTCCAGACTTTTATCCAGGTCTTCTTTCATGTCTCGAATCCCTTGTTCAGTCATTTTGATGGGATCTTCTATACCATCAATTGCAGAATGTACTTCTGCTTGTCCTATTTTGAATAATCTTTTTAAAAATTGCATAATTACCTGTTTTTTGAAAAATTAATAATTTGTTCTGAGTATTCACTCAATAAAACACTAAGTGAATTTATGGTTGCTTCAAATTCATTTTGATCTAGATTTTCAATTTGTAGCGAATCTCTAAAAATTACTTTTCGGCCTGAGTCATCAAGTACAAAGGCACCGTGAATAATGTCTCGGTTTTTTTGTAAAAGTGATTTGTAAACATGATTTCCTTCTTCTTTAATTTCAAAGATAAACTGTTCAAAAATCACGATAGGGTAGGCTACACAAATAATCAAATGGAAAATCCCTTCCGATTCATTGTTAACAATAAAGATCCCTTCTTTAGGATTCTCATGTTTGATATCCAACTGCAGATTTTGAAGAAAACCTTTTAAACAGGCATAATAGTCTTTCATATAATGTGAAATAATGATTTGATAAAAATCGGTTATTTAATAAAAAGTAACAAGTTAATTTTTACTTTTTATTAACAAAAGAAATAAAATAACTACGCTACTAACTCAAAATATTAGCAAAAAGTATTATTTTTGCTAAATGTATTAGACAAAGATACAAATATATTTTATAAATGCAAATAAAATTAGCAAAATGGTATTGATGTTTGGAAAGAATTTGAAGAAAATCAGAAGCGTCCATAGTATGAGTCAGCAAGATTTTGCGGATATTTTTGAATTAAAGCGCGGAACATTAGGCGCTTACGAAGAAGGAAGGAGTAATCCTAAATTAGAAACAGTAATAAAAATTGCTAATCATTTTAGCATTGGGATAGAAGAGTTATTAATTAAAGAATTAACGGTAAATAGACTTTTAAAATTTAATGAGCTACTTGCAGTGGAGAGCGACGCTTTTAATGTGGTTGCTTTTGATGGAATTCCATGCATTTTACCAAACGACAAACACGATTTTATTAAGACATTTTCTTCCGGAATTAATTTAGATAAATTTTCTGTTATTAAGATTCCTAATGTGGACAATACCAATCGTATGGCATTTTCAGTAGATGATTTATCTATGACGGGTGGTGCGATAGAATTTTTTCCGAAAGATATTGTTATTGGTACTGAATGTGATAAGCTTTCTATTGAAGATAAAACCTTCGTTGTGACACTTACTCAAAACGAACTCTTATTTAGAAAATTTTTCAAAGCTGATGATCATTTTATTCTAAAAGCAGATCATCACGGCGTAGCAGATGTCGTAATTTCAGTGAAAGATGTTATTTGTATTTGGAAAATTGAACACATAATTCAGTATGGCATCAATTCAAGAGAAATTTTTCTTGAAAATCGCTTAGCAACTATCGAGCAAACTATTGCTTCCCTGAAGAATAACAAATAGTTGGATTCTAGTTTTTAATGAAACATTCTTGTTTCTATGTTTTTACTGGTCTCAGATTCGGGTTTAAAACCCTGCAACTTATTGCAGTACTTTAGTAGTGCGAAAAAATCTTTACCTTTATATTATGAGTACAGATTTAAGAAGAGGTTCGCACACTGTAAGCCGATTAACATGTCATG
>WSSedL1CaDRAFT_10002206_pt1 | contig 10137 bp, 4 predicted proteins | sample WetSurSL1Cattail_FD_9464 | JGI IMG/M metagenome (IMG submission 9464)
ACTTAAATTGAAATCAAAGTTTTTGTATTGCATCGAAGTTGTAAAACCACCAGTCCATTTGGGATCGGGAGAACCAAGAATAATCTTGTCATCTGCAGTGATTGCTCCGTCATGGTTTGTGTCAATAACTTTAGCATGTCCGGGATGTGGACTGTAATTAGAAAATAAGCTATTTCCACTTGCTGCTTGCGCCTCTGCCGTTGTAAATACTCCGTCAAACTTATAATCGTATATTACGTTTATGGGCTGTCCGATAAACCTACTTTCACCTACAACATCCTCTTTTCTTCCGTAAAGGGAAACTATCTTATTAATATTTTTGGAATAAGTGAAGCTGGTACTCCAGATAAAATCCTTAGTTTGAATATTCACCGTATTCAATGATAACTCAATACCACGGTTTTTAGCTGATCCAATATTGTCAGTCATTTCAGTTACACCTGATTCTATTGCTAGCTTTCTTTTCATTAATAAACCTTCAGAAAGCCGGTTGTAAAGGTCTACAGTACCACTTATTCTTGATTTTAAAAATCCAAAATCTAATCCAAGATTACTTTCTTTGGTTTTTTCCCATGTTAATATGGGATTTACCGGGGCACCTGGAGCAAACCCACTAGCAACAGCACTGCCATAATTGTAATAAATAGAACTACTGTAATTAGGGCCATTAAAGGTTGTAAAAGCTGGTATATTGTTATTACCTGTATTTCCGTAACTAAATCTTAGTTTTAAATTAGACAAAAAGTCTGCTTTCATGAACTTCTCCTCAGACAGTCGCCAGGCAACAGCAAACGATGGGAACAATGCCCATTTATCAGCCAGTTTTGAAGAACCGTCGTACCGCAATGAAGCTGTTAACAAATATTTTCCTGCGTAATCGTAATTTAAACGGCCTAAATATGATAACATTTTCACTTCTGAATATGAGGAACCACTACTACCTGACACTGCAGTGCCGGAAAACAAATTATACCATTCTGAATCATAGGGTAAAGCTTGTGTTTTTACCTTTATAGTTTCTATTCTTGATGAATAGACACTGTATACACCCGTTGCCTTAAAATGATGTTCTCCGTAGCTCTTTTGGTAATTAAGGATATTATCCCAAGTATAATCAAACGTTTCAGAGTTTTCAGAATAGCCGGTACGCTGTGTAATATCAGTTGCCATCTCCGTGTATTGACCGGTTCTACTTCTTTGGAACTTTGGTTGTATAACTGACTTGATATCCAAACCGGTTATAGGTGAAAGCTGAAGGTAAAACGATCCTAAAATATCTTGTCTTCTGCGATTGTCACTACCGTTTTGGATTTCCCAGATAGGACTGGTATTTCCTGTGAAGTTATTACCTACTCCTCCCATATTACTTGCCAAACCAGGTTGAATAAGTACATTACCAGCATCATCATATATTTTAAAGATAGGAGACATACGGAACGTCTCCTGATAAGCAGTATTGTTTCCGTATTCTATTTCAGTCTGGCTTAAATTAGTGGTTGCACCTACCAGCCACTTTTTGGATATTTGATAATTAAGACTAAGTTTCAGATTGGTACGTTTAAGGTTTTCCTTAGTAAAGATACCATCTTCACCTTGATATCCCATGCCGATATTGAAATCCATTTTACCTGAATTACCAGCAACATTAAGATAATGATTTTGTTGCTTCCCATTTTTTGTGAGAGCGCCAAGCCAGTCGGTTTCATCTTCTTCATATGCCCTGCGGGCAGCTTCCGGCATAGCCATGTATACGCCTGACAGCGTAATTTTCCAGTCAGTCATACCATTGTCCCCGGCTCCCTGAGCATATTGCAAATAAGCATGTGAGCGGTAATCAAACCAGTCTCTGCCACTATATTGTTTAGGTAAACGTGCAGGCGTTTTTATTCCATAGAAACCATTATAGGATACAACAATCTTATCCTTTAAGCCGGACTGGCCATTTTTAGTTGTTACCATTACAACACCATTAGACCCTCTTGAACCATAAATGGCTGTTGAAGAAGCATCCTTTAAAATATCGACCTTAACAATATCTGATGGATTAAGAAAATTAATATCATTTGTTACAATTCCGTCTACTACATATAGTGGATTGACATCAGAGTTGAAAGAATTCTGACCACGGATCTGGATATTAAAGGCAGCACCAGGCCTGGAAGACGTTTGGGAAATATTTACACCAGCTAAGGTTCCCTGCATTGATCCTAAAACCCCGGTAGCACCTCTTCTGACTAGCTCTTCAGCCTTAACTGAACCAACAGAGCCTGTTATGTCGCTTCGTTTTACTGAACCGTAACCAACAACAACAACTTCATCCAACTGTTTCACATCTTCTTCCAATTCGACATCAACAGTAACTCTGCCTTGAACTGGAACTTCCTGCTGAATAAAACCCAGATAGGCTACCACCAGAACAGCGTCAGCTGGATTATCCACCTTTATAGTGTACTTACCTTTGGTATCGGTTGTAACACCGTTATTAGTGCCTTTAACCAGAACGGTAGCCCCAATTAAAGGCTGTTTGTCTGTAGCAGAGACTAATGTACCTGTCACAGTAACCTGAGCCCAGGCACTACAACAAAACAAAACAAGTATTGCTCCAAGCAATACCGCTTTGTGTTTTAAAAATCGGATCATTTGATTCATAAGCATTTTAATTTAGTTAGTAATTTATAAGTGTGCAATTGATAAACAGGTATTCAAAAAACAGCAAATATTGTCCTGGCGCTCCATAAAACTTGAAAATATGGCTCAGATCAGCCACTTTAACATGACCGCCTTCCTGCACATCTCCAGGATCTTCTAATGGCGCATATCGGACGGTAACATTATTTTTACTATCGTTTGCCAATGTATAGCATTTCGTTTACTTTCGAATAAGAATTAATCAAAAGTAATCAAAAGTAAAATATAATTTTAAACAAGGTAAATAATTAATAATTTACTTGCTTGGAAGTATGTCATTTTTTTACTTTAATCTTATTATAAGCTTATTTACAGTAACAAAATCTTTCTTATGAAACGAAACACATGAGATCAATATACCTCTTCAGTATTTTCGATTATTTTCGAAATACATGGATAGCTCAACAGAACGATTTGGTAAAAACATCGCAAGGTCCACATGCTAAGACGCCCACTCTTACAGCAATTTTGAAATTACCGCAGGTTTAAAAGAAGGGCACCCGAATAGGGCACATTTCCGTTGAAATTTTATGTTGTTTTTAAAGAATGTTTATCTGCAAGTATCTGGATTCAATTGTTTTTTTATAGGCAGTTTTCATGCCATCGGACAAAAAAGATTTTCCTATCCACTCTTATTTTTTAACATTCGGTTGAACGTGCTTTCGATTTGTTTATCCGTTAAACCAAGGCCTTTCGCGAGATTAATAAGATTATTCTTTGTTAGGTTCTTCTTTTTCCTTTCCAGGGTTAATGATATTTCTTCTTTATCATCAGGATTAATTGTCGCAACGTTTAGTAAGTCGTACGCCGGAGCCAATATCCAACCAGAAGTACCCTTAATCATGGAAATTTTTTTAAGGTGCATATCGTTATTCCCCGTTAGAAAGCAGAACAGCAATAACTCGAAATAGAAAATTTTATCCAACATAGTATTTTGGGAATAGCTGTGCAATGCTTTTCCTACTTTTTCCATTGAGCTTATGTATTTATCAAAAGCTTCAGTAATCTGGAACATATCGAGCATGTGATTTTTTTGGCCATTTTCAGTTCTATCCACCCGTTTTGTTATGTATGACAATTCGCTAGACGCTAAGCGTACCAAACTTGAGGGGACTACAGAAATATCAAAAGCTTCGGCTATGCGTAAAGTTACATGCTCGTTTTGTGGCATTTCGGGATATTTTTCGGAAGGTGGTTTTAAAATGTAATTTCCACCAAGAGCCCCGACTGCAGTTAAGCGGGTATCAGTTTCCCATTGTTTCTTTAACCAAAGACATTGATAACTTAGCTTGCACCCCGGGGACTGTAACGTTGCGCTCCCCCTCGTTGGTTTCGGTAATAACCCCAGCCAGATGCTCGTTATAATATACTTGTCCTTGTCTCATCCGGCCAATTCTTTGCTATTTAAAGGGGCCAGTTCGTGCCCAAACATTTTCAACACCATATTAAGGTTTGTCTGGCCTTGCTCAATTTTCTTATAATCCTTTAACTGGGCTTTGCAAACCTGCATTTGAAAAATCTTAACAATAAAGAAATAAACCTTACCCCATTTGTTATTAAAATTAACAATGGGTGTAAGATTTATTTCCGATTCTACACAGCAGTCCTTCTCTAATATTATTTTACGATAACTTTGCCAAATGTATAACTTTTGTCATTGATTGTAAGTTCTATAGTATACGCGTTTGCTGGTAAATGCGAGATGTTCAATTTAATGACATTTTCATCAATAACCTTGCTGTTGAGTATAAAAGTTTTGCCAGATATATCATAAAAAACAATTCGCGTTTTTTTAATATCGGCTTTAAAATTGTCAAGTTTTATATAAACAATATCACTAGCCGGATTTGGGTAAATTGAGTAATTGTGTTTATTGCCTAGTTGTTCCATGCCCGTATTTATTGCAAAAGTAGCTATCAGCGTTCGGTTGTTTTTTACTGAGAAGGTGTATGATGCACTTGTAGAAGCTATTGTTCCATTTTCGGTCCAATTAACAAACTTGTACCCTTCGTTGGGCGTTGCAATAATTGTATTACTGGTTCCAAAGTTGTATACGCCTTGGCCAGTAATGGTTCCACCCGCAGATGCTTCTAAGGATATCGTAAACGTTTTAATTGAGAAATTAGCCTTCAATGTACGATTGGCATTTACTGTGAATCTAAATGATGCGCTTGTTGAAACCTCAGTTCCGTTTTCTGTCCAGTTTACAAAATCGTAGCCTTCGTCTGAGATAGCAGTAACAGTATTAATGGTTCCGTAGTTATATGTATTCTGGCCAATAACGGCTCCACCTGCCGATGCTTCAAGAAATACTGTATATGTTTTGATTGTAAAGTTTGCTTTTAGTGTCCGGTTGCCTGATATCATGAATGAATACGATGTTTCAGTAGAAATTACAGAGCCATCTTCTGTCCAGTTAATAAATTTGTACCCATCATTTGGTGTAGCAGTAAAAGTATTGTTACTTCCATAATCAAAGGTTCCCTGACCGGACACAGTGCCCCCTGTTGAAGTTTCAAGCATAACTAAGAATGTTTGAATTTCAAAGTTTGCTTTAAGGGTTTTGTTTGTGCTTACAGTAAAAGAATACGAAGAATTATTTGAAACTATGGTTGTACCCTCTGTCCAGTTTACAAATTTATACCCTGAATAAGAATTAGCAGTTACTGTACAAGCTGAACCGGAATTATAAGAGCCCTGGCCGGAAACAGATCCTCCAGTGCCTGACTGAAGGGTTATTGTATAAGCTTTTATAAAATTAGCCTTTAGTGTTCTTGTGGAACTTACAGTAAAGGAATAAGATGCATCTGTGGATACAACAGTTGTCCCTTCAGTCCAATTAAGAAAAGCATATCCTGAACCTGAAGTTGCAATAACAGTATTACTACTTCCATAATTAAAGGTTCCCTGGCCGGAAACACTGCCGCCTGTGGTAGTTTCTAGAGTGATAGTGTACGTCTTTGCCGCAAAATTAGCTTTAAGGTTGCGGTTTGAGTTTAAAGTAAAGGCATAAGAAGTACTTGTAGAAACAACCGTTCCATTTTCTGTCCAGTTTACGAAATTATACCCTGTATTAGGAGTTGCAATAACTGTATTGGTGCTACCAATGTTAAAGGTTCCCTGACCGGACACAGTGCCCCCTGTTGAAGTTTCAAGCGTAATTGAGAATGTTTGAATTTCAAAGTTTGCTTTAAGGGTTTTGTTTGCACTTACAGTAAAAGAATACGAAGAATTAGTTGAAACGGCGGTTGTTCCTTCTGTCCAATTTATAAATTTATACCCTGTATATGGGCTGGCAGTTACGGTACAAGCTGAACCAGAATTATAAGAACCCTGGCCAGACACAGAACCTCCTGTACCTGACTGAAGGGTTATTGTATAAGTTTTAATAAAATTAGCCTTTAATGTTCTGGCAGCACTCACAGTAAAAGAATAAGAATCATCTGTGGATACAACTGTTGTACCTTCTGTCCAATTCACAAAAGAATAACCCGAACTTGTTGTAGCGGTTGCTATACAAGTAGAGCTATATTCATAAGAACCACTTCCGGATACCGCCCCCCCGGTTGATGCTGAAAGTGTAACAGTGTATGTTTTTTTTGCAAAATTTGCTTTATAAGTTCTATCTGCAGTCATTAACGTTGACTCAGTTGCATTCTTAGAATACTCCACTCCATTATTCGTCCAGTTTACGAAGGAATACCCGGTGTTTGGAGTTGCTCTCATTGTGGCGGTTGCATTGTAATTATATGAACCTTGTCCTGAAACAGTACCTCCATCGCTGGTCTGAAGTGTGAGCGTATATTGTTTGATTTTAAAGTTGGCAACTAAGTCTCTATCGGTTGTTACTATAAAACTGTAAAGATTATCCGTAGAAACTACAGTGCCGTTTTCTGTCCAGTTTTTAAATGTATATTGATCGTTATATGGCTCTGCCGTAAGATTACAAGTTTCATTATGAACAAAAATAGCACCATCGCTGGAACCGTTTATATATTCAGCTCCTATTTTTATAGTGCCATAATTCGAGTTGTTTACTGAAACTATTATCGAATGTGTTATATAGTCGAAGCGGGCTGTTAACGATAAACTTTCTGTTGCTGTAAACGTAAGTTCTGAAGTTGTCGAATACAATGCTGAATTTTTGTACCATCCAATAAATCTACTATTATCGTTAGGGGTTGCTTTAATCGTTACACTTGCATTTTCGGAATAAACGCCACTTCCTGTTATGGTTCCGCTCCCCAGTCCTATGGTTGCCAATTGTATGGTATAACATTTTTTAAAGTTTGCTACAATGTCAACATTGTCGGTTACGGTGAACTTATATGAACTACTTGCAGATACTTCAAAACCATTCACTGTCCAGTTTACAAAACAATAATCGGTATTTGGTGATGCATTTAATGTAATTTTTGTTCCGTAGTCGTAAATGGTACTTGAGCTGTTTTGACCGCCTGTTGTAGGTTTTGAGGTAACACCTATTGTAAACTTCTTTTTCTTAAAATTGGCTTTTAAATTTCTGTTTTCTAAAGCAGCAAACTCTAGTGAAGGGCTTGTGGAAATAATAGATGAGCCTTCGGTCCAATTTACAAATTCGCAGCCTTCATTTGGTGATGCAATAAGTTGTACTATTTCTCCTTTAGTATAACCTGTTGTTTTTAACCCTGAAACAGAACCATTGCCATCAGTCTCAACTGTAATATTGGCCAGAATAGTAATTGGTAAGGATGCTAAATTGTTTGTAAGATCCGATTCGTCAATATTATCTCTTCGGTTTATTAAAAAGTACATATAATAATTACCAGCCGGAATGCTAACCATATTATCAATTCTAACTTCGTTAGTACTATATCCGGGTTCAAGTGGGTTGTCAAAATATTTAAGCCCAAAGTCATATGATGTAGCAGAATTAATATCCTCTTTAATATAAATTCGTAATTCAGGTCTTGCAGATGTTGCATATCCGTTATTTTTTATTTTGGCATACGCGGAAATATCAGTTACACCTGAAATAATTGTTATCGGAGAGACGATCGCTTTTTCGAAAATAAGATCGGATAAAGACTGAGCATTTAAATTATTTGTTGAGAAAGAATGGAAAAAAGCACAGAATAATACTGTTTTAAAAAAAAATTGAGTACAAGTCCTTTTCATGTTAGCGTTATTTTTTGTTACCTATTTAAAATACAAAAACTAAAATGCAATAAGTTATCGCAATTCTTTCCAAAGGACGATAAATGGATTTAAAAATTATTTGATCTAGGTCAAATAATGAATTTAAGTTTGGCTCTAATTCGGCTGAGGGTGGCTAAAGAAATGTTAAGAAATGATGCTATATAGAGAATTGGGATTTCCCTGAGTTTGTTGTTTTAGTAAAATTTGACAATCCGTGCCCGCAACAGATTCTATTTGTTTGATTAAAAAAGATAATAACACTAATTTTTGGAAAACAGCAATTATTTGTACAATCAAAATGATTTGATTTTTTTAAATTACCAAAATTACCATTATAATTTGTATAGATTTAGAAATCAGAGAGTTTACATGTTTTATCACCTATAAAAATATCATCATAATAAATAACCCGTTTAGACAAAATAGAGTTAGTATTTTCGGCCCAATCACTTTTATAAACACCTATTACGAAAAAGATACCTTCATCATCATTAGTTGTGTTGGGCTTATTTATACGTGAATACACCAACACTCCATTTTTATATATTTCGATAAGCGGACTTTGCGAAATTTCCCACCCCCAACGTATATGAAATACCCAATTAGTCCATTTCCCCAAATCACCTAAATACGATTGATAAGCTTTGTTATCAAAACCTTCTTCAATGGAGTTCTCGTTTTTATCGGTACTAATCTTTTTTGAATCCCAATGACGACCTAACCAATAAATACCTTTATAGGTCATTAATCTAAGTGCAGGAACGGTGGCGTATTCTCCCGGATCTGCAACAGAATGCCATTGCGCAATAACCTCTGCAGAAGAATCCTTTTCATATTTTTCGGTTCCTTTAGGTAAATAAATATTGAGGCCATACCACCGCTCTTGCAAAGGTGCTTCAGGTGGCATAAGTTCCAATTGGCTTCGTAAACTTCCTGCTACATATTCATCTGTTTTATGCAATTCAAAACGAATAGCGTTTTTCCCTGAATGCACAGGCTTTTTGACAATAGTTGCAGCATACGTTTTTGTAAAATCGTAAGCAGGCGACCATCCTCCATCTGTAACTTTACCACTTTCGAAATTGCTTATAAAAATAAATTTACTGCTTTTTTGTGCTTTTAATGTATCTAATTCGGTGTTTCCGTCTTTTTTGCACCCAAAAAAGACTAATATTAATAATAAACTTTGTTTAATAATTTTCATTTTTAAAAAATATAAGGAATCAAATTAACAAATGGTTTCTGGATTTGTAGCTTTCTTGTTTATTTTTCTCAGGTGATGTTTTCTTTACATCGATTTTATTTTCTATATTCACATAAATAAAATTGTAGATTATTGTTCGCTAATTTGCATGTTTTAAAATATTACCACTGATAACTAATGTTCCGGTTGTTTCAGAAACTTCACCCATATAAGCATCAACTGTTTTTACAGATTTTATTGATGCACCACCAATTATTTGGGAACATATCTTGTCAAGAGGAACTGTCCCTTTTCGATCAATAAATGTAACGAACAATTTTCCAGTATATGGATTGCGTGTAGCGACAACTTTCCCATCCATATAACTATTACTACTTGAATAAATTTCCGCTTGTGAGTCCCATGAACGGTTTGTCGCACATGCTAAATTGTCCCAGTTGGCCAGTACGCGTATTAATTTACACCAGGCAGGTAAATCGGTAAAATCACTTGAAGAAACACCTGAACCAGATGCTTTTTCATAACCTCCAATTCCACCGTACCAGTTAAACCATGAGTTATGAATAGCTGCATTGCCACACAAAACTCGATTTTCGCGTTCTGTAGATGTAGTCATAGCAGCACTACCTACGTTGGAGCGTTTTAATGGGCCTGTTCCTTCAGTGTACAATGTATTATCTTCAAAAAAATTCAAGTCGTCATCTTCTTCCATTACGAAAAAGTCATTGCTGAATAAGAAATTTTGGTATTCGCTGTTTCCTAATTTTTGTACTTGTTTTACCCAGGATTTTTTGATTGAACAGGGATTGATAATGAACTTTGCTTCACTATTCAATTGTTTGGCTTTATCCATTAGTGCTATATAATATTTTGCCATTCCTTCCGGAAAGGTGGCATAATTATGAAAATGATTATTTGTTCCACTTGCACTTGATATTGCGGCACACGATTCAATTGCGTCTGGATTCCACTTGTTAAGAGAGGTATATCCGCTGCCGTCTGAAGCTTGTAACCCAGCCCAAAAATCGCCGGATAAGTCCGGAACATCCCATCCGAATCCAGCAAAC
>WSSedL1CaDRAFT_10002207_pt1 | contig 10131 bp, 15 predicted proteins | sample WetSurSL1Cattail_FD_9464 | JGI IMG/M metagenome (IMG submission 9464)
ACTTTTTGGCAATTATTCTCATCATTTTTAAACTATTTTTAACATCAAAATACTGGTAATTAAATGATTATATATTTTTAAAGGAGTGACTAAGTAAATAAGTAGCTTATTGAGATGCTTCCTTCGTCAGCATGACAAGTTTGTGGCTAGTTGGGCTGTTAGAAAATAAATCCAAAGAGAACAGAAATAACGTAATAGCTCAAGAAAATGCTCTTTTTGTTAGTAGAACAAGGAATACCTACCTAAATTATAAGCGTGCCTATCAAAACCATAGGCGCACCTACCAAAACTATAGGCACGCCTACTAAAACCATAGGCGCACCTACCAAAACTATAGGCGCGCCTACTAAAACCATAGGCACGCCTACCAAAACTATAGGCACGCCTACTAAAACCATAGGCACGCCTATTAAAACCATAGGCGTACCTATCAAAACCATAGGCATGCCTACCAAAACTATAGGCACGCCTATCAAAATTGAAGGCAACGCCTATGAAATCGAGAGGCGAGCCATACTATTATTATGGCGAGCCATTTCATAAAAAAACCAAGCTTTTTTTTAGGCAGCTTGGTTTTGGAAATTAGCATTTTGGAAATAGCAATAAATGCAATAGTTATTCTGCTACAGGGGGCGTAGGCTCCTCCTTTTTATTAGCATAACGCTTGTTCCATTGATCGACTTCGCCCATGGCTAAATCCAGTGAACCTTCATTAGATCTTGATATTTGCAAACTAGCCGTATAGCGATCTACCAGCGTCATGATATCGGTGGCGGAGGCCAACTGGATTTCTTCAATGGTTTCCATGGCTTGCAACAGTGCCATTCTATTGCTTTCTAGATTGCTGTAATAATCCAGTAGCGACGAAAGCTCGGTAGGCACATCGGCACGGCTCAAGGAATTGGGAAATTGGGTGGCTATTTTAGAAATCAAGCGGGAGTAGCCTTCCCTACCTTCTGCCATAGAGCGTGAACCTAATTTTTGCTCATCGGTCAAATTAATTTTAAATGGATTTAAAGGGGTTAATGCTGTGTTTACAGCGTTAGTAAAAGCAGTCAGTACTGCCGGTGTCGCAATAGACGTAATCAATTTAGCCATAATTCAATTTTTTATTGGTTAATAACAATTAAATTTAGCTATTTTTCCTACTCTTAATTCTTGCATATAATTTATTTAACTTAAATTTAACAATCTTGATTCTTACAAGCCTAAAATAGTTTCACTTTTATAGGATGAGCTAGAAATGAGTCTTTTAAAGTAAGATTACATTAGTCCTATGCTTTCTTATATAAAATACATTTTGTAAGAAGTTTTTAATATATTTGAAAGAAGTTTAGAAACTATTTCGATTCAAAAATTAAAAGAAAACGTCAAACTAAAATAGAAATACAATGACAACAGATGCAAAACATACCAAAGCAGCCAAAGCTTGCTATGAACATATAGGCGGTAAACTAGGAGAATTACTCTTAGAACTGTTTGTAGCAAAAAACTGGATAGCCAAAGAAAACCCAACCGACAAACATTTTTATATAACTGAGGAGGGCGAAAAAGAATTTGCAAACATGGGACTTGACCTTTCACAAATAAAATAAGAAAATAATGAGCCCAATAACCAACTACGGTAACTTTTAATACCAACATATAACTAGTTAAATGAACACTATAAACAACCTAGAAACCACTACTACAGTTACTTCAACAAACAGAATTGATCTTTTAGATGTTTTAAGAGGATTTGCCATTGTGTCGATAATGTTATTGCACAGCATAGAACATTTTGATGTTTATTACCTACCCGAAAACTTACCGCTATGGATGAAAAGCCTAGACAAGATAATTTGGGATAGCTTATTCTTTTTATTTGGAGGAAAATCCTATTCTATTTTTGCCTTATTGTTTGGAGTTACCTATGCTATCCAGCTCCAGCGTCAAAAAGAAAAAGGACAATCCTTTGATGGTATCTTTGCTTGGCGTATGATTTTGCTTTTAGGCTTTGGTGTCTTGAACTCTGCTTTTTTTCAGGGAGATGTTTTAGGGATTTATGCTATCATGGGATTATTTTTAATTCCAATATGCAAGTTATCCGAAAAAGCCATTTTGGGTATTGCTGTTTTTTTGCTGCTACTCCCTTATGAATGGATGAATCTTCTATATGCTTTTCAGCATCCTAATGAGAGTATTAGTGATCCCGACTCATGGACTTATTTTGGCAAAATGATGGAATATGTAGCTGAACCCTCATTGTGGCATACAATCATTGGAAATCTAACCAATGGTAAGATGGCAGTGATGATTTGGAACTGGGAAACGGTCGGTTTTTTACTATTCTAGGGCTATTCTTACTGGGGTACCTGATGGGAAAAAGAAGGCTATTTGAATGGACTCCTCAAAGTGAGCAGTTTTGGAAAAAGACCTTCGCAATTGCAGTAATAGCTTTTATCCCGCTCTATTTTATTAAAAACCAACTAGCAGTCTTGATTACAAGTCCTATTATCCGCCGCCCAATAGCCACAATGGAAACGAGTTGGACTAACTTTGCTTTTATGCTTATTTTAGTATCAGGACTAAGCTTACTGTTCTACAAAACTGGCTTAAGAAATAAGCTGATGTATTTTTCGTCTTTTGGACGCATGAGTATGTCTAATTATATTATTCAATCCATTATAGGAACAGCTATTTATTACGGTTGGGGATTAGGTTTGTATCACTATACAGGGGCCACTTATGGTGTGTTAATAGGTTTAGGATTAACCCTTTTAATGGGAATATTTTGCAAATGGTGGGCAAAACGCTATAAACAAGGTCCCTTTGAAAGCTTATGGCATAAGGCAACATGGCTGGGAAAGAGATCCTAAATATTTTTTACTAAAATAAAACAAAAAATGGCTGTTCCCACTAACAAAGAAGAGTTACAAAAAGCAATTACAACTAATTATAAAAAGCTGAAAGAGGAATTAGCTACAATTCCTAAAGAACGAACGGAACTTAAAGAACTGGAAGGACACTCTAAAGAAACACTAATGAGTATTAACAATCTTGTTGCTTATCTTATAGGTTGGGGAACTTTAGTTTTAAAATGGAACAGAAAGAAAAATAACAAGGAAGCAGTAGATTTTCCAGAGACAGGATACCAATGGAATGCATTAGGAAAACTAGCCCAGAAGTTCTACGAAGACTATAAAGACAATGACTTTGATACCCTAACCATAAAGCTAGACAATACAGTAGAAGAAATTCTAAGATTGATAGCAAGCAAATCAAACCACGAACTTTATGAAATAAGTTGGTATGAAAAATGGACTTTGGGAAGAATGATACAATTTAATACTGCTTCGCCATACACTAACGCAAGAGGTAGAATTCGAAAATGGAAAAAAGAATGCCATTTATTATAATACCCGATAGGCGGGGTTCTAGATAGATTTATAAATCATCAATACAACTACGTCATTTGTGTATGAGCTTGAATGTCGTAAAAATGTCGTAGTAGATACGCTATCAAACAATAGATTCATGATTAGTTTTGTTGCCAATCATATCAAAAATTAAAAAAGACTAAAAAATGGAAATAGATGGAAAAAAAATTTGTGAAGCCAGAAAATTAAAAGGACTTACACAAGAAAAATTAGCAGACTTAGCTAATGTAAATTTAAGAACAATACAGCGAATTGAAAATAATAATTGTGAGCCACAGGGTAATACCATAAATTCGATTTGTGAAGTATTAGAAATTAAAATTGAAAATATAATTCGAGACGATAAAATGAATCCTGACTATGTTTTTGGATATAAATTAGCTCCAAAAAGGAAAAGGCTTTTTGCTAATTTATTAGAGTTTCTAATTTTTTTTGTAACTCTTATTTTGCCTGTCTTAGTATATCAGTTAACAACAAAAGGGTATAACCGCGATAGCTTTGACTTTATTAGAATTGAGCACATAACAGCTTTTTCTTTATTTGTAGGTGCACTATTTTACCCGTCATTTACTGGGAATTTGGGACATAAAATATTTGGACTAAAAGTTATTTCAGCCAAAACAGGTGATGATTATAACAAAGCGTCTGATGGGGCTATACGTGAATTTTTGAAGTGTATGATGAGTTATTTTTTAATTCCACTACTTTGGATTCTATGGGATGATAAAAATCAAAATTTATATGATAAATTCACTAAGACTTACGTTGTAGAAAAAAAAGAATAAACACCCAGCTCACCGAAATTTCCTGACTTTGTCACACAAAATGAATAGCCCTTATAAATATACCAACTAGTTAAGCAACTAACGGAGATGCTTCCTTCGGTGGCATGACAAGTTTGTGGCTATTAGTAATGTCAAAAAAAATGAATATAGAAAAAAACACCAAAGTAAAATTGAAATCCTTTTTAGAAAGACAAAGTCCAAAAGCTAAAACTCATCCTGAAAATAACTATTGGAAATTAATCGGCGAAAATGGAACTGTAATAGACGATATCAAAAACGAAAACGGAAGAATTTTGATTTTGTTTGATAATGATTTAGATTCTTTTGGCGTTGCAAATCACAATCCAATAAAAAATTCTTTATGGATTAAAGTTGAAGATTTAGAAATAACTAAAAAGTAAGACACAACAAATCAGCGAAGTATCCTGACTTCGCAACACATTCCAATTCCCAATACCAAAAGAAAACTGCTCAAATCTACAGCATCAAAACTTTTGCGAAAGCGCTACGAATCTTGAAACTATTTCTAATTGTTATATAAAACAAACGCCAAATAAATCCCGAACTTACAGCATAGAAATTCTAATACTAATCAATCCAAATATGAACTTAAAAAACAGTGTATTATGAATAAATTATTTAGAGGCTTATTAGCCGGTTATGGAGCAAAAAAATTAGGTGGAGGTTGTTTTAGTACTATATTGGTTTTTATCCTTATTTGGGTATTGCTAGGACAATGCAGTCATTAGATTAAATAGTAACAGTAAAAAATAATATCATGGAAAATAAAAATTCAGAATCAAAAAAAACAAAGAATACTAAGGATTTAGAAACATCAGATCCAAAATTGAACAAAGAAGTTGATATCGATGCCGATGGAAACAAAATTGTTGTGGATAGAGCTAGAGAAGCAAATGAAAGTACGGAAGGACTTTTGAGCGAAATAGATTCGGAAAACCCCAATGCCAAACGTGGTGTTACAACCGATAAAGAAGCCATGAAAACAGTGGAAAACAAAGATTTAAATTCGGATATTACTGCTAACAGGTATCCAAAATCCAATCCGGAGAGTCATGAAGACCGTGGTAACATGAAATTAGACGAATAAATTAGAAAGTAACGTAGTACATTGATCAGTTTTATTGCATTTTTACTTGATAAAAACAGTCAAATTAACATATTTAATAATTACTTCTAAGCTTAAGTTATAATTAATTATAATTAGTTAATCCATTATATTCTAAATTATTATTGGCTAAATTTGAAAAATTAAAAACTCTTTCTAGGAAAATAATTCCTGAAATAGGTATTTACCTTAAATCCGAATGAGTACTAATTTTTCAATAGCAATGACAATAAAAAAAAATCCTATTTCCGATAAGGAATATCACTTTGATAATTTTTTTAACATCTCGGCTGATTTAATTTGTATTGCTGGATTTGATGGTTATTTTAAAAGAATAAATCCAGCAGTATCAGAATTATTAGAATATACAGAGGAAGAATTATATGCTAGTCCCATACATACTTTTGTTTATGCGCAAGATCTTAAAGCTACACTTGAAACAAGAGCAGAAGTATATAAAAACAAACCACTTTTAAATTTCGAAAATAGATATTTAACTAAATCTGGTGAGATTGTATGGCTGTCCTGGACCTCTATGCCAGTTGAAGACGAAAAATTAGTATATGCTATTGCTAAAAACATTACACACAAAAAAAAAATTGAAGAAGAGCGCAACATACTCCTGACCAATCTAACAAAAATTAATAAAGATCTCAAGCATTTATCCTACACCACTTCGCACGATTTAAAGTCTCCTGTAAACAATTTGCTATCTGTATTTGACCTTATTGATAGTACTAAAATTAATGATGAGGAAACATTAGAATTTTTAGCAATTCTAAAAACAACAACAGAACGTTTAAGAGAAACTTTAAAAAATTCAGTTGACGAATTAATCCGCAAAGATGAGTTAAATGCTTCTATCGAAGTATTAAGTTTAAGTGAAAATTTAAATGAAGTAGTACTTTCTATCAACTCCTTAATAGTAAACTCAAAAATTTCAATTAATATTGATTTTTCAGCACTTGCAGCAATTAATTTTAATAAAGAATACCTAAAAAGTATCTTCTTAAACTTGATTACAAACTCCATAAAATACTCCAAACCAGATGTTTTTCCTTCTATCTCTATTACTTCTACAATTGAAAATGGAAAAAGTCAGTTAATCTATTCCGATAATGGATTGGGTTTTGACTTGGATAAAGTACGAGATAAAATATTTGGATTACACCAAAAATTCCACAACCATATTGATAGCAACGGTATTGGACTTTACTTGATTTACAATCACATTACTAATTTAGGTGGTCGTATTGAAGTAGAAAGTAAAATAAATGAAGGTGCAAAGTTTATTATAACATTCAAGGACTAAAATATAAATCAAGTATTCGCTTAACTTTGCAACTATTAAATTATAAAAATACAACAATGAATATTTTAGAATTAATAGAAAAAAGATATAGCACCAAGAAATACAACGCCGACAAAGCCATTCCGCAAGAAAAAATAGAAGATTTAAAAGAAATCCTACGCCTTACTCCTTCTTCGATAAACATCCAACCTTGGAAATTTACTTTTGTGCAAAATCCAGAAGTCAAAGCGCAATTGGCTGCTGTTTCCATGCACAATACAGAGAAAATAAATCAAGCTAAATTATTGGTTATTTTTAGTGTAGCCGACGATTTGGATGTATTCCAAGAAGTAGTAGACAACGAATTGCCAAAAGCCAGAAGAGATTGGTACAATCAAATTAAAGCCAATACTCCAGAAGCCGATTTAAAAATATGGTTAGCCAAACAATTGTATATCGCATTAGGCGTTGGTTTAACCGCTAGTATTGCCTTAGGGCTAGATTCGACACCGATGGAAGGAATTGAATCAGACAAGTACCAAGATATTCTTAAAATGACTGCTTACAAACCATTATTTGCAATGGCTGTTGGTTATGCTTCAGAAGACGATTTCAACCGAATTGAGGTTACTCCAAAATCCAGAAGAGTATTAGAAAGTGTTGTGGAGACTATTTAAGATTGATTTATCAAAATCAATAGACTAGAAACCGCTTTTTTAATTTATTTTTGTTTGACAACATCTGTTCTTAAAATGCAATTGTTATCCAATAGATAGTACACTAAAATTAATTGTTATGTCAAATATCAACCTCATTATTGAAGAACGCGCCGCTGATATAGGAAACTTTCTGGTAGGCAGATTACTGCCTTTTCGCCAAAAACGCATGGTAGGTCCTTTTATTTATATTGACCACATGGGACCAGTAAAGATGAATGAACGCCAAAATTTTGATGTTTTGCCTCATCCACACATTGGTCTTTCTACACTTACTTTTTTGTTTGAAGGAAGTATTATGCACCGCGATACCTTAGGCAATGAAGTGGAAATTAAACCAGATGAAGTCAACTGGATGACAGCAGGAAAAGGAATCGTACATTCCGAGCGCACTCCCGAATATTTGCGCCATTCCGAAAAAAACATGCATGGCCTCCAAATTTGGGTTGCCTTACCAAAACATTTGGAACAAATGAATCCAGAGTTTTTTCATATTGCTAATAATAAAATTCCATCTTGGAAAGAAGGCGATGTGGAATTCAAATTGGTAGCAGGAGAAGCATTTGGAAGAAAATCAAATGTACCCGTTTACAGTCCAATGTATATGATTGAAATCAAATCGGCTACAACCCAAAAATTAAATATTGGTCAGCATCTTTATGGTGAAGCAGGTCTTTATATTTTGGAAGGTGGTATTGAAAATGACGGCAGCGAATATGGTCCCAAACAAATTTTGGTTGCAAAAAATAGTACGCTATATGAATTTACAATACAAGCCAATTCTACCATTTACATTTTTGGTGGCGAAGCCTATCCAGAAGAACGTTATATTGATTGGAATTTTGTTTCAACCGACTTAGAATTAATTGAACAAGCCAAAGAAAACTGGAAACAACAAAAATTTGAAAAAATAAAAGGAGAAACTGAATTTGTTCCTCTTCCTGTATATCCAAAACAGAAAAGTAAATAATCTTCGAAACTAAATAAGTAATTTATTTAGTAGTTTCGCATTAATAAAAAATAAAATAGAATGGCATCAGGTTTTTTCGCACTATTAGATGATATCGCAGCACTCATGGATGATGTTGCAGTAATGAGTAAAGTGGCCGCTAAAAAAACGGCAGGAATTTTAGGAGATGATTTGGCTGTTAATGCCGAAAAAGCTTCAGGATTTGCTTCTTCAAGAGAACTTCCTGTTTTATGGGCTATTACAAAAGGTTCCTTACTTAACAAAGCAATTATTTTACCCATTGCTTTTTTACTAAGTGCTTTTTTGCCCTTGGCGATAACCATTATTTTAATCCTTGGCGGACTCTACTTAGCCTATGAAGGTGCCGAAAAAATACACGAATTCTTATTTCATCGCAAGCATACAAAAACAGCTGATGCGACTGTCTCTTTTACCGAAGCAGAAATTTTAGTAATGGAGAAAGAAAAAGTAAAATCGGCTATTGTAACTGATTTTATTTTGTCGGTAGAAATTGTAATCATTGCATTGGGAACTGTAATGGAAAAACCTTTATTCACACAAGTTGCTGTAGTATCTATCATTGCAATTATAGCAACCATTGGTGTTTATGGTATTGTGGCTTTAATTGTTCGAATGGATGAAATGGGATTCAAACTTATTGCCTTAAATACAAGAGAAGGTAGTTTTTCTAAATATATTGGAAACATTTTGGTACAAGCCCTACCAAAAGTGATTAAAGCGCTATCAATAATTGGAACCATTGCTTTAATTCTAGTTGCTGGTGGTATCTTTGTTCATAACATTGCTATTTTACATCATTTTGCGGAACAATTACCATCTATTGTAAAAGAATTTAGTATCGGACTAGTTATTGGATTCGCAGTTTTAGGAATTATAAGCCTAATTAAAAAAGTATTTATACCAAAGAAAAGCATAATCTAAATGAATATGCAACAATATAAACTGTGAGATTACAGTTTTAAATAACAAAAATTAAAAAAATGAATTTACTAGAAAATTTAAACTGGAGACATGCTGTAAAAGCCTATGATCCTACAAAAAAAGTAAGCCAAGAAAATATTGATAAAATTGTAGAAGCTGCCCGTTTAGCTCCTAGTTCATCCGGTTTGCAACCTTTTAAGGTGATTGTTATTTCTAGTCAAGAAGTAAAAGATAAATTAATTTTAGGTGCTCTAAATCCAGATTGTATGAGAGACTGTTCTCATGTTGTAATTTTTGCTGCTTGGGATCGCTATACAGCCGAACGAATTGATGAGGTTTATAATTTTACTACCGATCAAAGAGGCTTACCAAGAGGTCGTTTTGGCAGTTATACTGACCAATTAAAAGCCATTTATCTGAATCAACCCGCTGAAGAAAACTTTGAACATATTGCCAGACAAACCTATATTTCTTTAGGTCTAGCTTTAGCACAAGCAGCAGAACTAAGAATTGACAGCACGCCTGTTGAAGGTTTTAAAAACGAAGTAGTAGATGAAGCATTGGAATTAAACAAATTAGGACTAAAAAGTGTTTCCTTAATGTATGTAGGCTATGCTGATACCGCGAATGATTGGATTGCTTCAATGAAAAAAGTGAGAACTCCTAAAGAAGATTTTGTTATTGAATTCAAATAAAAGCAGAATTGAAATAAGAAAACACCTCGATTGAAATAATTTCAATCGAGGTGTTTTTTTTTATTCAATGCCTATAAAAATTATAATACCAATTATGATTGTAAAATAGCCTGATTAAATCAGGCTATTTTTTTGTTTTAAATTAGACTAATTTATAAATATAAATTGTATATTTGACTATGGCAAA
>WSSedL1CaDRAFT_10002208_pt1 | contig 10125 bp, 5 predicted proteins | sample WetSurSL1Cattail_FD_9464 | JGI IMG/M metagenome (IMG submission 9464)
CTCGTCGGTGATACGAATGCCCTTGAAGTATTTGGGTGTGTGGTTTTTGGCCTTGAGCTGCTCATTGACCTGCGGTCGGAACCCATGCACCAGCACAATGCGCACCCCCATGCTCTGGATCAGCGCCAGGTCTTGCGCCAGATTGGGCAGCTTGCCTGCGGCAATGGCTTCACCGCAGACTCCGACGACAAAGGTCTGGTGGCGGAACTTGTGGATGTAGGGTGCGACGGAGCGGAACCAGGGGACAAAGGTGAAGTTGAAGGGCAGGGTCATGGGGTAGGTAGGCAAAGAGGGCGGCAGTCAATAGGGGGCAACACCACCCTATTTTGCAGCACGTGTGTGAAGGCTCAAGTAGCTATCGGCGTAGGGCTGAGTTGGCTGGCAAATACGATGGTTTTTTGCTGGACTGGGCGGACCTAGCAATGATTGACTTGACCGAGCCCACACTGATATCGTTTCGTCCAGACAAAACGAAAATGATCAGCTATTTGCACCAATCGGAACTTGCGGCCTGATCCTGGTCTGTATTTCTTGGTAGATTGGAATGTCCTCTTTGACTTCCAAAGTCACTGCTAAACCATAGGGGATGATGTCGTCTAGCCGAGCTGTAGCATCCTTTTTGCAAACCACCCGAATTTTGATGACATCGCCATCCTGAAATGCCGAGATGGACTTGTTTCCCTCCAAAACCTCATGTTGCACCGTACCGCGTTGCACTTGATTGTGGTCGCCATCCACACGGTCCAGTTTCAATGGCATGTTTGTCCAATTGGACGCTCCGGGCGTTAACTCTAACTTAGCCTCTCGCAGGTTTCTGTGGCCGGGATTGATTGGCGTAAACCATGCCAGGGTCACGATAAGGCACCTCCATAGTCGTTTGCTAGACAACGTTGGTGGTAGTGGAAAGTCGTATTCATGAATCTGGTTTTCTTTGATTTCCCCGCAACCAAGTACCGTTGCACGTTGATCAGTACATGCCAGAACACGTTCAACGTCCACAGCTCCGTAGCCAAGATATCGCGCATGTACGGTTTAAAAGGTGCGCGAGTTTGCCGGAGTTTTGAGTGCGGCTTCAATTTGTACTTTTGCTGAGTCTGCTTGGCGCGCTCCATGAACCAGTAAGGTTTTCATGAGTACAGCCATTAGGTTATCAGGGATTGCTTCCCTCTGTTGTTCACGCAAAGCGACCAGCATGTCGTGAATGCGAATGGCTCCACGTGTCGCCAATGCGGTGGCATTGCTAGTGCCCCGAGTGGAAACAAAGTTTGAGAGCTCACCTTCTTGACGGCTATCCCATGCAACTTTTTGACCAGGGCCGACTTTCGTTTGATCAATTTGGAAAGAAGTTGCTGTAATTCTCACTGGTTCGCGATAGAGTTGCCGTCCTCCAGGAAATAGGATTTCGGGTTTTACAGAGCGTCGAAAGCCATGGCCGACGCGCATTGCAGGACTGAACATGCTTTCGTTCGGCAAAAGGTCTATTCGACGCATTGGTTGATATGCCCCGGCATCATCGGTATGAGTCGCGCCTACTGTGATTGAATTTAGCGATTCGGCAGGCGATAACAGCCTTCGAGATTGCAGCTTCTGTGCAATGGCTCTTAAAGTTGTCTGCACTTTTTCATCACTAGTCAGGGCTGCAAAATCCAAATGCGGTATTCCAACGTCGATTTCCTCTGGGTAATTGCCTGAGCTTACGCAAAACAAAATCCTGTATTTGTAAGACAACCAGTCCAGCAAACGTGCCCAGGGACTCGGCGTATGGCTAAATGGTCTATCTCGATCACCAATTGACAGGTTGATGACTTTGACGTTAGGGGCTTGCGCAGGAACATCTGCCCCACTTCCCTCAAATATGCGTCGAACCGCTATGTGAATTCGATCTTCAAAAAACACATCGTCAGGCATGTGTTCGTTTCGATCCGGGCTGTTTGGGTCTGGCTGCATGATGGGGATGCAGAGCAGCTTTCTATTCAAAGGTGCGCTATTGCCCCCGCTTTGGTCACCATGAACGATGAGTGATGCCATGCTGGTTCCGTGTTGACGTTCTCCAGGCAGGTAAAGCCGTTCCAAATCAAACGGATCGTCGATCAGCAAACGGTCTATAAGCGCATCGTGCTACTGCAATGGTGCGCCATCGAGTAGTGCCGCTACGGCGGGTAGTTCTGGCATTTCTGCAGAAAATTCAGAAGGCTCGCCATCATCATCCGTCTGCATTGAAAGACTTTGCCCTGTTGGGCGAAAATACATGATCCCGGAAAACTTCAGGAGATCAATTGTGATGTCTGAGTCGGGTTGTTGTACCTGAGTAAGTAATTGCTCAATTGAGGTCGTAGGCAACTCAGCTTTTACGGCATGAAATCCAATGGGCTGCAGATCGATAGCACTGCCAATTGTTTGTCCTCCAAGCGTTTGGAGCAACCGCTGAATCAACACTTCATTTTGGCGGCGCTTAGCTTGATTCTGATGGTAGAAAAACTCGACTTGAAAGCGTTCTCGTTGGCCGGGTTCTGCATGTACAACAAGCTCGCTCCAGCGCTCTAACATGCCGGTCTCTTGCAGGGTCTCCTCAATGCCCCAACGGCGAATTACACGTAGTTGTGTAAATACATCTCGCCATTTCGTTTTTCCCGTGGGAAACGGTCGATTTGATACCCAAATGTTCCAGAGTGAAAGCAGTTCACGAAGTGCGGCGTCGTTCCCCATTGACAGGAAGAGCCGTCCTGAAACCGACTTTCCATTTGGTAAGCCGTTGGAATCTTCCTCGTAGAAATCATCGTCTGGCTCAAGATCCGCCAGATCCCATTCGCCTAGCCATTCCAATCCAATCGCATCAATGGCTTGTCTGAAATCATTAACCGAGCCTGCGATCTCAATGACCAATACCGTTTCTGGTTCCGTGCCCGCGAAGGTGTCTGACAAACTGGCCTTGTATCGTTCGAATGACCTTTGGAGTTCGGTTAGCTGACTGTTGATTCGCTCGGTTTGTCTTCCTCTTCCTGGTACATGAGGGGGAGATCCAAAGCCCGGGCGACCTTTGTCTGGAGTTACATCACGTTTTCGTGGAAAGACCATCAAGGGCAACTGAGTAGCCATTTATCTCCCCTCCCCAGGGTGTTTGTTGTCGATTCTTTCTGATTACAGGCCAGTAGGTTTCAACCTAGTGCGCCACTGTGTCAATTTTGCTTGTGTAATGGCTTTTGCATCATCTGCACGTTGATCAAGCACTGCACGTCGAACGATGGAAAGGCAGAACTCTTCGGTCTCAGAAAAGCTGATGCCAAGTAGGTTTTTTGCGAGGGTTTCACTGGCATAGCCAAAATTCACCTTGGTTCGACTTGCGATGTTGTCAATGAAAGCCGTTAATTGAGTCCGGGTCGGTAGGGGAAGCTCTAGCCGCAGCTGAAACCTCCGCCAAACGGCGCGATCCAACAACTCTGGGTGATTGCTCGCAGCGACGACGACGACATAGTCCGGTAGGTCATCGAGCTGCAGTAGTAGAGAACTCACCACTCGCTTAATTTCACCGGTTTCGTGTGTATCGCCACGTTCTTTACCCAAGGTGTCGAATTCATCGAAAAACAAAACGCATCGCTGGGTTTTTGCGTACTCAATTAGATTTTTTAGACGGGAAGATGTCTCGCCAAGATAGCTGCCAATCAATGTTTCATAGCGAACGACGAGCAGAGGAACCATGAGCTCACATGCCAAGGCCTCTGCAAGAGTGGTTTTTCCGTTTCCCGGTGATCCAGCCAGTAACACCGTATGACGCGGTTTTAGATTGTGCGCGTGCAGCAGTTCGGCTCTGTGCTGTTCCTCTACAAGTTCGGATACCTGTCTGGAAATTTCAGGGTGCAATACCAAACTGCTGAGGCCCCGTTCTGGTTGGGTTTCGTGAAAAAGATCTTTTTGCACGGAGCCTCGTGTCTGCACAGATGAAGCAAAAACCGATTTGGTGACAAACATGTTTGTCGGTTGTATCGATTTGGTCAATCGATCTGCCAAGACCCTATGCCCTTTGCTGCGCTCTTCAACTATTAAGGATTCCGCCGCTTTACGAAATGTTTGGTGGTCTCCGCTACTTGCGGCCTTGACCAACGTTACCAGTGTGTCAGCTTGTGCCATCTTTACACCCTTTGGGGGACCTTCTATACAGAATGCTGTTGAAAACTGAGCTGCTCATAATGAGCAAGAGTCTAGCTGTAAAGCTATTTCCCGATGCTATGCGTTCACTGTTTCAAGAACACTGGCTTATACACAAGGCCGTTGATGAAGCGCAGATCACGTCGGGACGGAATTGCAAGGCAACAGCGAACTGGCCATTGCCAATGCGGAGCGACAGTGCTATATCTACTGTAGTGGATAGTGCTTATTTCAAAAGGGCTAGCTGCCAATTCGGCTCATAAGTCCACCCACCCACCAGCCCCTCCCTGGCACACCCTCGATAATTGCGCCCCAATGTCTGTACCTCTGAACATCGAATTCCCCGAATCCCTGCCGGTCTCGGCGCGTCGCGAAGAAATCATGGCCGCGATGGCCGCGCACCAGGTCATCATCGTCTGTGGTGAAACCGGCTCGGGCAAAACCACCCAACTGCCCAAGATCGCCCTGGCGATGGGGCGCGGGCTGTGTAACTACCCCAAAACCTTGGCTGATGGCCGCCCGGCGCCACGCGGCAAGCTGATTGGCCACACTCAGCCGCGCCGGATTGCCGCCAGCAGCGTGGCCAAACGCATTGCCGAAGAACTCAACACCACGCCCGGTGATGTGGTGGGTTTCAAGGTGCGGTTCCAGGACCGGCTGGGGCGCGACGCCTCGGTTAAGTTAATGACCGACGGCATTTTGCTGGCCGAGACACAAACCGACCCGTTGCTCAAAGCCTACGACACGATCATCATCGACGAGGCGCATGAGCGCAGCCTGAACATTGACTTCTTGCTAGGCTATTTGAAGCAGATCCTGCCGCGCCGCCCGGATTTGAAGGTAGTGGTGACCTCGGCCACGATTGACGCGCAGCGGTTTGCGGATCACTTTGCGTCAAGGCAAGGGCCCGCTCCCATCATCATGGTCTCCGGCCGTATGTTCCCGGTGGAGCAGCGTTACCGCCCGTTTGAGGAAGCGCGTGACTATGACATAAACAACGCGATTGCCGACGCGGTGGACGAGCTTTGGCGCGATGTGCACAACAGTGGCGACATCCTGGTGTTTTTGCCCGGTGAGCGCGAAATTCGCGAGGCAGCCGACCACCTGCGCGGCCACCTTAGCCACCAGCCGGTGTTTCGCGGCGCCGAGGTGCTGCCGCTGTTTGCCCGGCTGAGCCAGGCCGAGCAGGACCGTATTTTTGATGGCCACAATGGGCGGCGCATTGTGCTGGCCACCAATGTGGCCGAGACCTCGCTCACTGTGCCGGGCATCCGATACGTCATTGACTCAGGTACGGCGCGCATGAAGCGCTACAGTTTCAGAAGCAAGGTGGAGCAGCTGCTGGTGGAGCCAATCAGCCAGAGCTCGGCCAACCAGCGTGCGGGCCGTTGTGGCCGGGTGGCCAACGGCATCTGTATCCGGCTGTATGACGAGAAAGACTTTGCCAGCCGTCCCAAGTTCACCGACCCGGAAATATTGCGCAGCTCGCTGGCCGGGGTGATTCTGCGCATGAAGTCGCTGCACCTGGGCATCGTCGAAGATTTCCCGTTCATTGAGAAACCCTCGGGCCGCGCGATTGCCGATGGTTACCAGCTGCTCAACGAACTCGGCGCGGTGGACGATGCCAACGAACTGACACCAATGGGTGGCGAACTGGCCAAGTTGCCGCTCGACCCGCGTGTCGGTCGCATGATTCTGGAGGCACGCAGTCGCGAAGCGCTGGACGAAGTGCTGGTGATTGCCAGTGCCCTGAGCGTGCAGGACGTGCGCGATCGCCCGATGGATGCACAGCAGCAGGCCGATCAGGCCCACGTCAAGTTTGACGATGAAAAAAGCGAGTTTTCCGGCTACCTGAAGCTGTGGAAATGGCTGGAAACCGCGCGCGGCGGGCAGCCCCCCAGCGCCGTGGCGACTGCCTTGAAAAAAGGGCAGGGCGTGCCAGCCGAGCTGCCACAGCACAAGCTGTCCAACCGCCAATACGAACAACTGCTGCGGCAGAACTTTGTCAGCATGCGCCGGGTGCGTGAGTGGCGCGACATCTATAGCCAGCTCCACACCGTGGTGGCCGAGCACAAGTGGCGGCTCAACACCAAGCCCGCGAGTTACGAGCAACTGCACCTGTCGATGCTCTCAGGTCTGCTGGGCAATATCGGCTGCAAGCTCGAAACCGACGGCGCAGGTGGGGAGTACCTGGGCGCACGCAGCATCAAGTTTTACCCACACCCCGGCGCCCATCTGGTCAAAAAGCCGGGCCGCTGGATCGTGGCTGCCGAGCTGGTCGAAACCACGCGCCTGTTTGGCCGGGGCATCGCGGCGATTGAACCGCAATGGTTGGAGCAGGTTGGTGGACACCTGCTCAAGAAACAATTGCTCGACCCGCATTGGGAAAAAAAGGTGGCCGAGGTCAACGCGCTGGAGCGCGCCACACTCTATGGCATCGTCATTTACAGCGGCAGGCGTGTCAACTACAGCCGGGTCGATTTGCCCGGCGCGCGTGAAATCTTCATCCGCGAGGCGCTGGTCGGTGGCCAGTGGGAAACCAAGCTGCCGTTCCTGGCCGCCAACCAAAAGCTGATCAAACAGGTGGAAGACCTGGAACACAAGGCGCGCCGCCAGGATGTGCTGGTGGACGACGAGCTGATCTACGCTTTTTACGACCAGCAGCTGCCGCCCGAGGTGTGCAGCGGCTTCACCTTTGAGGACTGGTACCGCGACGCGGTGAAACTCAACCCCAAGCTCTTGCTGCTCACCCGCGAGGAGCTGATGCGCCACGAGGCGGCGGGCATCACCACCCAATCCTTCCCGAAAACCGTGCGCTTAGGGGGTGTCGATTGCGCCGCCACCTATTTGCATGAGCCGGGTGACCCGAAAGACGGGCTGACGGTGACGGTGCCGATTTTTGTGCTGAACCAGGTCAACGAAGAGCGTTGTGAATGGCTGGTGCCCGGCATGCTCAAGAACAAGATCCAGGCGCTGATCAAAACCCTGCACCAGCGCCCGCGCTCGCGCCTGGTGCCGCTGCCCGAGTCGGCCAGCAAGATGGCGGCACAGCTCAACGAGCCCGCTTTGTTTGGCCATGGTTCGCTGATCGAGGCGGTGCTCAAACTCGTGCGCCTGGCGACCACGGTGGACGTGGTGCGCGCCGACATCAAGGTTGACATGCTTCAGCCGCACTTTTTCATGAACTTCCGTGTCGTGGACGAACATGGCCGCCAACTCGGCCAGAGCCGTAACCTGGGCGCGCTGAAGGCCGAACTGGGCGCGCAGGCGCGTGGTGCATTTCAGGCGCTGGCCGGGCTCAAGATGGCCAAAACGGCGGCACCTGCCGCAGATTACAAGCAAAATAAGCCTTTAGCCCTTACAAATAAAGGGCAGGAAGCTACTAAAAATGTAGTCAATGAAGCCGCAGCCAAGGCCAACCCTGCCGGTGTGAAACACACCGCCTGGACCTTTGGTGAGTTACCCGAGCTGCTGGAAATCCAGAAAGGTGGCCAGACCCTGATCGGTTACCCGGCGCTGCTCGATGCGGGTGATGCGGTTTGCATCGAGGTGTTTGACGAGCCAGAGGTGGCCGCCGCCAAACACCGCGCCGGCTTGCGCCGCCTGTTTGCGCTGCAGATCAAAGACGCCCTCAAGTATCTGGAAAAGAACGTGCCCGACCTGCAAAAAATGGCGGTGACCTACATGCAGGTTGGTAAAAGCCCGGACGGCAGCGGTACCGGTGGCACGCTGGAAGAGCTGCGTGAACAGATCATCCAGGTGGCACTGGACCGCGCCTTTTTGCTCGACCCATTACCGACTGACGAATTTGCCTTCAAAAAACGCGTGGACGAGGGGCGAGGGCGCCTGACCCTGATCTGCACCGAAGTCGCCCGCCTGAGCGCCAGCATCCTTGCCGAGTATTCCGTGGCCGCGCGCAAGATCAAGGACAGCAAAAACGCGCCCGAGGCCACGGCGGATGCCGCCCAGCAGCTCCTCCGATTGATGCCCAAGAAGTTTTTGAGTGTCACCCCCTGGGGCAGCCTGCAGCACTTTGCCCGCTACCAAAAAGCCATCACCGCCCGGCTGGAGAAATACCGCGCCGACCCGGCCCGCGACAGCACCCGCCTGAAAGAGTTGCAACCGCTGGAGCAACGTTACTGGCGCCTGGTGGCCGAACGCAAAGGTGTGGTCGATGAGCGCCTGCAGGAATTCCGCTGGCTGCTTGAAGAATTGCGTGTGAGCTTCTTCGCGCAGGAGTTGCGTACGCCGCAGCCGGTGAGTGTGAAGCGGCTGGAGAAGGCTTGGGCGCAGCTGGGGTGAGGTGATAGAGGTCGCGGTTTATATGAAAAATAAGCTTCTAGCCCTTATGAATAAAGGGCAAGGAGCTATTAAAAATGAAGTAAGTTAAGGCTTGAAATGTGGCATCAACACGGTGCTGCACAGGGGGTAAAGGCAGGGCTATCTGGTATCAATGCGGTGCAGATTTGCGTAATCGGCCACGCTATGATTTGGAGCCACAAGCGGTGTGAAGCTTGCAATCCTCTATGGCGATTTAGTCCAGTGACCCTCCCCTCTACGAAGACCGCAACAATGAACAGCATTACCGTCCGCCAAGCGGTCTTATCCGATATCGATGAATTGACCGTGCTCTTCAATCAATACCGGGAATTTCAAGGCAAAGCAACCGACCTTCCGGCTGCACGAGGCTTCCTCCAAGCCAGGTTTGACTATGGTGAGTCAATCCTATTCATTGCACACCAAGGGCAAACTCCGGCTGGATTTACGCAGCTTTATCCGAGTTTTTCGTCTGTATCTCTAGCACGGGTGTTCATCCTTAACGATCTTTTTGTGCACGAGTCAGGCCGACGCAAGGGGATCGCATCGAAGCTGCTTCAGGCCGCTGAAGACTACGCTTGGTCTCTTGGTGCAGCCAGAGTTGCGCTCAATGTTGACAAGAACAACAGCCAGGGCCAGGCGCTCTACGAGGCACAAGGCTGGCGTCAAGACCAACAGTTCTACATGTACCACCGCTTTCCGAGTCATCACGAAGCGGCCTCATGAATAAGGTCGGATCGTGATTGATCACTTGGTGGCCGCACACGATCTCCGTCATTTGCAAAGCCCAAACGCCAGGGGCTGAGAGCAATGGCGCGAGTTGATGGGCAAGCTTCATATAGAAGGCGTTGCCCACCAGACACATGAGGTTTTTTTGTACCTGATCGGTTTTGGTTTTGGGATAGTGCCACTCTGATATCGGCAGGGTGGCACAGTCAGTGCTTGCGTGTTGTGACGCCAGCATCCGGCCAATTGATTGGGGGATTTGCCTGGTCAAACACTTCACCTTGGCCCCGCCTCACCCATGTCACCCGTCACCTCCAAACTGCTGTTCGCTGGCACCATCTTCACCAGTGCCTTCGCTTTGTTCCTGGTCCAGCCCATCATTGCCAAACAAATCTTGCCTTGGTTTGGTGGCTCGGCTGCCGTCTGGGCGATTTGTATGGTGTTTTTCCAGATGGCGTTGCTGGCAGGGTATGCCTATGCTGACTGGGTGTCACGACGCCTGCGGCCCCGCTCGCAAGTGCTGCTGCATGTGGCGTTGCTGGTGATCAGTCTGAGCTTTTTGCCCATCGTGGCGGACCCGAGCTGGCAACCCCGGGGGGATGAAGACCCGTCCTGGCGCATCATTTTGTTGTTGTTGGGCACCATCGGTTTGCCGTATTTTTTGCTGTCCACCACCGGGCCGCTGATTCAATCGTGGGTGTCCAAGACGGTGGTTGATGCGCAGATTTACCGTTATTTTTCGCTCTCCAATCTGGCGTCGATGCTGGCTTTGATCAGTTATCCGTTTCTGATCGAGCGGCACGCGGCCATCGTCGGACAGGCTTATGCCTGGTCGGTGGGTTATGCGGTGTTTGTGGTGTTGTGCGCCGGGTCGGGTTATTACTTTCTGCGGCACGGTCGCGGTGTGGAAACGGTTGATCCCGTCAAACATGTCAAACC
>WSSedL1CaDRAFT_10002209_pt1 | contig 10123 bp, 11 predicted proteins | sample WetSurSL1Cattail_FD_9464 | JGI IMG/M metagenome (IMG submission 9464)
CGGGTACTGGACGACAAATCGAACCCTGTACCAGATGCTGTCGTTAAACTGGTCAGCAATACCGGCATTAACACCCGAGTAACCACTAAAAAAGATGGTTCGTTCCGCATTAAGATTGACAAAAAAATGGAATGCATTATGTTGGCTACTGCTCGCGGATACCTGAACAAAGAAGCCACACTGAAGACACCAGATTTAAAAGAAAACAAAGTGTTCAAACAGGATATTATTCTGGCTACCATATATAAGCCTATTCAATTGATAAATATTTTCTATGAGTTTGGTAAATGGGATTTAACACCCCAATCGGAAGCAGGATTGCAGGAACTTGTAAAAACGCTGAACGACAACCCTAATATAACAATAGAGATCAGCGCACATACCGATTATATCGGCACCAACGAGTCGAATAAAATACTTTCGGAAAAACGCGCACAATCTGTTGTAAATTATCTGATAAAGGCCGGAATCAATCCTGAAAGACTTTCTTCATCTGGTTACGGTGAAGAAAAACCGGTGGTAGTAGACGCAACAACAGCTCAAAAATATAATTTTCTGAAAGAAAACGATGTTTTGGATGAAAATTATGTTCTTAAACTCAAACCCGATCAGCAGGAGATTGTCAACAAAATAAATCGCCGGACAGAATTCCGGGTTTTAAAAACAAACTTTAAACCGAAGAATTAAAAATGTTCTACTTTTCTATTTACTGAAGGCATTCTGTATATTAGATATTTATGCAGCAAAATCGCATAAAAACACGAAGTTTAACGGATAATCCGAATAATTATCCGTTATTTTTTTGTAGTTTTGTAACCTGTCTGTTTGCAAGATGAACATTTTTAATCATTCTAATTTAAAATTATTATGTCGAAAATTTCGATCATTGCAGCTATTGCCGACAATTTAGCAATTGGCAAATCTAATAAACTTCTTTGGCACTTACCTGCCGATTTAAAACATTTCAAAGAACTTACGACGGGTCATACTATCGTAATGGGCAAGAGGACTTATAACAGTCTTCCTATCCGTCCACTTCCCAAGCGTAAAAATGTAATACTCACTACCATGCTTTCGGAAGGAGTTACCGAAGGATATTTTGAAGCCGAATCTATCGAAGATGCTTTGGATCTATGTGAAAAAGAACATCAGATTTTTATCATTGGGGGCGCTACTGTGTACAAACAATGTATCGACAAAGCCGATTCAATGTATCTGACCTGGGTTCACGGCGAGTTCGAGGCCGATGCTTTTTTTCCAAAAATCAATTTTAAGAAATGGACGGAAGTGTCGAGAGAAGATCACGAAGCCGATGAGAATAATCCTTATGCATATTCCTTTGTTTATTACGAAAAAATAAAATAAATCAAATGCCGGAAATTTCCGGCATTTTTTTATTGTAATTGTATTGATTGTCGGTTTCAGAACTTTATCTTTGTTACACAAAAACTAAAAACACAAAAAACATGAGTTATTTAATTAAACCGGCCGATTATCGGCCTATACTTAATTTGCAACAAACCGAACTGGCCATAGCAAAAATCAAAGATTTCTTCCAGTCGAACCTTTCAGCCGAATTAAAACTAAGACGGGTAACGGCACCCTTGTTTGTTCTCAGAGGAACAGGCATTAACGACGATTTGAATGGAATAGAAAGAGCCGTGAACTTTCCTATCAAGGACATTAACGACGTACGCGCCGAGGTGGTGCACTCTCTTGCAAAATGGAAACGTATTACTTTGGCCGATTATAATATTGAAACCGGTTATGGTATCTATACTGATATGAACGCTATTCGCGCCGATGAAGAACTCGGCAATCTGCATTCCCTCTATGTCGATCAATGGGACTGGGAAAGAGTAATGACTGCCGAAGAAAGAAATATCGACTTCCTGAAAGACATAGTCAGAAGAATTTATGGAACATTTTTACGGACTGAATATCTTGTCAGCGAAAGCTTTCCGGAAATAAAACCCTGTTTACCTAATGATATCACTTTCGTTCATGCAGAAGAACTCCGACAAATGTATCCAGACAAAACAGCCAAAGAGCGGGAATTCGAATTTGCTAAAAAGCATAAAGCTATTTTTATTATAGGAATCGGAGGACCGCTTGGTGATGGGCAAAAACACGATGGACGCGCCCCTGATTATGACGACTGGACAACTCTCGGAGAAAAAGGATTGCCCGGATTAAATGGCGATATCGTTTTGTGGAATCCAGTTTTGGAACTTCCTTTCGAAGTTTCATCAATGGGAATCCGGGTAGACAAGGAGGCTTTGTTGCGCCAGCTAAAAATGGAAGATAAGCTCGAACGGCTCGAAATGTATTTTCATAAAAGGTTAATGGGAGATACTTTACCTTTATCAATAGGTGGTGGAATCGGTCAGTCCCGCATATGTATGTTTTTCCTGAAAAAAGCACATATTGGCGAAATACAAGCAAGCATATGGCCTCAGAATATGATAGAAGCCTGTCGGGAAATAAATATTCAACTTATTTAGAACCAGCTATAACAGTAAATGGAAGAAAAACGTTTTTCTTCCATTTACTGTTTTTACGGAATTATTTAGTTTGCAATATCCGAAATTTAGAGTATCTTTGCACCGCAAATATAAAAAATGCGGTTGTGGCGTAATTGGTAGCCGCGCCAGACTTAGGATCTGGTGACGAGAGTCGTGGGGGTTCGAGTCCCTTCAGCCGCACAAAAACTGCTTCGGAATTTTTCCGGAGCAGTTTTTTTATTCTTACTACGCAACATTTTCAGTATTACCAGCATCAAGTTATTAAATTTCGCTTCAAACACATTTCAAAAGACATTCATTACAAAATGAAAAAAGTACTTTTAATACTTTCAATTCTGGCATCTATCTTTTTAATGACCAACTGCGATTCAATTGGAGCAGGCGATACAGGTGGCGAATCTTTTTTGACTGACGAACTATTAAGTAAATCCGGCGAAGGAGGAAGCGGTATCAATGGCGATTCTACGGATGTTGAAATAACACCAGGACAAATAACAGCCGGTGAGTGGAACGATTTGGACAACTGGAGTTTTACAGATAGCCTTTTACTGGCCGACACGGTAGGTTATCAATCATATTGGTCGTTTTATGTAAAAAACCGTATTAGCGTTCAAATTTCTGATGCAGCTTCACATCCTGCTGTTGACATTAAAGTAGAACTAAAACGAAACGGAACAACTTTATGGACAGCCAGAACAGACAACTATGGGAGAGCTGAATTATGGGTAGGTATGTTCCAACACGAAAGCACAATAGACCTATCAGGGTTATCAATAGTAGCCGATAATCAGACTTACAATTCTGTGAAAAACTACCAATCAGGAATAAACGAAATCAAATTACCAACGAATAAATCCATTCCAAATAAAGCAGATATTGCATTTGTAGTAGATGCAACCGGATCGATGAGCGATGAACTGGAATATTTAAAAGCTGAATTACTTGATGTTATCAATTCGGTCAAAAGCGCCAATCCCGATATTGATATGTCTACGGGTTCGGTTTTTTATCGAGATGAAGGAGATGAGTATGTAACAAGACTCTCAGATTTCAGCTCGAATATCCAAACCACTCTGAGTTTCATAAAGTCTCAACGATCAGACGGTGGTGGCGATTATCCCGAAGCTGTTCACAAAGCATTAGATAAAGCTATCAACAATCTGCAATGGTCTGCCTCAGCGCGCACAAGATTATTATTTCTTGTATTAGATGCACCACCACATTACGAAACATCCATCATTGACGACTTACAAAAAGTCATAAAATCGGCTGCAAGTTATGGCATTAAAGTTATTCCTATCACAGCAAGTGGTACGGATAAACCTACTGAATTCATTATGCGATTTTTCGACATTGCCACCAACGGAACCTATGTATTTATCACCAACGACAGTGGTATAGGCAATGAGCACATACAACCTACTATTGGCAAATATGAGGTAGAATATCTGAATAATCTGTTACTCAGATTAATTAATAAATATATCCGAATAAATTCCTTTTATTAAAAAATATACACTGCAATTTCCAAGTTAAATTTTCTGTTTTTTATATTCAAAGGGTAAATAGTTCAAAACTATTTTACCCTTTTGTTTTTTGAAATTCCGGTTATTTTTTAGTATTTATACATAAAATAAACTACTTGATAGCTATATTTGATTTTTTAAACAATAAAAATCACTATTTTTGTCAGTAATATGTCATAATTTCAGGCTGAAAAATTTATTATTATGCAACAATCAGAAATACAAACCGTTAAGCAAAGGTTTGGAATCATTGGGACTTCCGATTTATTGAACAGAGCCATAGATATCGCCGTTCAGGTTGCTCCTACCGATTTGTCTGTTCTTATTACGGGAGAAAGTGGAGTAGGAAAAGAAAACTTTCCTCAAATTATACATTATTATAGTCACCGGAAACACGGACCTTATATTGCCGTAAACTGCGGAGCCATTCCCGAAGGTACAATTGATTCAGAATTATTCGGACATGAAAAAGGATCGTTTACAGGTGCTACCGGCGAACGTAAAGGATATTTTGAAGTAGCCGACGGCGGAACAATATTCTTAGATGAAGTAGGAGAATTACCATTATCCACGCAAGTTCGTTTACTCAGGGTACTCGAAACTGGTGAATTTATCAAAGTTGGATCTTCCAAAACACAGAAAACCAATGTACGGGTGGTAGCTGCCACCAATCTGAATATGCTTCAGGCAACTAAAGAAGGTAAATTCCGTGAAGATCTTTATTACAGATTAAACACCGTGCCTATTGCTATACCGCCATTGCGCGAACGCAAAGAAGATATTGTACTGTTATTCCGCAAATTTGCTTCCGACTTTGCCGAAAAATATCGAATGCCACCAGTAAAGTTAACGGAAGATGCAAAAGTTCTGTTAACCAGCTATTACTGGAATGGAAATATTCGACAATTAAAAAATATCACCGAACAAATCTCGGTTATCGAACAGCAAAGGGAGATTAACTCAGCTATTTTAAGGAATTATCTTCCTAAAGATGATATGGAAAGACTTCCTGCTATTTTTTCCAAAGAAAGTATAGATCATAAAACATTCAACAGCGAAAGAGAAATTCTTTATCAGGTTCTTTTCGACATGAAAAAAGATATGAATGACCTGAAAAAGCTGGTGCACGACATTATGAATGGTCAACAGCCCACAACTCAGAATCCTGATTTATTTACTAAAACATCGTTCATAAAAACAGGAGATGCTATAATAAGCCCAAAACCAACAACTGAATTTCATCATCAGGAAAACATCATTAGGGAAACTGCCTACAAAGCAGATCATTTACAAGAAGATGACTTTCAGGAAGCTGAGGAATATCACGAGATAGAATCGACTCAGAAACCACGTTCCTTAGAAGATATGGAAAAACAAATGATAAAACAAACACTGGAAAAGTACAGAGGAAAACGGAAAGCAGCTGCCGAAGAACTGCAAATTTCTGAAAGAACATTATACAGGAAAATTAAAGAATATGGTATTGAATAATTTGAAATTAAGAAGTCGGCTATTAAGTTTTGTCATAATTCTGACGGGCATGTTTATACATCAGTCTTGTACTATTTCGTACAAATTTAATGGAGCTTCCATTGATTATACAAAAACAAAATCCATATCAATTGTAGATTTCCCCAACACCGCCGGGTTAGTTTATACGCCTTTAGCACAAACATTTACAGAAAAACTGCGCGATGCCTATCAGAAGCAAACCCGGCTTCAATTGCTAAAAAAAGGGGGAGACATGCATTTGGATGGTGAGATTACAGGATATGAGCTAACGCCTATGGGCGTTGGAACCGACACTTACGCCACACAAACTAAACTAACAATTACAATAAACGTCCGGTTTACAAACCGTAAAAATCCAACAGATGATTTTGAGAAAAGTTATTCCGCTTTTCAGACTTTTGATAACACACAAAATTTCACCGATGTACAGGACGAACTTATCAAAACAATAACTGAAGAAATTGTTGACCAGATTTATAACGATACGGTTGCCAAATGGTAATTTTCACATAAAATGACGAAAGAAGAGTTTTATAACCTGATACAAAATCCAGATACTGTAAGTATTAATCATATCCCCGATTTGAAGGAAATGATTGATAGTTACCCTTATTTTTGCATTCCACGGTTACTACTTTCGAAAGTTTATTTGAAGGAAAACAATATTAACTATTCTGACATCGTCAACAAAACCAGTTTGTTTGTTCCCGATAGAAGAAACTTCTATTTTTTTCTCTATCCTGATAAAGCCGAAGAAGCACCTATTCGAAAAATAGCAAGAGACAATAAATACACAGGTAGTTATTTCGATGTGATGGAATCCATCGAACTGGATGAAAACAATGGAAAACAGTCATTAACCCAACTTGCGGAAAAATTAAAAGAAGCTCGCCTGAAAACCTCTCCTTTACCATCTATCAAAAAAAACATTGAAGAAAAAACAGAAAAAATAATTTCCAAAACAGAAAACACGGAGGTTTCGGAAGAAAATGCACGTAGGCTGATTAAAGAAAAAAAATACCACGAAGCCATTTTAATATTGAATGAATTATATTTTAATAATCCGAAAAAAAGTATTTACTTTGCAGACCAAATTCGTTTTTTGGAAAAAGCATTGGAAAACTTAAAAAAATAAGCAATAAATATGTACACTCTTTTTATTATTCTAATTGTTATCGCTTCAATCTTACTCACTCTTATCGTATTGGTTCAGAATTCAAAAGGGGGTGGATTAGCTGCCGGCTTTTCATCATCCAATCAAATTATGGGAGTTCGCAAAACAACGGATTTTCTTGAGAAAGCCACATGGGGACTTGTCATTTTTATAGTTGTACTTTCAGTAGGAGCAGTAGGAGTTCATAAAACCGCGCCGGTAAAAGCCGAATCTGAAATCAAGGATGACTATCAGAATGCCAAAAAAGCAGCGCCTGGAGTGGTTGCACCTGACTTTGGTGAAAACTCAGAAAATACCCAAAACTCACAGGAATCAGGAAACAAGTAATTTTATCGAAGATAAAAATGGAGCGTGTCAATTTTCTGATTGATGCGCTTTTTTTATAATATGAATTTTATTTCCATTGTTGATTACGTCGGCACTTTTGCTTTTGCTATAAGCGGTATCAGGCTGGCATCAGCCAAACAATTTGATTGGTTTGGCGCCTACGTTGTGGGATTAGTCACGGCTATTGGTGGCGGTACTGTAAGGGATATACTACTTGATGTAACTCCATTCTGGATGCTACAACCGTCATACATTGTTGTCACAGCAATAGCTTTGGTTTCAGTTTTATTTTTCGGCAAACTGCTTATAAAATTTAACAATACCTTTTTCATTTTCGACACTATAGGCCTGGGATTGTTCGTGGTGGTAGGAATTGAAAAAAGTATCGAAGCTGGATTTCCATTTTGGGTTACCATCATCATGGGAATGATAACCGGTTCGGTAGGAGGAATTATCCGTGATATACTTATTAACGAAGTACCTCTCATATTCAGGAAAGACATTTACGCATTGGCCTGCGTATTGGGTGGGGTGTTTTTTTATGTATGCACGCTTCTGAATTTCAAACAGGAAATAACACAAATTATAGCTGCCGCATCAGTCATTCTTATGCGGATAGTTGCCGTAAAATACCATTTAGGATTACCTGCTCTCAAAGGTGGCGCTGATACTTATAAAAACAAATAAACATGTTACAAATTGATGATACGATAATTAGTTTTGATGTAATGGAAGAACAATTCGTTTGCAATCTTACATCCTGCAAAGGAATCTGTTGTATAGAAGGAGATGATGGCGCTCCTCTTCAGGAAAATGAAGTGAAAATTATCGAAAATTTACTTCCGGTAATATGGAACGACCTTACCGAATCATCACAGGAAGTGATAAAAAAACAAGGAGTATCCTATATCGACAGAGATGGAGAACCTGTTACTTCCATCGTAAACGGAGCAGAATGCGTTTTTACCTATACCGACGAAAATGGAATTTGTAAATGCGCAATTGAAAAAGCCTTTCGCGAAGGAAAAACCGACTTCTACAAACCCATCTCCTGCCACTTATACCCTGTAAGACTGCAAAAATACAGTGAATTCACCGCTGTGAATTACCATAAATGGCACGTTTGCGAATGCGCGAGAAACCTTGGGAATCAATTGAAAGTACCGGTATATAAATTTCTGAAAGAACCACTGACGCGCAAATTCGGAAGTGACTGGTACAATCAGCTGGATATTGCAGCACAAGAAATTACCCGATCATTTTCAGATAAATAAATATTTAAACTGAGTTGATATGCCAAAAGTAGAAATTATAACTATCGGTGACGAAATTTTGATTGGCCAAATTGTAGATACCAATTCTGCATGGATGGCTGTAGAACTGAATAAAACCGGATTTGAAATTGCTCAGATTACATCAGTTCACGATAATGCCGATCATATAATTGAATCCCTTGATAATGCTTTGAAACGAGCAGATATTGTTTTGTTTACCGGAGGAATAGGTCCGACAAAAGATGATATTACCAAACAAACACTTTGTAACTATTTCGACACTAAATTAGTTTTTAGCGAAGAAGTTCTAAAAACTATTGAGCATCTTTTGAAAAACCGTCAACGGGCGATGAACGACTTAACCCGTTCACAGGCAATGATTCCCGAAAATTGTACGGTAATACAAAATCCGGTAGGAACAGCTCCAGTCACTTGGTTCGAGAAAAACGGAAAAATTATCGTATCGATGCCTGGAGTGCCGAATGAAATGAAAAATGCAATAAGCACCGAAATAATTCCGCGCTTGCAAAAAAAATTCAAAACTCCTACAATTATTCATAAGACCGTTATAGTACAAGGTTATCCCGAATCCGCATTAGCACTTAAAATTGCAGACTGGGAAAACGCCCTGCCCACAAATATTCATTTGGCCTATCTGCCTAATTATGGTATCGTAAAACTTCGATTAAGTGGCAGTTCGGAAAATGCTTTATCACTTGAATTTTCAATAAATCAACAGATATCCTCTTTAATCAACCTTTTGGGCAAAGCAATTGTGTCGTTCGAAGATCTACCTTTAGAAGTTCAGATTGGTAATATCCTTTCTGAAACAGGGAAAACACTTGCAACAGCCGAAAGCTGTACAGGTGGAAACATAGCTCATCTGATCACTTCCGTAGCCGGAAGTTCTGCCTATTTCAAAGGTTCGGTAGTGGCATACGCCAACGAAATTAAAACATCTATACTGGGAGTTTCTGGCGCCGACATCGAAATCTACGGAGCTGTTAGCGAGCAAGTTGTTAAACAAATGGCAAACGGGGCCAGAAAACTTATGAAAACCGATTACGCCATTGCCACTTCGGGAATTGCAGGTCCGACGGGTGGAACGCCCGAAAAACCTGTCGGAACTATTTGGATTGCAGTGAGTTCTGAAAGCGAAACTATTTGTAAAGAATTCCATTACGGTTATCATAGAATACAGAATATTGAGCGTACAACTCAAACGGCCTTCCTGATGCTAAAAGATATAATATAGCATAAAGCCCTATTTATCAAATAAATATATTAGTTTTCATTGACTTTGATTTTTATTTCAAAATTAATAGCCAAAATGCTTGTCAAATCAAAAAAAATACTGTAATTTTGCGCACTGTTTTTGAGAAAAAAGGAAATTAATAAAAAGATATTGAAATGTCAAAAGTTTGTCAGATCACCGGAAAAAAAGCTATGATTGGAAACAACGTATCTCACTCCAAACGCCGTACAAAACGTTCGTTTGATGTGAATTTGTTTACCAAGAAGTTCTACTGGGTAGAACAGGACACATGGATCAGCCTGAGCATCTCAGCTGCCGGTTTACGCACTATTAACAAAATCGGATTGGATGCAGCCATTAAAAAAGCTGCCGAAAAAGGGTATTTATACGCATAATAAGGGAGAAAATTTATCATGGCTAAGAAATCTAAAGAAGCACGAATTCAGGTAATTCTGGAATGCACAGAGCATAAAGAAAGCGGCATGCCGGGTACTTCACGTTATATCACCGTGAAAAACAGAAAAAACACC
>WSSedL1CaDRAFT_10002210_pt1 | contig 10121 bp, 11 predicted proteins | sample WetSurSL1Cattail_FD_9464 | JGI IMG/M metagenome (IMG submission 9464)
ATTGTATTGCAACAAAAAGCAATGACCGACAATATTTATTATGCAAGTGCTGTTCAACGGGCAGCTATGATACCTTCATTTGAAATTGAGAAAGTTTTTAAAGAACATTTTATATATTTTAAGCCAAGAGACGTCGTAAGCGGCGATTTTTACTGGTTTTACCAACACAACGATAAATATTACGTAGCTATGGCAGATTGCACAGGCCATGGCCTTTCTGGCTCATTAATGAGTATGCTGGGGATATCATTTTTAAATCAGATCATTAATCAGTCCGGAGGTACACTAACAGCTGCAGGTATTTTAATGAAACTTCGCGAATTTATCATTAAATCACTGCATCAGGGTGGTACGAATATCGAAATCTATGACGGAATGGATATTGGCTTATGTATATTTGATTTTAACTCGCTAAAAATGGAATATGCTGCCGCCTATAACCCCCTGTATTTGGTTAGAAAAAACCCTGTTACAAAGGAATATGACCTGATAAAATATAAAGGTGACTCTATGCCGGTAGGTATCCATTATTCCCAGACCAATTTTTCAAATTATGTTATCAACCTGCAGCCAAACGACATTATCTATCTTTTCTCCGATGGTTATATTGACCAATTTGGAGGACCGGAAAACAAGAAATTTATGTCGAAACGATTACGGGAACTTCTTTTAATGTATCCGTCTAAATCACTGACTCAACAGCGAAAAATCATCGAAAAAACATTTAACGACTGGAGAGGAGATACATTCCAAGTAGACGATGTTACAATGATCGGATTGAAAATTTGATTAAGAACAACCATATATGAACTGAACCACTTAATGGAGTAGCTTTACTTATTGAACATTACGGCCATTTTATAAGCAATCCAATTAAAAAAGAAACCATATTACAAATAATCGAAATAATGAAGGCTTTCTTATAGTTTATTCTCAATAATCCAAGAATAATAACAGACTCTATTAGTACTGCGGAAGCTTCGCTAATAATAGTATAATACAACCTGCTTTTTATAAATGCGGGTAAAATAAACCATAAATAAGGTAATGTTGAAAAGGTTGTTAAAATTCCGGTTAAAACTAACAACCAATTCTTTGCAGATATAGACTTAAAAACGAATTTTACCAATAAAAACAAAACAACCGTTTCTATACTAATCGTGAATAATAATGCTTTTAAAAAATTTATTTCATAAACCATTCGCTCAAATATTACTCAATCAATAGCTTTCGTACTTCAACCGTTTTACCCATAATAACATCCACCAAATAATAATCTTTGGCTACCTTATCCACATCAATAGCATAATCCATGGTTGTTTCAGATTTGTCAACAACTAACGATCGCACTGATTTACCATCAATTGAATGTACTTTTATTGAAACTTTGCCTGAATAATTATTAGTTATCTTTAAGTGAAAATTCTTTTTAGCCGGATTCGGGAATAGCTCAATTGAGGAAGTAATAGTGTTGGTTTTAATACTGGTACTTATTTCTTGCGATAGCACGGTAACATCACCGCTATAAGAGTATAGTTTTACAGAATCAGCTTTACCATTATTAAACTTATTAATTTCCTTCCATTTAAATATTACAACCGAAGTGTCGGTAAATCCCACAATTTTATAAAATTGTTCTTTAGCATTAATCGGATTTGAATCGTCGACATATCCTCCAAATGGTTCAATATCGATGCTTGATTTTAAAGCATTACAGTCTTTTGTCCAATCTATCGTTGTTATATCCTTACCCGACAAATAACAATTCTTTACGGCATAAATATATAAAGTATTATACTTGTATCCCTTTTGCAAACAATCGGTAGCGTTTATCTGATATGTAGGAATCACCCCGGTTGGTCCGGTAACATATCCCAATAAAGAAATTTCCGGATAATCACTTAAATTAGTAATTACAGCACATAAATCAACAGCGTGCGAATTCTCGGGTATTATGTCGCAATACGAAATTTTGCCCAGGAGCAAAAATGATATCAACAAAGCAAATCTATATAATTTCATAACTTAAAATTTAAAGAGTTATTTACCTATAAGATGTCGATTAACAATAAAAGGTTGCGTCCGATAAAATAGCTATTAACGAAAATTCATACAATACCTATTTTTTGTTATGGCTAAATACCACATTAAAAGTAACATCAGATTTACAATTTGTCAAGTTTTTTTATGAAGATTTTTATCAATGAAAAATAAAATTCACCAGAAGGCTTTAATTTACCATAAATCCGAATTAAAAAATTATTGAAATGATTGATAATTATTCGTTTGCGTTATTGTTATATTCGTTTGAAATGTATGTATTAAATTCTTGCGCCTTTAGGTGCTAAAGCCCGGTAAAATAAATCCGACAAAATGAATCTGCCGCCATAATGGAGGCGGAACTTCTTGAGGATACATTTTTTTTACCGACCTTTTGCCCTTAAACAGGGCAAAGCATTATTGAGTTTATAGCATTACAGGGGATGGCTTTGGCAATATCGGTAATTCATACAAGATTTCCCAGATTTCATCCAGGTTTTAAAGCGTTGACGTACGTTGCCTTCCGAGTCCATAATGCACCGCAGCGAGCCAAAATAATCAGTATATACAAAGAACGTAGTATCGGCGCTGCCCCAGCTTACGTTTATGGCAAATATATCTAAATTACGGGTGGTTAGTTATATAAATCATACTGTGTTAATGATAATACTTATTTATAAAATCAATAGAATTCATTTCTTATTGGTTTGTAATTATTAAAACTACAGCAGTCATTTGCTCAAATATCTCTAATAAATTAATTATCAATTTCTTTATCAATAATTTTCTTCTCTCTTTTATATTCATTAAAACTACCAAAAAATTCCAAATCAAATTGATCAATTGAAAATTCCTTAATATTATGATCACGATATTTCATTTTGCATTCCCTGCCCTTCTCATTCTTTTTATTACATTCAATATAAATCGGATATTTTTCATTCGTACATAAACTTTTCGATTCTATTATTGAACTATCGGCATTGTAATACAAAGTTGATTCACCTAATGTAAATTTAGATGTAATCATAATTGTATCTTTTGAATAATAATAATTATCGCGTTGTGTTTCATAAATCAAATGTACATTTGCCACAGAAATCCAATTCCCAATTTTTAAATTATTTTTGTATCTACCATAAGAGTAATTATCTACATAACTTCCTTTTGCTAATTCATCGGGTCTATCTACAGGATTATATTTCACTTTATAGTCAATCCACCAGCCTTGCTTTAATCCATTTGAATCAGTACAATTAATTCGATTTGGAAATGTATCCGGAAGCATATGAAATAATCCTTTATCAAAATTCTCACATTGCTGTGCTATTATTAAAGAATTCGTAATTGTCAAAATAATCACCACAAAAAGCAACCCTTTTATCTTCATAATTATTTTTTATTTTAGATATATATTATAATACGTAATAATTTCCATGTAGCCCTATAATGGCATTATGGTCGAGAAGTCAGCTCACCAAAATCGTTGTACCCGTATGATGTGGTACCAGTATTGGGGTCGGTAAGCGTTTTTTGTAAACCGGTGTTATAATAATCCATGGTAACTGTTCCTCCAGGTGCTACAATAGTAAGCGGTTTTCCTAAACTGTTATAATCGTAGGCAAATTACATTAATACAAATTAATGACTAATCATAGATATAAGTATCAACATCAATTTCTGCATTTAGAGAATTTGCAAGGTGTATAAAAGGCATATTAAAATGAATGCCTGGGGTTTCATTATTTTCCACTTTGACAATAATATTAAGTACTATTTCAAGGTTATTTTCTTCAACAAATTGTTTAATGTTTTCAATTTTAGGGGATATTATGTTTACAAAAACATTTGAAACTTCTTCAAAATCTAATGTTTCAATAAACGAACTGGAATATTGCCAAAAATCATGCTTTCGTAAACGAATATCTAATCTATAGGTTCCTTTAAAAGGAGGCACAATATCTCCCTTTCTCCACATGCTAGAAGCCATAATACCAATATATTTGGATAAATCTTCTGGATTAAACTTTTCACCAAAAATGGTCAAATTAATAGCTATTCTCGTATTCATAAGTTACACATTAATAGATTTACCTTGAAAATAAATTCACATGTTCCACCTTTTCTAAATGTTAAAATTATATGAGTTGGATTATATAGGTTATCAATTAATAACACTTTATAATATAAAGGTTTCGCCTTCTATTTCATTTACATATTTATCCTGATTATATAATTCATAAAGATTTTGCCCACAATACGGACAATAATTAATCATATTGAATTGAGGTGAACCAAACTCAAAAGATCCAACAGTATATCCAATAAAATAACGGTAAAAACTTTTTGAGCCTTTTACAAATTTGGTGTCTATACCTTTTTGAGTAATATAGATGCCATGCCCATTTTTTAAAAGAAAATCAGAAGTAAATTTTACTACCCTGATATTTGGATATATCCTATTCTTATGTTCAAACATTGTTTCAAACCTATCACAACAATACATATTAATGAGATTTAGCGTTAAATAATAATTGGTTAATTACATCAGATTAATGTAGAAATATATGAAGCACTACCTCTCCAAAGCATAGAGCTCTGCAATCAGGTGGTTGCTGTTGTTATAATCGTATTCTCCAATCAGATTTGGTTTTTATTTTATCAATGCTATATCCATGTTAAGCGCCTATTCTCCAAATCATTAAACCACTTATATTTTGTTTGTCTTAAATTCCATTCAATACACTGTACATAAAAGCAAATTTAATAAATTCAGAATAACTAACTTTTTAAATATAAATTAATTGGCTTTGACCATATAGAAACTGAAGGTTTGTTATTCCTTATTTTTTTTAAATCTTTATTCTTTTTAAAAAGATGATAAAAGATGATTAATTCATTATCATTTAATGAAAAGAATTTAGTATTAATTTTAATCTCATAAATATTTTTAAATTCTTCACCTGGTTTTAATCGAATCGAATTACTTAAATTACAATAATTATTTAATCTATATAAAATTTTTTCTGGTGAGTTGTAAAAAATATATAAATTCGTATGAGGTACCATACCAATAATTGCTTCCGGATAGAATTCGTACACGGAATCTGAAGTATTCTTAAAAATTAATATTAAACTTACTTTTTCATCTAAACTTACAGTGTCTTTATTAAATGAAGCTATAAGTTCAATACTTTTATTAGAGTTATTATCTTGAGATTTAGCACAAAAAGAGAAAACAATAAAAATTAATATAAATATAAATTTTACCATTAACTTGGGATTCTGTATATAATATGATATAAGTAAAACGCCACCTTGAGATTATTATTCTTTTATATAAATTTCAAAAATAGAACTTTTTAACCTTCCATATAATATTCCTGACTGTCGTTTATCTTTCATTTGGGGAGCTTTACATAAATACATAACAAATAATTCATTCTTCCCTAATACACACCAAGGTTTTTCTATGACTACGTGATACAATTTTGAAAAATTTTCATGAGGTTTAATCAATACTAAGTTACTGACATTTGAATACCTACTCAAAAATGTAAAATTTATATCATGGACAAATATTCCATGTAATTCGCGGTTTAGAGATACTAATGCGTCCGGATAGAAATAAAAACTTGTATCAGTCTTATTTGTGTATATAACCCTAAAAATAAATTCATCATTAAAAGCAAATGTATCTTTTGTAGTATTAAAGATAACATCCAACTCAAGGTATGATGCAATATCGCGATAATATATATCAGGATTTTTTTGTTTGACCTGTGATATACTACATTCTGCATTCAATACTGCAAAACTTAGTAATAATATAATTTTATATTTTGATATAAAATTTACCATTTTCTCGGAAGTTTATATATAAAATGCCACCAATTTTGCGAGAATAAAGGAGTGTACATATCATAAACTCCAGCCTGCATTCCCCAGTAATTAATCCGTTGAACCCAATCAATACCACTTTTAGAATATAATCCTTGATTTTTGTATAAATGATTTTGAGCTCTCCATTCTTCATATTCATGAGATAACATATCGGCTGGGGTATTCTCTTGAGCATATAAATAATCCTGTGAATGAAATAATTCTTCTGCATATATTGCTTGTAAAAAATTATAATTCTTACTAAACGCTACTTTATTAAGACGAATTATATTATCAGCTGGGTTAAATTGTCCAGGATTCTTAACATTAGGATCATAAGTAGCCTCAAATCCAAAATAATTCAAAGCTCCTTGATAATCATTTACATCAGTAAAACTTTTTAACATTGCGTCATTGTTGATAAACTTACCACTACGTATAAAATTTGTAGTCTGTTCCGGGAAAACCATAACCGAAATACTTGGGTCAAATGAAATGCCATTTTCATTAAACTGCCATGCAGAAAAATTACCACCCACATTATTATTTGAAATATTATAGTTCACTCCAATTGAAAGGAAATTGGTATTAATAGGAAGTCCTGAAAATTGAGATAAACCTGAAGTATAACCAACACTTGCTCCATTATTAAAAGAATAGGAAGCATATGCAGTATTCATTGCTGCGGTAATACCTGCATAAACATATGCATCTGAAGATTTAAAACTATAGCCAATACCAGCTTGTACACTTAATCCACCAGGTAAACCTACTACTAATGATACTCCAATATTAACCCCTTGAGATTTACTCCATCCAATACTTGGAATAATCCATATTAACTCCCCACTCGGATCGGAATACATCAACGGGTTATTAACGCAATACGCGTACCTGTTAAAATTCTGCGTATTATCCGGGGCTTGTACGTAGTTATCGGCACTGATAAACATACCCAATGCAGGGTCGTAAACCCGGCCGTTCATGTTTATGAGACCAAGCTCATCCAAGTGCTCGTGGCCGGTATAGCCTCTGGCAAATAACAGGGTTTTGGCTATGGTAGTATCTACAGCACCTGTTAGCGGATTACGCCTGTTTCCCCAGGCATCAAAGCTTAATCTTTGGCGTATGTTGCCAGCCGAGTCGGTAATGCACCGCAGCGAACCTAAATAATCAGTATATACAAAGAACGTTGTGTCGGCATTGCCCCAGCTTACGTGTATGGCTATGAGGTTGTCGCCGGAATAAATATAATCTAAATTACGGGTAGTTCCGTCTTTTAATGTTTCCTTTTCGTAAGTATCAAAATAATACCGGGTATATTGTACGGTATCGTGTTTGGTATATTCGCTCTTAAACCTCTCATTGTCGGTACCATAGGTAAAGGTTACCGTTTTATGGTAGGTGGTATCTCTAAGAGTATCCACTTTGCCCTCGGCGGTATAGGTTAAGATATGATTGGGCGGGTTGTAGCCATTCACAGCATCAAGCTCTGTAATTTGGTGGTTGCTGTTGTTATAATCGTATTCTCCAACATCCGATTTGGTCTTTATTTTATCGGTAGCGTACACCATGTTGAGCGTTTGGGTTCCGTCTATAGCGGCAGTTTTCAGGCGGTTAACATTGTCATACGTAAAGGATTCAGTAAATCCAGTCGATTTGTCGTTTACATCGTACAATTCTTTTCGGGAGGTAAGCTGGTGCTTGTCGTTATATTCATAACCGAAGTCTATAACTCCAGGCACCCTGATGCTGTTAAGCCGATCCTTGCTGTCGTCAACGCTAAAATCTTCTCCAGAAAAATCTGAAAACATTAGTGGGTTATTTATTCTATACGCGTGTCAGTTTCTACGTATTATCAATAGGACAAATGCTCTAACGAAAAAAACAATTTAAAATCTTCATTTTATTTGAATTTGCAAATCAAGGAAAATGTTTCTCTATTAACTGTTGATAACTCATTTCGAAAGATTTATTTGTTTTATCAAATTGGTGCCAAGTATTATCAAATGGGAAATTGAATCTAATATTGAGAATTTGTTTTCCATCCAAATATTTATATTTCATCCTTTTATGTTTGTCAATATAAAGAATAGGGGAAAATGGAATTGACATGGTGTCATTTCCTATATTTTCTACTAGGTAATATTTTACTTCCAATTTATTTTTAATAGGAATAAAATTAATCCATTTTTTATGGTCAAAAACTCCCTTAAGAATATTTACACTCATTGTACCGTTATAAAAGGGAATTATTATTGTATCTTTAGAAATATAGATAAATGTTTTATATTCAGTACAATTATAATATCCATTAGTAATTATTTGAGAAATTCCCAATTCTCGTAATAAAAAAAGAAATACTACAGTTAGATATAGTTTTAAATTGTGCATTATATGAAAATTAAATAGTAATTTGAAAAACGTATAATATAAAGGGGTAAATAATATTTTACTCATTGTATATACCGTTTCATAATTATATGTTCCATTAGTTTCTCTCTACCCCAACCCCAATCAGATACATATAGATTCATATATTTACCAGGTACATACTTTTTCATTTATACTGTTATCATATGTGCAGACGGACCTTCGCCATTAATGTTGTAATAGTTATCGGCACTGATAAACATTCCCAGAGCAGGATCATAAATCCGGCCATTCATGTTTATGAGGCCAAGCTCTTCCAAATGCTCGTGGCCGGTATATTAGAATTATCTTTAATAATCTGAACTATTTTTTAATAGTTGTATTTATTACATTTTAAGATCAATTGCGTTCGTCCAAATTACTTCAGTTTGCATATATCTATCAGACAAAACCTTCCAATATGCATTTGTATCTGGATATTTCTTAGCATCAATTAATACATATCCAAATCTTATAAGAGGCGTCCACATACAATAACATTCGTCTTTGGGTTCTACTTCTACTAAAAAATGTAAAGTATCATACGGCATTAATTTTTTTATTGTCGGATAATTTGCATTACAGTCGTGTAAACGATGATGATTAAATTTCGAACTATTAATTATCCAGTTATATTCCGAATCGCATTTCATGGTGATGTATTTAATTGTATCGCTGGATAAATTAATTAGTTGAAGTTTAAACCTATATACTTTATACCATTTAGATTTGGAATAATTATATATGGAATCTGAATAATCATATATTGTATCTATTGCCTTAATTCTTTCGGCCGTTGCCTTTAACTGCCGTTGGGGTTCTTTACAACTATAAGCTAAAAATACCAAAATCAACACATAGAAAATTAATAATCGCATTTACTTTCATTTATTTATTTCTATTATTATCTAATAAGATACTCATATCTGTACCATTTGTCCAATATACTTCGTTTTGCAAAGAACGATCTCTTAAAGCCCCAAGAAGTCCATGTTCACTTTTACCTTTTTCCAGAATAAATCCAAATTTTAGTAAATTTGTACCAAGTTCGTGTTCTAACCAATTTGGAGCTACATATACATCAAACTTTAATGAATCATTGGGTGAAATAATTTTTGACGTTAAAATTGAACCTTTATATAAAACATACGGTTGTATAAATTTATAATTTTGGCTATTTAGAATCCAATTCATTTCTGGGAAACAAATATCTAAACAATATTTTATAGTATCATTTGAAATATTTTTAAGTTGTAAATGAAATTTATATAGTTTAGAATGTAATACCGTATCCTTACAAATCAAATCGGTATCCGAACATCCTTTAAAATAAGCGATTGCTTGTAATTTCTGTTCATCCTTAATTATTGTATGGTTGTTTTTACAAAATGAAAACATTATTGCAAAAAGAAAAAACAAAAAATAAATATATTTTTTTTTCATACTAATCTTTTTAAAATAAATTATACTTGGATAAGTTAGATAGACTCACCCGCTTTTATAATACAAAGAACGTAGACTCCGGCTTATATGTATGGTTATGAGGTTGTCGCCGGAGTAAATATAATCTAAATTACGGGTGGTTAGTTATATAAATCATACAGTGTTAATAATAATGCATATTTATAAAATCAAGAGAATTCATTTCTTATTGGTTTGCAATTATTAATACTAAAGCAGTAATTTGCTCAAATATCTCTAATAAATTAATTATCAATTTCTTTATCAATAATTTTCTTCTCTCTTTTATATTCATTAAAACTACCAAAAAATTCCAAATCAAATTG
>WSSedL1CaDRAFT_10002212_pt1 | contig 10117 bp, 9 predicted proteins | sample WetSurSL1Cattail_FD_9464 | JGI IMG/M metagenome (IMG submission 9464)
AAAAAAATGCAAAATATTTGGATTATCCTACCATAAAAGATAACAGAAACGCCATAACCAAGGATGATAAAGTAGTACTCATTATTGAAGATGATTTGGCATTTGCTTCCATACTTCTAAAACAAGCCAACAAAAAAGGATTTAAGTGCTTGTCGGCTGCAACAGGCGAAGACGGGCTGTTGCTTGCATTAAAATACAAACCGCAAGCGATTATACTCGATATGGGATTACCTGGTATTAACGGACATCAGGTGTTGAGTGAGTTAAAAGCAAATCCAACCGTAAGGCATATACCGGTACACATTATTTCGGCAAATGAACGTTCCCTGGAGTCGATTAAAGAAGGAGCCATTGAGTACCTGATGAAACCTGTAAACAGAAATGAGCTCGAGGAAGCATTTAACAGAATTGAAAATTTTATTAGTAGAAAAATCAAAAACCTGCTCATTATAGAAGACAATGAGGATTCCCGGAAAGCAATGAGCATTCTTATTGGTAATGGCGATGTAAAATGTTTTGAAGCTGCAACAGGCAAAGATGGCCTGGCGATGTATCAGCATAATCATATTGATTGTATGATACTGGATATTGGTCTGCCGGACATGAGCGGGTTCGAATTTATTCATCAACTGGAGAAGATAAAAGGTCAAAATATTCCGCCCGTTATTGTGTACACTGGAAAGGAGCTTACAAAAGAAGAAAACAATGAACTTCAAAAATATGCTGATAGCATTATTATTAAGGGTGTAAAATCGGAAGAACGGTTGCTGGATGAAACTGCGTTATTCCTTCACCGGACGATCAGTCATTTGTCAAAATCAAAACAACTGATTATAAATAATTTGTACGATAAAAAATCTATATTTCACGCAAAAAAAATATTGTTGGTAGATGATGATACACGAAATGTGTTTGCATTATACAAAATATTAAATGAACGCGGAATGGAAATTATAAAAGCGGAAAATGGACAAGTCGCATTGGAAATGATGGCTTCGCATCCAGGCATTGATCTCGTATTGATGGATATTATGATGCCGGTAATGGACGGTTACGAAGCATTGAGACAAATAAGATCCCAGCTGAAGTTGAGGAGCTTACCTGTAATTGCACTCACCGCCAAAGCCATGAAAGATGATAAGCAAAAATGTATTGATGCAGGAGCCAATGATTACATCACGAAGCCTATTGATGTTGAAAGATTATTGTCATTGATGCGGGTGTGGCTGAGTAAATAGGCTAAAATGTTGTTGTTCATGAGGCCTCAGTCCCAGAGGGACGACATTATGGTAGAAATAGGTGACTGACGAGTTTTATTAAAGTTCCGTAGGAACGACATTATCCTGATTTGGTAAATTTTGTAATAATGTCGTCCTTACAGGACTCTGGTTCATCGACAGAAATTTTCATTCTGCCATAATGCCGTCCTTACAGGACTCTGACTCACCAGCGGAGATTTTAATTCTATGTTATTATATTGTTCTTGAAGGGACTTAGATTTGAACATTACAGCAAGAATATAATTGTTTAACTATGAAAACAAACAGTCCGGTTAAAATTCTAATGGTCGACGATCGTGCAGAAAATTTATTTGCCTTAGACATCATTCTTACCAATGAGAATTATGTTTGTGAGAAAGCAAGTTCAGGTGCAGAAGCATTAAAAGTACTTCGCCTTGAACAAGGTTTTGCGCTCATATTAATGGATGTGCAAATGCCTAAGATGGATGGATTTAAAGCAGTGGAATTAATTCGCAAAATCGAAAAACTCAAACATATTCCGATTATTTTTTTAACCGCAAGTATGGATACTTCTGTAAATATTTTCCAGGGATATCAGGCAGGTGCAGTTGATTATATGATTAAACCGCTTTCTCCTGAAATTTTGAAAGCAAAAGTGGCGGTTTTTGTGGATCTGTATAAAAAGAACCATGAATTATCCATTCAAAAGAAGCAAGTGAAAACGCTTAACAGTGATGTCGCCGATCAAAAACGAATTGCTACAGAATTGAAAGAAGCGAAAGAGTCTGCCGAGTTGGCCACATTGATTGCTGAAGAAGCAAAAAGTAAAGCCGAAAGCGCAGCACTAATAGCAGAAACCGCTGTGAAAGCGAAACAGCAGTTTTTATCGAACATGAGTCATGAAATTCGCACTCCAATGAATGCGATTATCGGATTTACAAAAGTGGTTTTGAAAACAGATTTGACAGTCAAACAAAAAGAATATTTAACTGCTATAAAAACCAGTGGTGATGCTTTAATCGTGCTCATTAACGACATCCTTGATTTGGCAAAAGTAGATGCGGGGAAAATGACATTTGAGCAAACACCATTCAAAATGGCATTGTCTGTATCGGCTATGCTTCATTTGTTTGGGACAAAAATCCAGGAAAAGAATTTAACCTTGATTAAAGAATACGACGATAAAATTCCCGAGATATTGGTTGGTGATCCTGTTCGTTTGCATCAGATTATTTTAAATTTAGTGAGTAATGCCGTAAAATTTACAACAAAAGGAAAAATAACCGTAGGTGTAAGTTTGCTCAGTGAAGATATGCAGAAAGCAACCATCGAATTTACAGTTTCAGATACCGGAATTGGAATACCTGAAAATAAATTAGAAAAGATCTTTGAAAACTTTGAGCAGGCAACCAATAGCACATCAAAAAATTATGGGGGCACAGGTTTGGGACTTGCCATTGCCAAACAGTTGGTGGAAAGACAAGGTGGAAGCATTCATGTAAAAAGTAAAATTGATGAGGGAACATCTTTTAATTTTAGATTGAGTTTCAAAAAAACCAACCACATGAGTGAATTGGAAACAGAAATTACTGAATTGGACACCGCAGTTAAAAATATCAAAGTATTGGTAGCTGAGGATATGGCGCTAAATCAGTTATTAATGAAAACATTATTGGATGATTTTGGATTTGAATATGATATTGCAAGCAATGGAAAAATAGCCATCGAAAAACTACAAAATAATTTGTATGATATCATTTTGATGGACTTGCAGATGCCCGAAATGAATGGGTTTGAAGCTACACATTACATCCGCAACGAAATGCATTCTATAATTCCCATCATCGCTTTAACCGCCGATGTAACTACTGTTGATTTAGCAAAATGCAAGGCAGTTGGTATGAATGATTATATCGCAAAACCCATTGATGAGCAAATATTGTACAATAAAATAGTTGGATTGGTAAAGAAACTGGCAGAGTCCGGAGATTCTGCCAGAGTTAAATAAGTTTATCAAACCGAATATTCGTGTTAAATCAAATCGTTCCTTCAACGTATTTTTTGAAGTTATTCAGGATAGACTGCCAGCCAGTTTGTTGTAATTCCATGCTATTCTCGTGCTCAGGGTCAAATGTCTCTGTTACTTTTGTTTCATGGCCGTTTGCGACAAAAGTAATTTGTACTTTCCTGTCGTCAGCTAAAACATACTCTATTTGATTATGCAGCTCTACCTTGCTGTATTTTCCGGAAAAATCAAAGCCCGCACTTCCATTCTTCGCTTCCATACGAGAGAGGAATTCACCACCAACCCGTAAATCGTTTTCAGCCCTGGGAGTATGCCAGTCATCCGATGCATTGCACCAATTAATAATGTGCTTTGGGTCTGTCCAAAGTTTCCATACCTTTTCAACCGGAGCCTTAACTGTAGCTTGCACGGTTATGGTTGCTTTTTCAGTTATTGCTGTCATATGATTAGTTTTTAATTTTCATGAGCCGCAGATAATATAATGCAAACTCATATGGATTTGTTCAAATTACAGGTGGTAAAAAAGGAAAAAACACGAACGATTATGCGACAGATGACGGGAGATAAGCTGGGAGATAAGCTGGAAGTGTCCGAAGGCTCTGCCAGATTTTACTTTGCAAAGGCAACCAAATATTTTGTTGAACAAACATGTAAATTTTTAAACAAAAAATTTTGAATATCCATACAAATTTGTAAATTTCGACACGTTAATTCATTAATTACTAACCCTTACAAACCGAAATTATGGCCATTCCATCGACCAAAGATCCACCAAAATGAGGGTGAGTGCGGGGATTTGAAATTGTAAATCAAAATTTCACGCTAAGACTCAAAGACGCAAAGAAATGCAAATTATTTATGTGTGACTAATGCTGCGTTCTAAAAAACTCCCCCAACTTACAAATCAAAGTCATAATTACAAAAGAATTCATTAGTCATAAGGTATATTGGCTTGGTACTAAATTCTTTGTTATTATGTACTTATTCATGTAGAGAGAAAGTTACGTTTACAGGTGTAATCGATTAATGTTTAGTTAGTATGTGTTTCATATCAAAACCCCTCCGTGGCTTTTGGTTAAAAGTATTTCTTTTGCCAGAAGCAAGTTTAATTTTATGGTTATGTATTTCTTTTCCCTTGCGCGCAGGGGATAACTATCCTGCAGGAGCAAGATCTGCGGGAGTCTCCAATGCTTCTGTAACACTAACAGACGGCTGGTGTACCTTCAATAATCAGGCTGGTTTGGCTTATCTTAATTCGGTTGTAGCGGGGGTGTATTTTGAAAACAAGTTTTTGGTCAAAGAGCTATCAATGCAAGCTGCTACCTTAGCCATTCCCTTTAAACCAGGAACCCTTGCCGTCTGTTATCGTTTTTTTGGTTATTCAAAATATTATGAATCAAAAGCAGGACTTGCATTCGGTCGTAAATTCTCCAAATATTTTTCGGCCGGAATCCAGGTGGATTATCTCCAAACCCATATTGCCGAGGGTTATGGCAATTACAATACGGTGGTTGCTGAAATTGGACTTCTTGCTAATCCCTCAAAAAACTTCACCATAGGATTTCACTTATTTAATCCCAATCGAATAAAACATAAAACTGTACCTGAAGAAACAGTTCCTACAATAGCACGGCTGGGTTTAGGGTATAGCTTTGATGGTAAAGCTTTACTTGTTTTTGAGACAGAAAAAGACCTTGATCAAAAACCAATTTACAAAGGAGGTGTCGAAATAGAGATGCTTCGCAAACTTTATTTGCGTGGCGGCTATGCAACGGGTTACGAACAATTATCGTTTGGACTGGGGTATAAGTTTAAAAGGCTTGCGGCCGACATCGCATTTGCCCGGCATTATGTTCTTGGCTTTACGCCTCATGTATCGTTGGCATATGCTTTTTAGAAATATACTTCGAGCTAGTCTCCCATTATTATTTTCTGGAATTACAGGTATTGCAGCAAATGCTCAGGATTCCATTGAAAATGCAGTTATGTCTTTCCAGGAAGTGGTTACTGAAATAGCCTCACATTCTGAAGATGTCGCCAGTTATGAAGAATTGTCGAATATGCTTATCGATCTTGCCACGAATCCTGTTTCTATTAATACCGCAACAGAAGAAGAACTGGAAAAGTTATTCTGGCTTAACGAGTTTCAGATACATGGCATCCGGCAATATATTGGAATGAATGGACCAATGGCTACCAGGTATGAGCTTGGTTACATTCCCTCACTAACAGAAACGGATGCAAAGATACTATCTGCCTTTGTAACTTTTGACATGAGTAAAAAAGAGTTTCCCATTAAACCGGCAAGTTATTTTCAATACGATCGGCACAGACTCATATTGCGTAGTACATTTATTCCGGAGAAACAGAAGGGTTATCAAAACTCAGAGGATGAGGGTACAAACCATTTTACGGGAAGTCGCCCTGCATATTATATTCGGTATAATTATCAACTTAACAGCAGAATTTATGCCGGGTTTACAGCGGAAAAAGATGCAGGAGAGCAATTTTTTAAAGGAAGTAATAGGAGAGGGTTTGATTTTTATTCATATTATCTTCAGGTTAATAAAGTTAAATTATTCAAGACTATTATTTTAGGCGATTATCGTGTAAATTTCGGACAAGGACTAGTCGTTTGGTCCGGGTTTAATTTTGGCAAGTCAATATCGGTGATAAATACATTGCCCCATAACTCTGGTATAAACTATTACCAATCCCTGGATGAAAATAACTTTTTCAGGGGCACGGCATTTACAATAAATTTCAAGCCTGTAGAGGTTTCCTTCTGGTATTCACGTAATCGGATCGATGCAAATAAAACAGAGATCGACACAATTACAGGGAAAGTAATGGAAGTGTCAGCTTTGCAAAACTCAGGAATTCATGCCACACCGACTGATATTGATGATGAGAATGCGATCCGGGCTCATGTTGCCGGAACCAATATAACATTCAATAAAACCAATTTCAGGGCCGGAATCACAGGAATTTATGTTCAGTATTCAGCTTCTCTAAATCCAAAACTACAGCCTTATAGCTATTATATCTTTCGGGGCCGTTCGAATTATGACCTCAGTGTTGACTATCGATACAGAACCGGCAACCTTATTTTATTTGGCGAAGGAGCTGTTTCGCAAAATGGAGGTCTGGCTGTACTGGATGGTATTCAAACCACTGTTACAAGCAGATTGAGCTTTAACCTTCTGGGCAGGTGTTATCAGCGCAACTATCAGGCAATGTATGGGAAAGCTTTTGGTGAGAACACACGAAATAATAACGAAGCCGGAGTATATATGGGATTTGAATGTAAACCTTTAAAATATATTGAGTTGTCAGGATATGTGGATGTATTCAGCTTTCCTTGGCTGACCTACGGAGCTGATATGCCTTCGTCAGGCCGCGACTTTCTGGCACAAATCACATTAAACCCATCCAATCGTCTCCAGATGTATCTTCAGTACCGAAATAAGAACAAGGAGCAAAATGATTCTGCTGACAATGACAGTAAAAATAAGATTTGCAGGGTCACCTCAAATCGCCTCAGATACCATCTGGCCTATACTGTAAGTGAACATTTGATGTTACGAAGCCGCATTGAAATTACAATCTACAATAATGAAACATCAAGCGTTTCCAAAGGTTATTATTTAGGACAAGGCATTGAATGGATTCCTGGTAAATTACCATTAAAAATTTACCTGCAATATGCTCTTTTTGATACTGATGACTATAATTCACGTATTTATGCCTATGAAAATGATCTTTTGGGTACATTTAGCATCCCATCCTTTGCTAATAAGGGGTATCGCACTTACCTGATGGTTAAATATACACCCTTCAAGCAGTTTGATATTTGGCTTAAATATGGAATCACCCAATACTCAAATGTTGAAACTGTTGGCAGTGGGCTTTATGAGATTCAAGGTAATCACAAATCGGAAATTAAGGCAGAGTTGATGCTGAAGTTTTGAGGCTTACCGCAAAGTCGCAAAGAGAAAGAAATGCAACAACGAAGAGTGTGCTAATTTTAGCAAAGTCAATGATCGGACAAATATGATATAATTCAACCCTTAATTCGCATAAATTCACACCGTAACTATTTTTCATCATGAATTACCATCCTTCCGTCAAAAATATACAGATGTTGGTGTAATGATTCAAACTTTCGGAGAACCTTTTTAGTATTTATAGCAGACCGGATAATTTAAGGGCCGGATGACAAAAAAAGAATATTGTACTTTATAAAATACCCAAATGAAAACAAAATTTATCCTCCTCATTTTTTTCGCATGTTTTGCTCCAATGACGATTCTTTCAGCAAAAGGTCTGCAAACCAAGGAACAAGAAAACGTTTACTGGAAGGCGGTACGATATTTCCAGGAAGAAAATTATGCAAAAGCAGTTCTCATGTTCGAATATTTGTTGGATATAGATTCCGATAACACAGAAATAACTTTTTATACAGGCATGTGCTTTTTTAACCTCAACAAGCCGAAAATCGCGAAATGGTATTTTGCGAAAGTAGCGGACGATAATTATTATCGTTTGCAAATCAAGCTTTTTACCAGAGTTCAGGACTTTGAAAAGTATGTTTGTCTTGAATTTTAGGTAAAAAAGCTTATCAGTTCAAACCCTGCTGCATTGTGAAATTCGGCAGGTTTTTAACATATCAAAAGTTTAGTAATTTACAGGCACGAAGAAGGAAGGTTAACCTCTCAACTTCGTGCCTTTTCATTTTAGGGTATTAAAATACTGACTTGGCACCGTCGCTTTCAATGGATTTTTGACGGTCAAGAAGAAATTGTTTATGTCAATGGCTCTATAAATAGCGATTAATTTCTTATTACCTCAAATTAAAAACCTGGTAAATATTTGGTTACAAACAAGTATGGAATTTATTTGTTAAAATAGGAACAAGGGGACATCTGGTGACATAGGGTTGACACAGCCTTAATTATTTTTGCGGTAAAGTTTTACAATTCAAGAAATAATTACGTAATTTTCAATAAAACCAAACCTGTTAAACATTTAAAATGATTACTATGAAAAACAAATTAAACCTTAAAAAACTGGTAACTTTCGTTTTTGTAACCTTTGTCTGTGGCATATCTTTTGGGCAAGTTGCTCCGGCTCCAAAAATTGAAGTTAAACAAGTTGATGCACAAAAAGCAATTGTGATAAAACTTAAAGTTACTGCTGCAACGATGGCTCAGCAAATGGGAGAAGCATATGGTAAGCTATTCAGTTATCTTGGTACGAATAGTATTCAGCCAGCAGGACCTCCTTTCTCAGTATATTATGAGTTCAATCCACAGGGGGATATTGTTTTCGAAGCGGGTGTGCCTATTTCTGCAGCAGTTAAAGGAAGTGAAGAGATCATATATAAAGAATTTGCCGCAATGAAGGTAGTAAGCACATTGTATATAGGATCTTACGAAAAGGAGGCGCCTATATACGACATGCTACATAAATACCTAAAGGATAATAATTTAGAGTCAACAGGTACACCTTGGGAAGTCTATCTTACTAATCCTGAGCAGGAAACAGATTCAAGTAAATACCAAACGCTTATTTATTTTCCTTTAAAATCAAAGTAATTACGGTTATACAGGGCACAGATAAGCAAGGAGAACGTTTGAATAAATACAAAAGAGTTAAATTAATTTGACTCTTTTGTATTTATAAAATAATTGGAAATGTTGCGATTTGAGCCTGGTATGGACCAATTTGTACTTACCATTATCAGGCAGGTGGCCCCTGAATCTTGGTTCTTATATCTTTGTTCTAAAAATACTACTTACATATCATCTTCTTCGCCACTAGCAGGTTCGCTTTCTATGAAATTGAAAGGTGCTCTGATAAATGCTTTCAAATGAACACCCAGATCGAGCATGTCATTGTCGCCTTCCTCATAATACCAATTAATCTCAATATCACTGCCATTGGTGAATAATTCATCCAGTACTTTGAGTATATCATAAATACATTTTGACGATGAGGTATTGAGATAATCGAAATTGAAATTAACTACTGTTTTAGCATTTTTATCAGTCTGATATTTCTTTAACCAATCAATAACCGGCTTAAATACCTTATGAGAATCCTCAATGATAGACCTTCCATAAAACAGAAATAACCCTTTTCCCAGACTGATGTAAGGAGTCTTTTCCGTCTTGTCAATTAGCAATGTATCCATCATAATACCTGAATAGACAAGTTTCTGTGCTTAAAATATAATCAAATATATTAATTTGGCTTCAAATTTCAACCATATATTGAAAAAAAGACGAAGCAATCTTCTTAAAAATTTCCTTTTTTTGACATTAAGTTAATAGCTTTTATAAGATGTATTTCTCATAAACCATTGCAATTCCTTTTTCCAGAGATACGGTGTATTCCCATCCCAATTTTTTAAGTTTTGAAACATCAAGAAGTTTTTGAGTAGTACCATCTGGTTTGCTTGAGTCCCATGTGATATCACCTTGGAAGCCAACGGTTTTTTTAATTATTTGAGCTAATTCGTTAATTGACAAATCAATTCCGCAGCCAATATTAATATGGGTATTACGGATTTCTTTACCATCATTTCCGGATATTTTCACCAGATCCGGGAAATCAATATTATTCATGATAAAGACGCAAGCTGCTGCCAAATCATAAGAAAATAAAAATTCCCTGCGTGGTTTTCCAGTGCCCCAAAGTGCAACTTCAATGCCAGAGGAAGTTTTCCGAATACCATATTTAGCAAGCTTCTCAAGAATTGTTTTATCGTCAGCTTTTCCATCCACTCCTTCCACAGGCTTTTTTTCAAGGTCCTTCCTTATAGACTGCATATCATTATTGAATAAGG
>WSSedL1CaDRAFT_10002213_pt1 | contig 10116 bp, 5 predicted proteins | sample WetSurSL1Cattail_FD_9464 | JGI IMG/M metagenome (IMG submission 9464)
ATTAATACGGCTGCCGGAACAGACCACCAGGCGGATTTGCCCATAAGTCCCGCCATGAAATTTTGAGGCACATATCCGTGTATCCCTGCTCCTACTCCAATTCCTATTACTATGTATATCCAGACTTTAGAAACAATGTCTTTAACGGCCTGCAAACCGAAATTAATTCTGTCGTCAAAATTAATTTTAGCTTCTTCCAAATTATTATTTTGAGCTTTAATCTGATATACCCAGTCTTCTACATATCGTTCGAGTTTTAGTTTGCCTATTATATAACCTGAAAAAATTGCGATAATTAATCCTGTAATTAAGTATAGTAGGGCAGTCTGCCAGCCTAAAAGCCCAAATAATAAAACAAGAGCTACTTCGTTAACCATCGGCGCGGAAATAAGGAACGAAAACGTAACGCCAAGAGGAACGCCAGCTTCAATAAATCCTAAAAACAACGGAATAGCCGAGCAGGAACAAAAAGGGGTAACCGTTCCTAAAAGACCAGCCATTACATTCCCGGTAAAAAGTGATTTTCCTTCAAGCAGTTTTCTTGTTTTTTCCGGCGAAAAATAGGATCGGATTATCCCCACTGCAAACACTATAAGTACAAGAAGAAGTAAAACTTTCGGGACTTCATAGATAAAAAATCTTATAGTTTCAGTAATATGCGAGGTTTTATCTAAACCCAATATATTGCAAACAAAAAAGTTTACGCCTGGTTCAAGGAACCAATAAATAAGGAACCAGATAATCAGCGCCGCTAAATAGATATTGGCATTCTTGGTTTTCATATTCTATTACTCGACGTAGTATTTTTTACGGAGCCAAAGAGAAACGTTGACTAATGAAATTAATACGGGTACTTCTACAAGCGGACCAATAACCGCGGCAAAAGCTTCGCCGGAATTAATTCCAAAAACAGCTACTGCAACCGCTATAGCAAGCTCAAAGTTATTGCTTGCGGCTGTGAAAGAAAGAGCCGCTGTTTGAGGATACGTAGCTCCCGCTTTTTTACTTAAGAAAAACGACGCTAAGAACATTACTACAAAGTATATTACAAGCGGTATGGCAATGCGTATAACGTCGAACGGTATTTTTAATATGTATTCGCCTTTTAACGAAAACATCACCATAATTGTAAACAACAATGCGGCTAAAGTAATAGGGCTTATTTTAGGAATGAACTTTGTTTCGTACCAGGTTTTATTTTTAATTCTTAATAATGTAAATCGCGTAATAATTCCAGCGGCAAATGGTATACCTAGATATATAGCAACGCTTTGCGCAATTTGTCCGATTGTAATGCTGGTATTAAAAGTTTTTAAGCCAAGAAGGGAAGGGAATAGAGTTAGGAATATATAAGCGTAAACGGAAAAGAATAATACCTGGAAAATGGAATTAAGCGCAACTAACCCGGCTGCGTATTCTTTATCGCCTTTGGCGAGGTCATTCCACACAATAACCATGGCTATACAGCGAGCAAGACCTATTAGTATTAGCCCGGCCATATATTCAGGATAATCCCGTAGAAAAATTACTGCAAGGATAAACATAAAAATGGGACCGATAATCCAATTTTGAAATAACGATAAAGAAAGAACTTTTACATTCTTAAACACTTTGCCAAATTCTTCATATTTAACTTTTGCAAGAGGCGGATACATCATTAATATCAATCCGATTGCAATGGGTATATTCGTAGTTCCGCTTTGGAATGAATTCCAGAAAACTGCTATTGACGGAAACATATAGCCTGAGAAAACTCCAATAAACATTGCAAGGAAAATCCAAAGGGTTAAATGTCGGTCTAAAAACGATAATCTTTTTGAAAGCTGAGCCATTATAATTTCCTTTTTACTTCTTTTATGTAAAAGCTATAGAAATCTTTTTTTATTTTATCTCTAACGCTTCTAAAAGCGTCAAGGATTTCTTCTTCTGAACCCGTAGCTTCAGCCGGATCTTCAAAACCCATATGCAGTCTATTACTGACTTTTCCTGAAAACAGGGGGCAGGTTTCTTTTGCATTATTGCAAACTGTAATTACATAGTCAAAGCTATCGTTTAGGAATAAATCTACATTTTGCGGAGTGTTGCGTGAAATATCTATTTCTGCTTCATTCATTACCTGGATAGCAAAAGGGTTAACCATGGTAGCCGGAGCAGTTCCGGCTGATGATACTTCAAGCGAATCATCAAAACTTTTTAAAAAGCCTTCCGCTATTTGGCTTCTGCAGGAGTTGCCAGTGCATAATATCAATATTTTAGTTTTCATAGTTTCCCTGTTTAATATATCGTTATATAGCAAAATACCGAAATGATAAACTCAATATTTATCAGCAAATGTCTTTACGATCAATGCTTTTAATTATTTGCAAATCCGTCTGAATAGTTTTATCATGAGCCAGCTCATAATTTAAAAGAGTAAGAAGCGAAAGGATAACGGGGTTCTTGTTTTCTGTGTTAATTCTGTAATTGACCCATTTGCCGTTTTTTTCTTCAGAAATAAAGCCGGAATCTTTAAGAACGCTTAAGTGCTGCGAGACTGTAGAACCGGCAAGCTTAAGCGCTACCTTAATTTCGCAGACGCATAAATCTTTTTCAGAAAGCATTTTAATAATTCTCAGTCTATTTGGATCTGAGAGAGCTTTGAATATTTTAGCTTTTTCATTTAACATAATATCAATTCGTTGTGTACCGAAATATAATATTGTTTTTTATTATCTCCAAATAAATTTAGATTTCTTTTAAATTCGATTAATAAAATATATTTATAGAACGATTTTAATAATGCTAAGAAATTTTGAGAGGAAGGACTAAAACAGCGAGGTTTTTTGTCTAATAGATTAAACTTTTTATTGTTTTAAATGCTCTAACAGAAAAAGAAAACACTTATGGAAATTAAATGAAAAAAATACTAACTCTTTTGTTCTTTTGGATTTGTTTAGAAATTGGTTTTGCTCAAAGCTATAATATAACGGGTACTGCGTTAGATTCGACAAATAATTATCCTCTTATTGGGGCGAATATTGTATTACGAACTCCTAATAAAACTACTGCCGGAGGTTCGTCTACCGACTCAAAAGGAAGATTCTTAATTAACGGAGTAAAACCGGGCGTATATACATTAAACATTAGTTATGTTGGTTATAGAACAAAGAGACAACACGTAGAGGTTAAGAAAAGCTCTCTAGATTTAAAAACAATTTTAGTCGCTCCGGGTTCTTATCAGACTGGGGAAGTTGATATTGTAGAAAAAGCCCCGCTAATTATTCAAAATCAGGATACTACCGAGTATATGGCTGACGCTGTAAAAACAAATTTAGACGCAAATGCAGAAGATTTAGTATCTAAAATGCCGGGAATAGTAGTGCAGGATGGAAAAGTTCAAGCGCATGGAGAAGACGTTCAAACTGTATTGGTTGACGGGAAACGGTATTTTGGCGACGATCCAAACGCTGTGCTAAAAAATATTCCAGCTGAAATTATTGAAAAAATCCAGGTTTATGATAAACAGAGCGATCAGTCGGAGTTCACTGGATTTAATGACGGCAATACTTCAAAGACTATAAACTTGGTTACGCGGCCGAAGTTTAGGACTGGAACATTTGGCAAATTATCCGGAGGCTATGGCGATCAGGATAAGTATTCCGCCGGCGGAAATATGAACTTTTTCAATGAAAAAGGAAAGCTTTCCCTTTTAGGTCAAGTGAACAATACTAACGATCAGAATTTTTCGACCGACGATTTGTTAGGCGTTATGAGCAGCAGTTCTGGCGGTAGAGGCGGCCGGGGCGGCGGTAATTTTGGCGGTGGTGGACCAGGCGGAGGCGGACCTGGAGGTGGAAATTCTGGCGGAGGTCCAGGAGGAGGCGGACCTGGAGGTAATGTCAACAATTTCCTTGTTAGCGCAAAAAATGGTTTAATTAAGACGCAGGCGTTCGGCGTTAATTACGTTGGTAATTGGGATCAGAAAATAGATTTAACGACAAGCTACTTTTTTAATCACGCAAATAATGACGCAACTACATTGTTAAATCGTAATTATTTTTTAGCTTCGTCTAATAATCAAAAATATAATGAAAACAGCATAGCAAATTCTAACAATACAAACCATCGTTTTGATATGAGACTTGATTATAAAATAGATACTTCTAATTCTATTTTATTTTCTCCAAAGGTTAGTTATCAGAAGAATGACGGCAGCAGCAATACTACTGGAGTTACTTCAGTCGCATTTGCTGACGTTAACTCTATTAATACTTTATTTAGCTCAGATTTATCGGCTGTTAGCGCTTCATCTCAACTTCTTTACAGGCACAAATTTGCTCAGAAGGGAAGAACAATCTCTTTAGAAATGGATAATACATACAAGAAAAATAACGGAGATAAAGACCTTTATTCAGACGTGTTGTATTACAAAAATCTATCTGCTAACGATACTACTGATCAACAGGCTAATATTGTTAAAAACGGAAACAGCATTTCAACAAATATTGCGTATACTCAGCCTGTAACTGATTACAGCATACTGCAATTTAATGGCGGTTACAGTCAATCAAGCGATAAAAGCGATCAAAGGACTTATAACTATTCCTTACTAAACGATTCATATTCTAGTATTGATACTTCTTCAAGCAATGTCTATAACAAAAAAACTAATACTCAAAGTTATGGACTCGGATACCTTTTCAGAAAAGACGATTTTCACTTTAACTTTGGCGTAAGCTATAATATAGCTGCATTAAAAAATGATCAATCGTTTCCTAATATTATAAGCACGGAAAAGAAATTTTACTCTTTTCTGCCTAATGCAATGTTTAGATATAATTTTTCGCAGGGACAAAACCTGATGATAAGATATAGAGCCAGCAACACTATGCCAAGCGTAGATCAGCTGCAAGATTATTTAGATAAATCGAACACTGTCCAGCTTACAATGGGCAATCCAAATTTGTCGCAGGATTTTAAACATAATCTTAATTTGCGTTATACGTTAACAGATTTTGACGCAATGACTTCTATGTTTTTAATCTTGAGCGGCACTATCACAAATAATTATATCGGTTATAATACTATAATTGCTCAATCTAAACCAGTAGTTTATGATGGCATTACGCTTAGTACTGGAACGCAACTTAAGATACCTCAAAATGTAGACGGCTACAAAAATTTATCTTCGTTTCTTGCATATAGCCTCCCCATTGATTATTTAAAATCAGTATTTAATTTTAATATAAGCGTTGCATATACCCGTACGCCAGGCATTCTAAATAGCGTAACAAATTTTGCTAATACAATGTCGTATGGCGGCGGTCTTATTGTAAGTAGTAATATAAGTCAGGATCTGGATTTCACAGTTTCTACAAACGAGACGTATAACGTTTCAAAAAATACATCCGAATCTTCTACTGACGCAAACTATTGGGGCGCGCGCTCAAGATTGAAATTCTTTTGGAAATTCTGGTCAGGATTTGTTTTGCAAACAGATTTACAACACGTCTATCAGGGAAACCTTGGTTCTGGGTATGATCCTAATTCGTATGCATGGAACGCTTACTTAGGTAAAAAGTTTCTAAGCAAAGATCAGGCGGAAATCAGATTTACAGTAAACGATATTCTTGATAAGAACACAAATATAACACGTACGACAAATGATTATTATATAGAAGAATCAAAAACTAACGTTTTAGGCCGTTATTATCAGGTTTCTTTTGTGTATAATCTTAAAGCGTTTTAATTCCTTATAAGTATTATAAAAGTATTAGGCGATTATGCCTGTCTCTTTTATTTTATTTCCTTAAAAAAACGCAAAGGCAGTTTGTTAACCTTTGCGTTTTTTTATAATATTTATTGTCCTAAAAAAATGAACTATGCTTTGGGAGGAGCGGCGTCTTTATCTGATTCTTTTTTTGCCGGAGCGTCCAGGTCGTTTTCAACGTCTTTTAACGCTTTCTTAAATTCTCTCATTCCTTTCCCAATACCCTGTGCAATTTCAGGTATTTTCTTAGGTCCAAAAAGTACTAAAAGAACAATCAGTATCAGAAAAATTTCCCCACCGCCTAAATTACCAAACATAATTTTGCCTGTTTTTTGTTAATTTTATTAGTGGCAAAATACATTTATGGCGACAAATGGTCAAGTCTAATAATACCGAATCAAGCTACGCTTGTTCTATTAAAATTTCCTAAAAATAAAAATTATGAATAAGTTCAATAAAAATATCTTTTTACTTTTATTTCTGTTTATTATCTTTTACAAAAGTATTTTTGAATTTATATAATAGAATTTTAAAATATATAGCAATAGCAGACAAAGAGGGGAAATTATTGGTTTTTGAAAATTTAATATTTAAGGAAATTAAACCTTAAAAAGGAAAGAATTGTCAAAAAGAAACAAAAGGTATCAGTAGATGTCTGTTACCTTTGTAGTTATAAATTTAAACTCTCTCTACACACTAAAACGAGGTTTTATTTCTCTTATATTCATAAAACCTCGTTTTTAATTTTTGTTATCCGCATTAAAGTAAACCAATTCATTTAATTCAGGAACTTTCCGCTAACAACATTATAATGTTTGTTCACAACAAAACAGCATAGCTGCGTATAAAGAAAACCAAATAAGCGCCGATAAAGAGAGATAAAAGCGTTTATTATTTAACTTTCTTTGTTGGTACTTGGCATGTTGTAAAAGGAAGTGTGGGTTCTCTTTCTTAAAAGCATAAAAATATACTGAAATATTAATCAATGCGCTTTTCAGTATAGGCATATCAGCAAAAGGAACTACTATTATTGTCTAGTTGCACATAACCGGTCTGGTTTTAGTAGTTCAAAATATTTTATAAACAAAATTAATTTAAATAACCCAACTAACTAAAAATTAGAAGGAGATTGATATGAACTGGTTCAAAAATCTGAAAATAGGAAAAAAGATAATATATTCTTTTCTTATTATTTCAGCAATAACAGCTGTAATTGGTTATCAGGGAATTACCAATATGGGGAGAATTAACGATATGCTAAACTCATTGTATACGAATGAAACAATGGGAATATCGTATCTCAAAGAAGCGAATATTGACCTTATTTACTATGCAAGGAACGAAGCAAATTACCTTTTAGCTACGACGCCAGAAGACAAAGCTAAGAGATTAGAGCATTATACCGAATATGAAAAAATGATGTTAGATAACATCGAACATGCAAAACCGCTTATTCATTCTGAAAAAGGGAAAGCTCTTTTAGCGCAGTTGGAACAGGCGTGGGCTGATTATAAATCGGTCAGTCAGCAGGTAATTGAGTTATCAAAAAAAGATGAAAATGAAGCGAAAAATTTAGCGCGTACTACCGGAAGAGAAAAAATCAATATAGTTGATACTGTTATGAGCGAACTTGCCCGGATAAAAGAAGCAAACGGTCAAAAATCTTTTAATGATAGCGCTGATATATATGCCGAAAGCAGAATCTATATGCTTCTACTTATTATTGGTGGTATTGGTTTTGGCATAGGACTTGGACTTTTTATTTCAAAAAAAATAAGCGTTCCTGTAAAAACGCTTTCTGAAATCGCGGCTAAGATTGCAAAAGGCGACGTAGACGTTGAAGTTATACAAGAATCAACGGATGAGATTGGCGAACTTATGGGCGAATTTAAAATGATGGTAGACGGTATAAAGGAACAAGTAAGAGTCGCAGATAAAATTGCCGAAGGCGATTTAAATGTCAGCATAAACATAAGATCAGAAAAAGACGTGCTTGGCAAGAGCCTCAACAAAGTAGTTGCTACGCTAAAAAGCTTAACGGAAGAAACTAACTTGCTTTCCAAAACTGCTATTGAAGGAAAACTTGCTACAAGAGGCGACGCAGAAAAGTTTACTGGAGGATACAAACAAATTGTCGTAGGAATTAATAGTACTCTTGATGCTGTCATCGGACCATTAAATGTTTCGGCAGAGTATATTGACAGAATTTCTAAAGGAGATATACCCCCAAGAATAACAGATAATTACAATGGCGATTTTAATGAAATAAAAAATAATCTTAATGTTCTTATCGAAACTGTTAACATGTTATTTGTAGGTTTTGGAAGAATGAAAGACAGTTTTGAAAACGGTCAAACGAGCGAACGCGGACATGACGAAAAAGTCAATGGCGGCTGGAAAGACTTAGTTGCGCGCGTTAATGGCATAATAGAAGGTTTAATGACTCCGCTTAATTTACAGGCCGATTATTTTGCAAAAATTGCAAAAGGGAATATTCCTCCTGTAATAACTGATGAATGGAAAGGCGATTATAATAACATAAAAACAAGCATCAACCAATGTATTAATGCAGTTGGTTTGTTAATTACGGATACTAATATGTTGTCAGAAAACGCAGTTCAAGGTAAGCTTGCCGTACGCGCGGACGCTACAAAACATGAAGGCGACTTTAGAAAAATAGTTGAAGGAGTTAACGATACTCTTGACGCTGTTATCAATCCATTAAACGTTTCGGCAGAATACATTGATAGAATTGCAAAAGGAGATTTGCCTCCTAAAATAACAGAGAATTATAACGGCGACTTTAACGAAATTAAGAATAATTTAAATTCGCTTATTGGAACTGTTGGCACTTTGTTTAATGGTTTTGGAAGAATGAAAGTAAGCTTTGAAAATGGTCAGACAAAAGACCGTGGAAATGCCAGCTTATTCAATGGAGACTGGAAAGAGTTTGTTGAACGCGTTAACGGAATTGTTGAAGGATTGGTTACTCCGCTTACGTTGCAGGCAGATTACTTTGCGAAAATTGCAAAAGGAGATATTCCTCCAGTAATAACCGAAGAATGGAAAGGCGATTACAATGAATATAAAACAAATATTAATCAATGTATTAATGCAATTGATTCTTTAATTGCGGATACTAAAGCGCTTTCAGCAGCTGCTGTAAAAGGTCAATTATCAACTAGGGCGGACGCTGCAAAGCATGAAGGCGATTTCAAAAAAATCATTCAGGGAATAAATGATACGCTTGACGCTGTAGTTACTCCTTTAACTATTGCTTCTACTTATATTGAAAACCTGAGCAAGAGAAATCTGGCTGTTACAATTAAAGAAGAATTCCAAGGAGATTTCAACGAATTGAAGACTAATCTTAATATGACAATAGAATCAATTCAGCTGCTTATTGAAGACGCTAATATGTTGGCTAATTCTGCTGTAGAAGGCAATCTTACGCTAAGAGCCGATTTATCAAGACACACAGGCGAATATAAGAAAATAATTGGCGGATTTAATAATACGCTTGACGCAGTATTAACGCCAATTAATGAAGGCGTAGCCGCATTACAAAAAATGGCCGATGGCGATTTAACAGTAAGAATATTAAGCGACTATAAAGGCGACCATCAGTTAATTAAAAATAACATTAACAGCGTTGCAGATTCGTTAAACAAAGCTCTTACAGACGTTAGCGAAGCAATCTCAGCTACTGCAAGCGCAAGCAACCAAATATCTTCAAGCAGCGAAGAAATGGCGGCAGGCGCGCAGGAACAAACTAGCCAGACGACTGAAGTTGCCGGCGGCGTTGAAGAAATGACAAAGACAATCTTAGAAAACACAAGAAACGCTTCCTTAGCCGCTGACGATGCGAAATCTGCTGGCGATAAAGCAAAAGAAGGAGGACGCGTTGTAGCTGAAACTATTGAAGGCATGAATAGAATTGCCGACGTAGTAAAAGAATCCGCAAAAACAGTTAAAGAGTTAGGCAAAAGCAGCGATCAAATTGGCGAGATTGTTCAAGTGATTGACGATATTGCAGATCAAACTAATCTGTTAGCCTTAAATGCAGCCATAGAAGCCGCTAGAGCAGGCGAACAGGGAAGAGGCTTTGCAGTAGTTGCCGACGAAGTAAGAAAGCTGGCTGAAAGAACTACTAAGGCTACAAAAGAAATTGCTACAATGATAAAGCAAATTCAGAAAGATACTGCTCAAGCTGTTAATTCAATTGAAGAAGGCACCGAAGAAGTAGAAAAAGGAAAAGCTTTGGCAAATAAAGCTGGAGTATCTCTTAATGAAATAGTCAACGGTTCTCAAAAGGTTGTAGATATTGTGGCTCAGGTTGCAGCGGCTAGCGAACAGCAGTCGGCTAC
>WSSedL1CaDRAFT_10002214_pt1 | contig 10109 bp, 7 predicted proteins | sample WetSurSL1Cattail_FD_9464 | JGI IMG/M metagenome (IMG submission 9464)
TGCAAAGCCATATCTGTCTATGATAAATATTAATACCCGTGGCGGAAACGGAGGCAGAGGTGGAAGTGGCGGAGGCGCCGGTACAGGAGGATCGGGAGGGAGTGGAAATCCTAACGGACATAAAGGCCCAGATGGACATACCGGAGCTGATGGACCTTATGGCTATCCGGGCAGCAATGGCCCGATAGAATACAAAATAGTAAAAGAAATACCGTGGTAAAATAAAAGTCCAATTTAAAATAATTGGACTAAAATAACCAACAACTTTTCATTAATTAAAAGAACCATTTCTAAGAAAATTCAGAACATATTCTCTCACTTTTCTTTGTTGAGGCAGAGCATTATGTGATGCTTTTACATAAGCAATTTTTGCCTCATTTCCTAATATTGATTGCTCGGGTACAAGGTAACCATCGTTATCTGCATTCAGAGAAGTATTATATCCACGACCGTCTCCCTTTATGCCAAAAATAGCACCTGATTCACATTGCAAAACAGGCAATAGATTTTGGGAATGATATTGAGTAGTAAGTTTATAAAGATTAGGGCCTGCAAAAAAACGAATAATTTTGTTTGGATAATATTTATCTGCGACCGGAGTACCTTTATTTGGAGGTGCTATCATTACAAACTTATTAATGAATGGAAAATGAATAGAATCAGTAAGATTTAACATCATGGATCTAACGACTAACACCCCCAATGAAAAAGTTACAAATGAAACAGAGTCAACATTTTCATTTCGAATCTTTGCAAATAGTTTTTTAGCTACTTCGTCAACATCAACAGACAAGCTACGATAAGTAAAATTTTCAACAGTATAACCTTCTTTGATTAATGTATTACAAATTTTGGCAATTTGCAACCCATATCCTCCATGACCATGTATGACATAAATTTTTTGACTTGCACTCATAACTAACGGTAAAAATATTAATAAAAATAAAATACAGGATAACCGCATAACAATGCCTGTGTGATTCGAAATTATAAATGAAAAATTAGCCTGGTATTTATTTTCTACTTCCGATCTGATGTCTTTTCCTGTTTTTCATACAACTCTTTGGGTTTTTGTCTCAAAAGCGGGATTAAGTTCGCATTCCACGTTACTTCAAACTCCCAGTTTGCCATCAACGATAATTTATTCGGATAGTAATAAACAGTTTCTGGTGCAATCATCTTCTTTACATCACCCGGATCCCACTTTCCATTTTCATTTTCGTCAATAAATAGCCTCAAATAATAATCGCCGGGCTTTAGAAACTCTATTTTAGTGACCTTGGTTTCATTTTTTTTCTGAGCAATTACTTTGTCCTTCGCATCGAGTGCCTGAAAAACAACCTTGGGCAATGCTGGCTCAAGAATGATTTTTATCCCGGAATATTCATCCAACGATTTAATCTTAAATTGTGAAGAATACTGATTGCTCACGTTTTCGTATATATCAATAAATGCCGCAGAATCTATTTTCAGCTCATAGCTCTGTTCCGGTTCCCATTTATAGTCTATTCTATATATCAACGATGTGGAATCTACCGATTGCCAGTTCACTTTCAGAGATTTCTCGGTAGAATCTATTTTCTGATTCAGATGAATCTTTGATAAATCGTATAGTTTCAGTGGTGACTCAAATTTAAAGACGACAGCGTTAAACTTATCAAAAGAGGGCGAAAGATTAGTATTAAATTTAAACGACACATCCTTTTTAGAAATATTTTTCTGCTTTGCATTTATTTTAGGATGTCTCATAATCATACTCAAAGTATCCGTAGAAGGTACCAATTTATTCAACGTATCGGTTTTCAGATATGTTACCTGCATTTGAAGCGTATCCTGTTTTACCAACAAAGTGTCGGTAATCCAGTAAGTCAAGCTATCCAAAGTAGCATTTTTCTGTACAATATATTTTCCTTCCCAATCAAAATTTAAAGGTTTTATTTCGGGCAATTTTGCTTGTGTCGTATTATAATAAAATGTAAAACACTCGGGTTGTTTCCGTTCCGACTTTACAAGATACTGTCTTTTGTAACTTTCTCTAAATAGTTTAAAAAGAATATTTTGCGGTTGAAAGTTTGTAAACGTAACATTTTTAATAGTATCAATAGTCACAGAATCTTTCCAAATAGTATCATTTTTCATTGCAGAAATCGCGTTGGGAGTAACTAAAGAATCAATAAATGCCGCATCTTCGCCCGGTTGATACATGTAATCGCGATTTACATCTCCCAGAGCATACACACGATATTTACCTTTTTTGATGTTTTCAATGGTAAAACGGCCTGTTTCGTCTGTTTTGGCTATTCTCAGAAATGGTTGTTTAAAAAAAACAGAATCATTGTCTTCTTTGTATATCCCCACATAAATACCTTTTGCCGGACTCAGAGTTTCAGCACTGATAACTATTCCGGAAATTTTCAATGTATCTATCTCATTTCCTGTAGCAAACGAGAACGAATAGTTTTTTAGAGGATTCTTTTCGTTTAAGTCGACAATTGCATTCCCAAAATTAACAGTATAGGTAGTACTATCGGTCAGTTCATCCTGAAGTTCAAGCGTAAGATTCTTTCCATTAGCCCTTATATCTGGTGATTTGATTTGCGCAGGAGAAACAATCACATTCTCGGTAGCTTTTTCAAGCTGAATATTTTCATCGAAAGAAATCTCGATCAGTTTTTTCTTATAATTAAGCGTTCCGGGCAAAGGATTGGTTTTCAACACCACAGGAGGAATAGTATCCTTAGGCCCACCGGTAGGGCCGGCAGCACGATTAGCACACGAAAAAAGCAAAACTCCCGCCACAACTATAGCAAGAGTAATAAAAAACTGTCTGAAAATTATGTTTCGGATTAATTTCATTTTTCTATTATATATTCAAATGGTCAGTACTTTATGACCAATACGGCAGCGAAGACATTTTTTGTCGTCGCAATAATATTTTTTCAGTTGAAGAAAAGCCTGAGAATCGGACGCATTAATGATTTTCATCCCTTCAGCCTTCCACTGCTTAATTATCGAATTTTTTTCGGCAGGAATCTTTTCCAACAATTGTAAAGCTTTTTCTTTCAGTTCCTGATTTCCACGCTGAACAGCATAACAAAACACAAACGGCACCACTGCGTTGATCATTATACTTTCAACCGATTGTTTACCGGTTCTCTTCTTCTTTTCAGGACTTACAATACCAAACCGATAATGTCTGATCCAATATTGGGATGGCTCACTACTGAATATCTCAGTTAAGAAGCCAATTTCAGGATTTTCAATTATTTTGGAAAAAAGTTTTGATGACTGATGTACTAAAGCCGCAAACTGAGCCAGACGAACGTGCGGAAAATTTCCGGGATGTAACCTGAGTAATTTCCACATCGAAGCATCCATACCCTGTAAGTCATATTTCTTCTTCAGAAAAGCATACTCATCAGCCAGTTTTTCCGCATAATCATCATCCCGCGCATCCAACAAACCAGCTTGTCCAAAAAGCAGAGCCTCTAATTGAAACAAATTATTTTTATGTTTTGCCAGAATATTAGCGGGTAAAGAGCGTGCCAGCATTTCAAAAGCCGGACTGTTTATTCCAAACCCGAAACTACGGGCCAGTGTAATATAAAATGCCTCTTCCCAATGATTTTCTGTTTGTTTCAGATAACCAAGAATGGTATTCATTTTTTGCTCTAAACGTTCGGCAAGTAAAGAGTTCACCCAACTATCAATGAAAACTGAAGGAATCTCTCCTATCCTGTCGCTACAGGGAAGCCATTTTTCGTTACTTATCAGTTCATTATATTTTTNCTCAATCTTGTCAGGATAAATCAGTTTCACTTGCGAAACAGGTTTACCATCCGAACGGGTAACCACTCCTTCCGAATATTTTACAACATGAAGAATAACATTGTCGTATGCTTTATCCGCTTGATGCCCGTGACGAAACCAATCGGAAGAACGAGTATGTATTTCTACATTTCCAGCCCACAATGTATCTCCGATTCTGACTTTTGCATTGAAAAAATCGGGACCTGCATCGCTATTCGGTTTTCCGGTATCGATAACCTCGATCTTTTCATTATCGTCAGAAAACAAACGGGTGGCATCAAAAAGTTTATTCTGCCAAATGTAATGTAAAATAGACTCTTTCATTATCGCTTGTAATAAATCTGAATTGACTTACAGCGTTCGAAAAATATAACCTTTATTTTTCAGACTTTCGATACAAACAGGCAATGCATTCAACACATTATTCCGGGCTTTTACCGAATCGTGAAAAACTATTATGGAACCATCTCTTACATGTTTTGTCACTCGTCTGGTGACATCATCAGCCGACAATCTCTTGTCGTAATCTCCACTAAGCACATCCCAGTAGATCACTCTATATTTCTTTTTTATTTCCTGCAACTGAGTGTAGGTCATTCTTCCATGTGGTGGTCTGAATAAATCACTATCAATCAGTCTGGCAGCTTTTTCTACATTTTTGACGTATTGGTCGAACGGACTCTTCCAACCACGCAAATGATTAAAAGTGTGATTTCCCGTGCGATGACCCTCAAGGATTATTCTTTCAAACAACTGCGGGTATTTTTGTACATTATCCCCAACACAGAAAAAAGTAGCCTTGCAATTGTAATCAGAAAGAATCTTTAACACACTTTCAGTTACCTCGGGAACAGGACCATCGTCGAAAGTTAGATATACAGTTTTCGACGATGGTACCTTTTTTCGCCAGATTACCTTTCCGAAAAACGGACGGATAAAATCCGGTATTCGCACATTCATCAATTTATTGCTGCTGAATATTCTTAGTATAACTCATAAAGACCGGCAAATATCTGTTCATTACATCTGTACGTTTTTCCTGATCACAAACACGTAATACTCTGTTCAGAATTGCCAGATTATTATTGATACTGCTACCACAAGTAGCACGCTTCGAGGGTGACAGACTGCTATACCAACTTAAATACTCTGTACAACTTGCTGCAACATCATCCATTATTTCATCTCCTTTTTTATTCTGTTTCAGCCTATAATACAACTCGGCAAGAACAGTGGAAGTATAATCGTGTCGCACCGTTTTTCCTGGAAGCACTTTGTTACAATAATCAAGCGCTTTAAGCGCTCTTACCGAATCGCCCTGATTATATAAAGCACTGGCAAGCTGACTGAACATGAAACGATGAGTACGGCACATACGTAATGTGTTTTCATCCAAGTATACTTTAGCATCACTCACATTACCATACTTAAATTTATTCATCATGTTATCATACATTTCGTTGGTATTCACCTGAGATCCGGCTCCTTTAACTCCAACCGGGACAACCTGATAAGCCATACCTGTAAGTTCAAAATAATCATTAAGTCCCATATAATTATCATCGCCAACTGTTACGGCAAAATATACAGGACGATTCCAATTATTGGTATTAAGTAATTCCAGAATCATTAATTCACTCTTGGTCAAACGACGTTTCAAGGAAATTTCGAGCTGTGGAACAATCTGAGACACACGATCCGAAGAAACAGTGCCAGTTTTAATAACTTGCTGTGCATCAATTGGAATATACACTGTTTTTGATGGAAGATAAGACTCTCCATTGTTTTTAAAGTCGGGATTGTTCGAATTTAAAAACTCAAAAGCAGTTTTTAAATCCAGCGGTTTCTGATAGACATCTTCCACGTCCACCACTTCATTTTTACCGGTTATGTAATCTTTTTGTTCCCACGAAATAGGCAGAGGAGCCGATTCGTAAGCGCCTCGTTTCATTTGATCGATATACCAATCGGTTTGTAAATAACTAAGGTTACAAACACGAACATCGGTACGTGTACCTTCAACCTCCTGATTATACCAAAGCGGGAATGTATCATTATCGCCATTAGTAAAAATAATAGCGTTAGGCCGGCAGGACACTAAATAATTATGACCGAAATCACGGGCTACATACCGGTTACTTCTATCATGATCATCCCAGTTTTGCTGCGCCATAAGAGCCGGAACAAATAAACATGCTACGGTTGCAATAGTTGCTCCAACAGCCTTGGGCAGATATTTATTCACGAAACCAATAACTCCCAGCACTCCAAGTCCTATCCAGATAGTGAAAGCATAAAACGAACCCGCATAAGCATAATCCCGCTCTCGGGGTTGATAAGGAGTTTGATTCAGATAGACAACAATAGCAAGACCTGTAAGGACAAAGAGTAACAGTACAATCCAAAAAGAATGTACTCCTTCTTTACCTGCATAAACCAAGAATACAATTCCAAGAATTCCTAACAATAAAGGAAGCATATAATAAGCATTGTGCCCCTTATTTTCTTTCAATTCAGCCGGAAGATTGGTTTGATCGCCCACCATCAATTTATCAATAGCATTGACACCTGTTATCCAGTTCCCATGTTCAATTTCACCATTTCCCTGAATATCATTTTGACGACCACTGAAATTCCAGAGGAAATAACGCCAGTACATGAAATTCAACTGATAAGAGAAGAAGAAGCGTAGATTTTCGCCGAATGTAGGCTTTATTTCAGTACGTTGCTGACCACAATACTCGAAAGTGATAGGAGTACCTTTTATTTCTGCCCACGTTTTATACGCTTCTATGTGCGAAGGTGTTGTACTATACATACGAGGAAAAAACATATCAAAACGTTCATCCATTTCGTAATCCATTTTATATCCTACTTTTGCATACACATCTTTATCTGATGGATTGATTTTAGGTTTCGGAGCATATAATGCTTCTCCTCTTTTTTCCGCAGGAACACATATATTACCTTTCACATCCAATTTCACCGGCGCAGAATAAACCGAACCATAAAACAACGGACGGTCGCCATATTGTTCGCGATTGAGATAGTATTTCAGGGAGAAAACATTATCAGGCGAGTTCTGATCCATTGGCGGATTAGCTGCCGAACGAATGACAATAACCGAATAAGTTGAATATCCTATCAAAACCACAGCAATCATCATTAAAGCATTATTTATCCAGCGGGCCTGAATTTTTTCTTTTTTATAAAACAGGCCAAAACTCATCCCGGCAATAATCAAGATTCCCAAAAAGACATGTGATCCGAAAAATGGAATTCCTGTCAACGAAACAGCTATGATAAAAGAAACCACCATCCTTACAAAGTTTTTACCCGAATAGCTTTCGATAATTGCCCATACAAGAACCCCAACCGTAAGAATGATATAAATGAACAAACCTGAATTAAACGGCATCCCCAACTGATTGACAAACAGTAGTTCAAACCAACTGGCCACTTCCACAAATCCGGGAATAATGCCATAAAGCACCACCGCAAGAATGACAACAGATATCAACATGGCAATCACCACTCCTTTTGCAGACACTTTATAGTTTCGGAAATAATATACAAGCACAATAGCCGGAATAGCCAGCAAGTTGAGCAAGTGAACACCTATGGATAATCCCATCAGATAGGCAATCAGTATCAACCATCTGTCCGAACCGGGGCGATCAGCAACATTCTCCCATTTAAGAATGACCCAGAACACTACCGCCGTAAACAACGACGATGACGCATAAACCTCACCCTCGACAGCTGAGAACCAGAAAGTATCGGAAAATGTATAAGCCAAAGCTCCTACAAGTCCGGCGCCGATAATGCTTATAATGTTAGCAGTGGTATAATCCTGATCCGTTTTGATAATTACCTTACGGGCAATATGCGTAATTGTCCAGAAAAGAAACAAAATAGTAAACGCACTGGCTAAAGCAGACAATGTATTTATCATGACTGCTACCTTGGAAGGATCGGAGGCAAACAATGAAAACATTTTACCAGTTAGCATAAAAAACGGTGCTCCGGGAGGGTGTCCCACATCAAGTTTGTATGCAGTAGAAATAAACTCACCACAATCCCAAAAGCTGGCTGTAGGTTCCATGGTTAGCAGATAAGTTGTGGCTGCAATAGCAAATGCCACCCATCCAAAAAAATTGTTGATTAGTTTGTAACGTTTCATTTAAAATGAATGATTGAATAAAGGTTATTATCCTGTTTTGTCCGTTGAATATCTGCCGAAACAGACTTTACATAAAACGCCCAAAGATACGAAGAAATTTCAGTTTGATTGATGTTTAAATCCCTTTTTAGTTAAAATTAAGGGACAAATAATGATATATGTTTGCGGAAATATTTCTTATCTTTTAATCAAAGTTCGACACCAATTCTTTTTTAACAATATTTTCCTAAAAAAATTTTCTCTCGGTTTCTTTCAGTCTGATACAAATGAACAACATAAACAACAATAGTTTCAAAATCGACAGCAAAATATTTTCAAATAAAAAGAATTGGAGAAGCTGAAGGAATCAGCCACCCTCAAACCCTGAAAACCAGTTAATAAAACTCTGAAAAAATGACTACATTTGCATCGGTTAATATCATAACATGCAACAAATATCTTCCTTCTTGGAGCTGACAGGTCATCTGCAAAATATTAATTCCCGTAAAAAATTAGCCGTTGCCAATGGTGTGGATCATCACACACTTGAAGCTGTGATCCGGGCAGTGGAAAGCGGCATTGTAGAAGCCTATTTGATTGGAGATGTAGCTGCTATCGAATCTCCAGACCTTTTTAAACATAACACAGGAGGCTTTCTACACATTATAGATATTCCCGATGTGAATGAAGCAACCATTCAAGCGGTAAAAATGGTGAAAAATGGTGAAGCCGATATCCTAATGAAAGGATTAGTGAATACCGATGTTATTTTACGGGCTATTCTGGATAAAGAAAATGGTTTATTACCTCACGGAAAAGTACTGACATACAATGCTGCTCTTGAAATCCCGGCCTATCATAAACTACTTTTTTTTTCTGATCCGGCCGTAATTCCCTCACCCAATATCGTTCAGCGCACAGCCATGGTAAAATATGCCATCGAAACAGCATACAAATTCGGAATAAAAAGGCCTAAAGTAGCATTGATACACGCCACCGAAAAAGCGAACACAAAAATTCAGTATATGCAGGATTATATTGATATTATGAACGAGTGGCGTAGCGGAGAATTCGGAGACGTAATTATGGATGGGCCTGTAGATATTTTTCTGGCGTTAGATACGGAAAGAGGAAAAATAAAAAATGTCAATACACCTGTTTTGGGCGATGCCGACATACTGATATTTCCTGATTTCGCATCCGCTAACCCGTTTTATAAAGGTTTGATGGTATTTGCAGGAGCCGAAATGGCCGGATTGCTGCAAGGAACCGAGAAACCTGTTGTGCTTACTTCGCGAAGCGAAAGTATCAATTCCAAGTTCTACAGCATTGCTATGGCGTGTATTCTGGCTTAATTTAGGCACAACAAAAATAATCCGAAATGCTTATTTTGTGTTCAACAATTTTTCAATGGTTTGCACAATACGCTCTACCCGTAACTGGTCGTTTCTCACTGAATAAATCCAGTCAGTCAATTTCTTTTGTTCGTTTGCAGAAAGGCTGTTGAATTTCTCAAAAGCCTGTGGTTCGTCTTTCAGGCAAGTCAGAAAATCTTCTTCCAAAACCGGAGGTAAATCCATCGAAAACAAAGTTACATGAACAACATCNCCCTCTTGTTTTCCAATGGTCTTCCGTATTTCAGCTTTTACGGGCAAAAAAAGCGTTCCATCGCCCATAGGCATCAGGTGGTAATTGCTTATTTCGTAACCATCAATCGTTCCACGTACCTTCACCCAACCGAACCAGGCATGTTTGTCCTGTTCAATTTCAGGAATAAGTGCATACGTCCAACCGCCTTTGCCAGGCATTTTATGCAACTGATACGTTTTGTCAACTATGGGTTTCTCCGTTAAATCCATAAATTACAACATTTTTCACCAGCAAATATAAAACACTTCTGCATTATATTTTCATTTCATCAATTCTTTTTTGCGCAATACGACAATATTCTTCATTTAGTTCATAACCGATAAAATTTCTTTTCAGCATTCGGGCAGCAATAGCTGTACTTCCCGATCCCAAAAAAGGATCAAGTACGAGGTCGTTTTCATTAGAACTGATTTCGATAAACGGCAAACAAACTTTCAGTGGTTTCTGCGTTTTGTGTTTTGTACGCTCATTACCCATACAAATAGGC
>WSSedL1CaDRAFT_10002215_pt1 | contig 10099 bp, 8 predicted proteins | sample WetSurSL1Cattail_FD_9464 | JGI IMG/M metagenome (IMG submission 9464)
CTTTTCCCGTCAATTGTTATTATATAGGGACCTTCACTACCTTCCAAGACATCCAGGCAGGGTGTTGATAATGATTGATGGATAAAAACCTCTTCATCCATAAAAAGGAATTTGGAAGTTTCTGTATTATGGAGTTTATTCCATTCTAACCGCCCATTGCTAAGGTTTATATCACCTTCCGTTCTTAAAAAATGATTCATAAGTTTATAAATAATAAACAACAATTTATTTACACATACAAATCAATTCAGTGCGTCTTACATTATAGTTAAAATCTAATTAATTTATTATTAAGTTTTATCAAGACAACTTACAGTATATTTTTCTATATTATATTTGTAAAAGAAAAATAAAATAATTTACAAATAGTAAACTCAATGCAAGAAACAGAACTAAATTTAATTGGAAAAAGGATGAAGGACCTACGGGTAGCAAAAGAATATAAACTTACTGAAATAGCTCAAAAAGCGTCTGTAAGTAAAGGGTTATTATCAAAAATTGAAAACGGGAGGACGATTCCTTCTGTCCCTGTCCTGCTATCGTTAATTCATGCATTGGGAGAAAACCCTTCAACATTTTTTGAAGGATTTAAGGCCAATCAAGAAAATACATTTTATTTTCTTATTAAAAAAAATGATTATAAACCGGAATTAAAAGAAGACTCTGTGGGTTTTAATTATTTCTCCGTCTTCAGCCAGGTATTTAATGATATTGTTTTTAAAGTATGTTACCTCGAGTTAGAGCCTGAAGCCAAAAGAGATATGGTTTCTACCGATGGTATGGAATTTATATTTCTAATAGAAGGTAATATTAAATACCGTTTAAAAGACGAAACAATAGAATTAAACGAAGGTGACTCCCTTTTTTTTGATGGCAGGGTACCTCATGTAAAATTAAACCCGGGAGTACAGAAAGCAAAAATATTAGTGATTTATTTACTATTTAACCATAACTAAATTATATGAAAAAAGTAGATTTGGTAATTTTCGATATAGCTGGAACAACTGTAAGAGACAACAACGAAGTGGAAAAATGTTTTTTGGAAACAGCCATACGAAGCGGGTTAATTGTAGATCGGTTGAAAATTAACTCAATGATGGGTTGGTCTAAACGATTGGTTTTTGAAACTCTATGGAAAGCGCAATTAACAAATGCGACAGAACTAGAATTATTTTATAAAGTTGAACAATCTTACAATTTATTTAAGGAAATACTGGAACACCACTATAAAACACATGATGTTTTATCTACAGATGGTTGTCTGGAAATTTTTTCATTTTTAAAAGAAAAAAACATAAAAATTGGACTAACAACAGGCTTTTACAAAGAAGTAACTGATATAATATTAAAAAAACTAAACTGGGGATTAAATAGAACGTATCCAGTTCTCTTAAATTCGATAGTTACTAGCGATCAGGTAATAGCAGGAAGGCCTTCTCCCTTTATGATTTTTAAAACTATGGAAAACTGCATTGTGTCTGATGTAAGAACGGTAATCAAAATTGGAGATACACCATCTGACTTGTCGGAAGGTAAAAATGCCGGATGCTTATTCTCGTTCGGAGTTACTAACGGAACTCATCGAGCTGAGGAATTGAAAGAAATTGAAAATGACGGTCTGTTTGGCAGTTTATATGAATTCAAAAATTATCTGGAGAATATTTTACAAGTTGGTTAGTGGATAAAGACAACATCTAAAGGGTCTCAAATCCTTACAAAAGGATAAATTTAAAACCTTAAATTTGCATTATCCGACCAAATTATCTTATGTCCGTTAATCTTTTAAAAAATCGAACGATACCAAGTCTATTCCTGATACATGTCAGCTATTTCACCAGCGTATTTTTCGTAAATCACATTTCGCTTTACCTTAAGAGTAGAGGTTAATTCCCCGCCTTCGATAGAAAACTCGTGAGGCAAAAGTGTAAATTTCTTAATTTGCTCAAAAGCAGACAAATCTTTTTGAGCATTATTTATAATATCTGAATAAAATTTAACTATCTGTTCGTTTCTAACTAAATCTTCCTTATTGGAAAAAGAGATGTTATTTTTTGAGGAATATTCTTTTAACGCGTGAAATGAAGGAACAATGATGGCTGTAACATATTTTTTTTCGTTTCCTATTAATGCAATATTATCAATGTAGGGACTGGTTAAAATCAAATTTTCAATAAGCTGTGGAGCTACATATTTTCCCGAGGAAGTTTTAAAAATATCTTTGATGCGATCTGTTAAGAAAATATTCCCATCACTATCCACATCTCCTGCATCTCCGGTATGAAGCCAACCATCGCTTTCGAGAACTTCCCGGGTTGCCTGTTCATTCTTATAGTAACCCGGCATTATTGTGCCACCGCGCACTAATATTTCATTGTTTTCACCAATTTTTACTTCAAGGCCTTCGAGATATTTACCTACACTTCCAAATTTATAACCAGTGTTGGTAAAACACGAAATAGTTGCAGTAGTTTCAGATAAACCATATCCATAAGTAATATTAACACCGGCAGCATGAAAAAACCGGACAATATCCTCCGACAAAGAAGCGCCGGCACAAGGCATATATCTGATATTCCCGCCAAATGCAGCTCTACCTTTCTTTAAAACCAACAGATCTGCTATCTTATATTTCAAATTAAATAAAATAGAAAGTCCGTGTTCTTTGTTCAATTTTTGAGCCCGTTGCTCCCCTAATTTAATAGCCCAATTAAAAATTTTTTGTTTCAATTTAGACGAATGAGCAATTTTACTAAGTGCTACAGAATAAGTCTTTTCAAAAAACCGTGGTACAGAACACATCAGATTTGGCTTAACAACTTTAATTTTGTCGATTATTTCCTTGGGATTTTTTAAATAATAATTTGAAATACCACTGCTTAAAACAATGAAAGTCCAGCCCCTTTCAAAAACATGACTAAGAGGGAGAAAACACATTGACTTGTCGTTATCATCCAATACCAAACGCTTTTGATGCATTTCAATACAGCACAAAAAATTAGATTGAGTAAGCATAACCCCTTTCGGTTGGCCCGAAGTACCCGATGTATAAATTATAGTAAGTAAATCTTGCGGAGTACCCTCAGTAACCCTGCGTTTTACTTCATTTACAGAATCAATAGTATGAAGAATTTTGATGTATTGTGTAAAATATACAGAGGGAAATTCTTTGGACAATGTAACACTCGAATCAAATACAATAATTTGTTTGACAGTTTTACATTGCTGAGCAATTTCAATGGCTTTATCATATTGTTCCTGTTCGCCAGCAAATAAAATTTTAGATTCAGTTTCGTTCATGATGTGAACAGCCTGAGCGACGGAAGACGTGGAAAATAAAGGTACAGATACGGCTCTAACGGCCTGAATGGCATAATCGGCAATAGTCCATTCGGGCATGTTTCTAGAAAAAATACCAATTTTGTCCCCTTTATTAATTCCAGAACATACCAAAGAACGAGCCACCAGGTTAATTTTTTCACCCATATCGAGCCACGAAATTCCTTTCCATTCAAAATTCTCAGTTTCGTAAAATAATGCTTTTTTGCAGTGATATTTTAAAATATTATCCTGCAATAACATGTAAAGAGTATTGTATTCCATGAATGAAAAAAAAGTTTGGTTAGGTTTTATCTGTCTGGTGCCTAAAGATAGAATATTTAAATAACTGGAATCCTATAAAAATTAAAAAAAGACTAATTGCACATGATAAAATAAATGAGAGAGAACAAAAAAGGGTATCGTTTCCGAATACCCTTTTATAAATAATAAATAATAATTAATTAGAGTCGTTTTACAAGCGACATAATAACAGTAGCCTTACCAGCCTTTCCATCGTGGAAGAAAACAAACACGTGATAAACACCCGTCTTTTGAATATCAATATCAAAGCCTTTAAATTCCTTACCTGTAGTAGGATTAAAAGTACTAGCTAGCATGCCATTGGTATCAAACAATTGCACAACTGCTTTTCCGGGCGAGTCATCGTCTGTACAAAGAGTAAAACGATACTCAGTATCCTTATTTAAAAGAATGGAATTTTTTACCTGAGGAGTTTTTTCATTACCCTGAGCTTCCGGCAATTCAATTAAAAAATCCTTAAGATAGGTAGCATTTGGGCCGGCCATTTCAGTACAAATCTTTACTTTTTGTTCTTCGGTTTGAGCTTTGGCAGTAAAACCAATTGCCAGAAATAAGATGGCTATATAAATGAAATAATTTTTCTTCATAAACAACAATTTTTTTGTTAACAACATAAAATCCGCAACATTCTATGTATTAAAGAATTAATGCATTACGTACAATCTCGGTATCTGTAATAATTTGCTTAATAATAGCAGGAGTAATTGCCACAACGCTTCTTTCATGTTGTACAATCCTAAGCATCCCATTTTCTTCAATAGATTCAGGTTCCCCCTTCTCTATAGTAATTTTAACAGGTTCCAGATCCTTCTTCAACACATCCAATTTAGTAATAAGATTTGCAAAATATGGATCGGATTTGTAATTACTCAAAATTAACAATAATTGGCTAAAAATGTTTTTCTGTTCTCCAATATTATCTGCCAATTTTTGATTGGGAATTTCTTTGTATACCTGGGTAATCAGAAACAAACTTTCCATATAAACACCGGTAACCATTAAAGCACTCAAGTTACTACGTTTATTGCTATTCAGGTAATTATCCATTTTATTGTAACTATGTACAGCAATATACATTAATGAGTCAAGATTTTCGTTATTACTGGCCAACCGTTTAAGGGTTGAAAAATCAAAAAATTGTCCGATATTAATATCATCTGCCAAACCTTTAATAGCAGTAATATACTGCATAACCGACGATGTTTTACCGTACATATTCAAATAACCCATATCGGCACTAAAAATTCCAAGATTAAATGCTTTTGAAAAAGCAGTATTATAATTGTCAGTATTTTTAGTAGTTGCCAAATATTTCTGAGAAAATGGAGCTCCGATACTTTTAATTAAAGAAGCCATTTCTACAGGAGAAGAAATATTTTTTACCAAATCCTGCATGGCATCATTAGCTAAAGGCAATGAATTTTTAACAGCAGTTGAATCATCTTCACCAAATTCTCCATTGTTTTTAGTACTTCCAGATTTGCACGATACTATAAGCACCAGGGCCAAAAGAAGTATAAACGTATTTTTAATCATAGCAGAAGTTTTAAATAATTTATTTATGAACGCTTAAAACAAATGTAATAAATCTTTATAAATCTAACTCTCTGCTCCCTTACGAAATTTAAATTTTCCGGGTAATTCGAGTATTTTCTTTAAAGTTTCGAAATACAAGGTAATAAATAGTATGATGGTAAACAACCATATCACACACATATTATACCAGTAAGTATCATATAATTTTCCTAAAAATGGTTTCTGTGGAGAATAAAAATGAGTTCTCCAGCTAAGTTTACTATTTACTATCGGATCCTGATAAATAGGATGAAAGTGTTGTACTAACTGATGATTGTATTCCAATACTTTATTTTCCTCTTTTTCGAGAACTTTCTTAACAGCATCGGCTAAATTTTCATTCAAATAATCGTCCTTGTATTTCTTATACCTCTCAGGATTACGTTCCAGCTCTTTATTTATTTTCTTTTCTTTTAAAGAAGTGGCTTCATTATACTTCCGCGAATAGTAAGTATTTTCTTTATCAAGGAAGGATTGAAGAATAGCAGCCATTTTAGTGCTGTACTTTTCGGGCATTATACCTTCTGCATTTTTAAACTTAAGGCTATCATTAACGGCAAGTTCCTTTGCTACTTCATTTCGAATAACCAGAAGTGCATTTACACTTTTATCTAGTTTACCAATTTTAGAAAATTCATCATTGCAGGCATCTAACCGTTTCTGAAGGGCCGGGATAGTATAAACCATTTTAAAATTAGCACGGCTCTCCTGTTTCTCCAAATCATAAAAATACTTTTCAAATTCATTATCCTTAAACTGATGTACCATAAGTGCTTCATACGACCATTTGGTAACCATTACTTCGGCCATTAGCGGAACTTTATCAGCACTTCCCACAACCTTGTTTAATTTATCGAAACTAAACATGGCTCCACTTAACACCATCATTGGAATCATTAAAAGTGGAATTAAAATATAAATAGTAACTGCAGAATTAAAAGAAGCTGAAACATTTAACCCCAACATATTGGCAAACGCCGCTGTAGTAAACAATGCAAACCAGTATGTAAAATACATCTCCCTGATACCAAGTATCGTATTAGCAATCAATACAAAAGACAAACTTTGTATAGCGCTGATTATAAATAGTATAAATATTTTAGAGGATAAATAACTCAACCGGCTCAAATTCAAAAAGGCTTCGCGCTTTAGTATTTTCCTATCCCTGAAAATTTCTTCGGCACTCACTGTAAGTCCAAGGAATAGGGCAACAATAAGGCTCATAAAGATATATATGGGAATATTTTCGTTTTCTCTAAAAATATATATATTAGAGTTAGGATCAGCGATATACCGGATAATAAATGAAAGAATAAATCCTAAAACAGGGGCTTCCAATAAATTTAATGCAATATATTGGGTGTTACTAATCTTAGAAAAGAAATCCCTTAAAGTATATATTTTAAACTGGTTAAACTTACCAGGTATTTTTAATGCTTTGGGAGGATCTTCCTGAATAACAGGGATTGGTTCCGGATTAAAATTGGTATTGTAATGTTCTTCCCATTTAGGCGGATTAACCTTCCGTTTATCTGTATAGCCGCCAAATTCGTCTACAACCTTAGCTTCGATAATATTGAAGATAAGTTCGGGGTTTACATTACCACAAACGGGACATTCGCCAACATCACTGTTAATCTGAGCATCAATATGCTTAAAGTACATAACGGCTTCCACCGGATTACCGTAATATATCATATATCCACCGGTATCGAGGATTACCATCTTGTCGAACATTTTGTAAATTTCGGAAGATGGCTGGTGAATAACTACAAAAATAAGTTTTCCCTTTAAGGCAAGCTCCCTGAGTAAGTCCATAACATTCTCAGAGTCGCGCGAAGATAGCCCGGAAGTTGGTTCATCCACAAAGAGTATGGAGGGTTCGCGTATTAATTCGAGAGCAATGTTAAGTCGCTTGCGCTGTCCACCGGAAATAGTTTTATTAAGTGGTGAACCTACTTTAAGGTCTTTGCGTTCTAATAAGCCAAGGTTTGAGAGCGTACGAACCACACGTTCATTGATTTCCTCCTCGGATTGGTCTTTAAAACACAATTTAGCATTGTAATAAAGATTTTCATAAACCGTAAGTTCCTCAATAAGTAAATCGTCCTGAGGAATTAAACCGATAACACCTTCGAGTTTATCTTTTTGGGTATGAAGATTATAGTTGTTAATAATAACTTCACCGTTCGAAGGCTTTTCGGTACCGCACAAAACATTAAGCAACGTAGTTTTTCCGGCCCCACTGGCCCCCATGATACCAATAAGCTTTCCGTGACCTTCGGAGAAGGTTATATTCCGAAGCCCTGTATTTCCGTTTGGAAATTTATATTCCAGATCATTAACATGGAATGAAATTTTGCTGGATGTAATATCTGCAAGGAAGTGGGCAACAACATCGCTATAATAAACGGGTTTACCTTTGGGCAATTTAACAGCACTACCACTGGCAAAAAGATAAATTCTACGGCGTGAAATACCCATCCCGTTAAGGAATAAATCTTCCTTACCGGTATATTTTAAGAAATATAATTCAACACTCGAAACCCGCAATATATATATGTTCCCGTCCAATTTCTCGGTAGGGATATATTTGTTGTTGCGATTCGTAAGGTCTTGTTCAGAGATTGTAAGAATATCAGTTTGATCGAGCTCTTCAGGCAGGTTTTTTAAAACAAATTGCTCAATACTCGAAAATTCTTCCTTTGACAGGTTGAATACTTCAGCAACAGTATTGATAATAGCCATGCGCTGATCGGTAAATTTCCTATCGGCATTTACCAGCTCGAATAAGCGAACCAGAACAACTACTTTTTGCTCTTGAGTAAGCGTTTTGTTAATTTTTTTGCAAATGCCTAAAATCCTAACGGAATCTTTAACTGAGGTAAGTTTCTTCTTATTCTCCTCTCCTTCTTCGCCTTCTTTAGGATTGACGAAACTTTCAAAAAGTTTATAATATTCTTCAGAAGATTCTTCGTTAAGTTGTTGAGTGAGAAAGTTCTTAACGTATTCCCGTTCTTTCGTTTCAACACCTTCATCCTGTTTGGCAATAATCGCAAACAGTTGCATTAACGCTTTCAGTATTTCTTCACTCATAAGTCAGTTTTTCTGAATAAAACACAATATCCCATAATCGGGACAAAAAATAACAAAACTATTAATCTTATGATAAACCTATTTGTTCAAAAGGTACATCAACAATATCGGCATATTCTTCGCCGGCTTCCTTCATATCTTCGTCATCTTCAGGATAATGCCATTTAACCAATACTTCTTTGCCAGATGTGTGTAAATCTTCAAGCTTCATTAATATATCAAGTAACATCTTGGAAGAAGCTGTATTGAAATATATTAATTTAAAATTGAAAACAGTTTTAGCATTAGGACCCTGAACATACTTATCAATCCATTCGAGGATAGGTTTGTAAAAAGCAGCTACATCCTCAGGAAGTGAACGTCCGGCAATTTCGAAGTTACTGTTGGCAGCATCTAAAGTTACACTTGGGGTATCATCTGTACCCAAAATTTTAATAACTTCCATATATTTTTGTGTTTATAAATTTCTATTTAGCTTAATCGTGAAATGGTCGAAGTTAACAAAAAGAATGAAGATTGTTCACTGATTGGCAAAAAGTGATATTCGAGATTTTTGCCAGTTTTACGTTTAATATCTATAAAGCCTAATCCGGCACCACCCTTTTCGGACAAACGACCTTCCTTTATTTGTTTTTTATACATTTCGGTAAGTTCGTCTTTATCAAGACTGTTTATTTGTTCCAGCATAGTTTTAAGATCTCCAATACGGCCATTATCAATGGCATTACCGGTTGTAACAGTGTAATCTTCCTTTCCCTTGGCAACCATAAAAATACCACGGCCGGAGAACATAAAATCATTTTCTCCAACATCATCAGCGTGCTTGCTGATATTTTGCAAACATTCCACCATAACATGAAAAACCTTTTTCTGAACGGTGTTCGATTCTTCCTCTTTAGCCATATTCGATTCTGTAAGCGAAGTAAAAGCTTTGGTTATCTGGTGTGTGATTTCTCCTTCATACACAAGAGTAATTTCGTGCTCTTTCATCGATCTGTAAAAATCGTATACAAACTCGAGAAATCCTCTTACATCCTTTTTGTCGGTTGAGTTCATATTGTCTATTTATTTTAATTAGTAAAGTTAGAATTCTATTCCGATTAATAAAACATCATCTATTTGTTTTTCTTGGCCCTTCCAAGAAAAAAATTCTTTATCAAAGAGGTTATTATATTCTGTCATAGATAATTGACCGTTATTTGCAATAAGTTCCCTGATTTTTCCGGGACTAAATTTTTTAAATTCAGGTCCCCCAAGTTGATCCGGTAAACCGTCTGAGAAAAAGAAAATCTTATCACCGGGTAAAACTTCAATAACATAGTTGGTAAAGTTTTTCTCAGGTTTATTTCCCAGTGGAATTCCACCTATAGCTTTTCTATCGCCCTTGTATTCAATCAATTCTCCAGCACGTAAGAGATACAGCGGACGATGCGCCCCGGCAAAATGAATTTCCTTTTTAGCTGGGTTATATTTCACCAGAGCAATATCCATCCCATCGCGGCCCTGAGCATCTTCCCGGTTTTGCTTTAAAGTAGTACGTACTCCCGAATGAAGCATATCGCATACTTCGGCAGAAGTATAATCCCTGTCGTGGTCCACAATATTGTTCAGGATGAAATAACCGATAAACGAAAGCAATGCACCGGGAACACCGTGCCCCGTACAGTCAACCGCGGCAATATACAGAACATTTTCATGCTTAAAGAACCATGGAAAGTCGCCGCTTACCACATCTCTGGGCTTATAAAAGATAAAGGATTTAGGTAAAAATTCGCGAATAAAATCATTA
>WSSedL1CaDRAFT_10002216_pt1 | contig 10095 bp, 4 predicted proteins | sample WetSurSL1Cattail_FD_9464 | JGI IMG/M metagenome (IMG submission 9464)
CCTGAATTATCTACTGTATAGGTTCCTTCTCCTGAAACCGTATAGGTTTTTTGAATTCCGGCATAAGACGGGTTTAGGTCTATTGAAGTTGCATCAATGATTCCGTCAACGTCGGTGTCGTTTGATACTATATTGAAAACAACATTGGTATTGGAAGCCGCATTTGCGTGATCATTTACTGCAACCGGCGCATCATTTACAGAAGTTACTGAAATATAAATGGATCCACTATCCGATACAGCTCCCAGGTTATCAGCTATGGTATAACCTATGGGTGTGGCATTTCCATTAAAGTTTAAAGACGGAGTAAAAGTTATGTTTCCCGCATTATCAACGGTATAGGTACCTTCTCCCGAAACGGAATATGATGTTTGTCTGCCACTTACCGAAGGGTTTAAATCTAATGTACTAGCACTAAGGGTGCCATCTAAATCATAATCATTGCTTAGTACATTAAATGTTAAAGGAGTATCCTCAGAAGTTGTATCATAATCGTCAACAGCAAAAGGTGTTGCGTTTACCCAATTTACGGTAATGGTTAAAGTGGCAATGTTCGATGTCAGGTTAAGATTATCTCTTACTGTATAATAAGCAACTACAGTACCATAAAAGTTCCAGTCTGGAGTAAATGTTACATTTCCATACATATCAACTATTAATTGCCCTTGATCTGCAACGTAATAGGATTGCTGTATTCCTGCAGTATATGGATCTAAATCCACCCTGCTGGCATTAATAGAACCATCATCAGTATCGTTGTTGGTGATGTTAAAGGTTACCGAAGAATTTTCATCCACTGTTGCAGCATCGTCAACTGCAAGCGGGGCTCCCAAAGGAGTTACTGTAACTAAAATGGAAGCTGTGTTTGAGGTTAACCCCAGGCTGTTGTCTACAGTGTAATTAATGGGTGTGGTTGTTCCATAAAAGGTCGACAGAGGAGTAAAGGTAATATTTCCGAAACCATCAACAGAATAGTTTCCTTCTCCTATGGTGGTGAAAGATGTTTGTTTCCCGGAGGTTAGAGGATCCAAGTCAACCGTTCCAGTAGAAATTGTACCATCAGAATTTATATCATTGGTAAGTATATTAAAGGTCACCTGATTTCCTTGAAGGGTGGTTGCTGCATCGTCATATGCTACCGGTGCAACATTGATGTGAGTGACATTTATGGTTATAGTACCGGCAACAGTACCCAATCCGGCATCGTTCACCTTGTATGTAAAAGTAGTATAAGGAGTACCATACTCATTAGTTATCGGGATATAAGCAAGGTTTGCAATATTTGCAGCCGAAATAGTTTGTCCGTTAGTAACTGCAACCCCACTCAGCTTGAGAGTTCCTAATCCCGGCAATGTAGCTATTGTGATGCTTGATAATGCATCTAATTCTACATCTGAATATTTAAAATCGGAAGTTGAGAAGGTATACGTAGAGTTTTGAACAATTGTAAATGAATTTGATGTAGCTACAGGCACGTCATTTACGGCACTTACTGTAATAAACAGGGTGGCTGTATTTGACTTATTTCCGTCGTTATCATTGACCGTATAAGTTACAGAAGCTGTTCCATTGTAATTTGATGCCGGAGCAAAGGTAACCACTCCGGAACTATTTACACTCCAGGTTCCATATGTATTGGTATATGAACTTTGTATTCCGCTTGTTGAAGGATCAAGATCAACAGTTGCAACATTTACTGTTCCGTCTACATCTGTGTCATTATCTGTTACATTATAAGTTACCTGAGTATCTTCTGAAGTACTTGTAATATCGTTAGATGCAGTAGGAGGAGTGGTAATTTTGATACCGAAATTTGCATTAATATTATTATTGGTAGTAAATCCGCTAATACTTAAAATACCGTCAACAGTTCCGTCGTTACCGGTTAATGTATTGGCAACATTATTATCAATTTCGCCGGTATTGCTGCATCCCGATGGTAATGATGCCGCAGGAGTTTGCCCGGTAGTATAACTGATTGTGCTAAGTACTACTTTATAGTTAGTACTTGCAGACACAGCAAACGAATAAAAACCATCGGAAGCCACTGCCACCGAATTTTGCACAGCTGTGCCTGACGTATTGGTAAGTGTAACATACAATTGTGTACTGTTAGCAGTTTTTATTCCGGTTCCGTTAACCAGATTGTCGGTCATTGCATTTTTATCCCAGTACACATAACCCATCAGGTAAAGACTTGAGTTAGCACAATCCGAAATTGGTATTGTAATACACGATTGAGAAGCTGTCTGACAATTGTTTGAGGCTGTTACGCAAACGCTGTAACTACCACTTTGTCCAGCACCGTTAAAATCCATTATGGCTGTCGTTGTACCCTGTCCAGATACTATCCTTCCTCCTGTGGGAGCAGTCCATGTGTAAGCGGTGGTATTGGTTAAGGTAGATACTGTAAAGGACTGGCTGGTGGCATTATCGCAATATGTTCCTGTATAATAAATCTTAATAGAGGCATAGTCTACATAAGCACTTGGGTTACCTGAAGAACCATATCTTTGTGTACCAATTCTAATACCAAAATTTGTATTGTTAATATCTGAAGGAGTCCAAGTAGTTCCCCATAGATCGGAGGAACCTCCGGATGATGGATATGTAGCTGTTAAATCAGATGTTATTGGCCAATCTGTTGTTGTTGCTGCTTTGTTATTTCCTGCAGCAGTGCCTGCTTTTAGTAGTTGTATGGTTTTATCTCTAATTGTACGTGTTCCCGTGGTTGTATAATGTCTGTCAATAACAACCTCTATTCCTATGATGGTAGCATTGGTTGGTATTGCAAAACCGAAATTTGTTAAATTTAAAACAGCCGCTGTGCTTGAGCCTGATATAGTTTGTGAAGCCCATAAATTGTCACTGGCTTTTGCATTGTTTACATTACTCCATGCATATTTTGATCCTGAAGAAGCTACATTTCCGGGGTAGCTAGGTCCCGATGTAGATGTAGACGGAGCTGTATTTTGCGTAATGACAGCAGTTCCACTGATTGCATCACTAACCGTAATAACCGCACTTCCGCTTAATCCTGTAGCGCTGCAACCGTTAGCATCAGTAACCGAAGTCAGGCTATAAGTTACAGAAGAAGTAAGAGGGCCTACCATGAAATCATTTCCTGAAGTGTAATTGGTATAGGTACCTCCACTGTTATCAAGGGTGAAGGTATAAGGTGCTGTCCCTCCGCTTATGGTTGTTTTCAGGGTTGCATAATTACCGTAGCAAATTGAGGATGTCCCTGACAAAATAGCCGCCGAAGGACCCTGATTAAAGGTAATGACTACATCGTCTGCTGTAGATGGGCAACTTCCGCTGTTTAATGTCCACCTAAGAGTATATGAATTACCTGCTACACCCGAGAAAGTAGTAGCCGGGTCGGTATTATCGACAAAGCTGCCTCCTGTTCCGGAAATTATACTCCAACTTCCGGAAGTACCTGTTGGTCTGTTACCCGTAAGTGTGGCAGTAGTTTTTCCACAGGTTGTAGAACCTGTTTGATCAGGACCCGCATTAGCTACATTAATTTCTACCGTAAAAGGATAGGTAAACTTGCAGGTTGTACCGGTAATATTGATTATAGAATTATAAACTCCTGCATTTGCACTGGTTACATTGGTAATAGAAGGCTCTCTTAATGCAGAAGTAAAACTGTTTGGCCCTGTCCATGAGTAAATTGCGCTTGACGAATAAGTTGCGGTGAAGTTAAGTGTTCCTCCTTGGCAAACCGGTACATTTGCTGAAGCTATCGGAGTAGAACAACCATTGGTGGCAATTGGGGTTTTTGTTGTTCCGGGTATAGGGCACCCATATGCATTGAATACTCCGGGGTTGCTTTCATTATCGAAGAAATTTCCCGAGATATTTCCGGTACCTCTAATGTGGGCACTGTTATCAATTATCGAATCGCACATTAGGTAAACGCAATCGGTTGTAGCCTGCACCTGAAATGTATATTGCGTACTATCAGTTCCTGTAGGGGAGTTGTTGACATACCCACCTGTAGAAGCATTTGCTCCTGTTCCAATACGTACCTTTACAACTTTAGAAGAAGAAATATATTCGCCCTGATCGTCACCTGCATCATCGGTGAGTGTTCCTAACCCGTTTCCATAAATAATTTTTAATGAACCAGGAATGTATTGAGCATTTCCTTCTATTGTATCATTGATGTATGTGTTAACTGAAGGATCTGAGCCAATGTTCATACCAGTTATCGTATATTCAAGTATGTCAGCCGGACTTGCTTTCGCCACCCCCGGATGTGTTAGGTTTTTTACCCGAACAGCAGCACGTAAATCGGGTTCATATACATCTATAGCAGATGTAACTACCTGCGTAAGATAAGTTTCTCCACCAGTTGTCTGTCGGATTATTGCAGATATGGCATTATTACCGATATAGTTTTTTGATGTATTATCGGGTGAAAAAATATTGGCATCATACCCTAAAGTATTGTTATAACTTGGATTACGCAAAGGGGTAAGGACCCCATACCTTGCAAGTGTACTATTAAACATATCTGTGGACGGATGTAGCGCATCGGATAAATTTATAAAGTTCGAAGCTCCTTTAAACATTAGCTGGTCTCCAGTAAGCGAACGGTCTCCATCATATACAACCAATCCAAGGTCGAATGTAACCGGGCCTGATAACGGAGTCTGAAAGCCAGAGATGGGAATATCCACGGTTGAGTAGGTTCCAGACATTACATTGGCTAAACCGTCAAAAACGGTAAGATTACGCATGGTTTGGGTGTTATTTTTATAAACAACAACAATTGTCCATCCCCCAAATAAATTTTTTCCTCCAATATCTGTAACTACATTTGCAACTGTATAAAGGTCGGTTAATCCGTTAGCCTTCATAATAGAGGTGATATCTTTAAAGCAATGGTATGTTTTGAACCCTGTAGAATTGTCTTTAAGGTAATCAGCAGTAAGGTCAATATAGGAACTACTGTTTATTTTTAATTTAACCAGGTTACGTTTGGCATAATTAGTATTTGTGGCAGTAACTTCCCCTCCCCAGTATAAGCCGGCCCAGGATATTTCAGAGCATTGTGTTAAATTTAACTGGTCGCTGCTCGACATAAAAGTTGTTGCATCTCCATCAATATCCACATAGGCATTTGTGTAATTATTATCGTAGCCGGTTCCCGAAGGGGGCATCTGATCTTGTACAACATTATCGGGAGTAGCTTTAGAAGAAGTATTGGAAAGGAACACAATTCCACCTTTTTGGGTTATAGTTTTGCGAACTGTAAACGGTGTAATAACTTGTCCATAATCAGATATTGACAGTATTACTAATGCTAAAAACAGGATACTCTGTTTAATCATGGCTTATTTGTATTTTAAATATTGATTATGGAAAGATTATACTCGAAGTATGTTCTCCTGCTGTTGTCTTAAGTATTAGACTATAAATACCTGGTTTTAAATTAGTAACATCAACAGAAGCATAGTATGGTGTTTTTATTAACTCAAAATGAGCTTCTTTAACTAAATCACCTTTGGTATTAAATATTTTCAAAGTACCGTTATTGCCTTCATTACCATTAAATGAAATTCTGAGAATTTGCTGAGAACCTTCTTTTTTGAGTTGAAAAATAAGTTTTTGTTCTTTAGTTACCGTGTCAACTAGAATTATTCCTATATTAAGATATCGGTTTCCTGAATTTTGGCGTTGCTCACAAATTGCCTTCCCTTTTATGGAACACAGCAAACACAAAATGATAAGGGATACATTTAAAAAATTTATCTTTAATGACATACTCTATATTTTGGTTATTTTGGAAATTATTAAAAACAATAACAGGGTGTTACCTATTATTTTTAACCTATTTCAAATTAATACTTTATTAAATTTACAAAATGTAACACTATGAGGTATTCCTATTTAGGTGATTTATATTTCCCATTTCTGGTAATATAAAACATGTACTGTGGTTTATTCATAAAATTTGTTGTCAATTCCTCCAATCCAGCTTTAAGCTACATTGTAATATTGGAAACATGCTGTAGTAATATGGATTTTTTATGGATTTGCTGTTAGCCCAAATAAAATTGGCGGGCATAAAATTTACATGCAAACGGTTACCTAAAAGTTTGTTAGATTTGCTGTTCAGCTTATATAGCAAACAAAAACTTGTTTGAGCCCCGATATAGCTTCCGGCTAAATATTGCCAATTCTTAGCATTGTCAATCAATAGGTAGGTAGCACCTAATCCAACCAAAGCACCGGCAATCGTACCCATCTTGGTTATATATCCCTGTGAAAAAGTAAAATTCTGGTTTTGTGTTAGTTTGTGTCCGATATAACAACCGGCTATACCCGCAATCATTACCGGCGTAGTGTAGGCCTGACTGCTTTCAGGATTAATGGCAGTAATTATACTTAATGGCAGAAATGAGCCCAACATTCCAGTTGTGCTGATTACTTCCGCATCTCCGGTAGTTAGCGGATATCTTTTCCCTATTTTATATGCAGCAGTCAACCCTCCAATATTCCCGGCAAGCACAATGCTCCAGTTTAATTTTGAATCTTCAGATGGGATATCAAGTTGATTTGCTATGGCCATTCCTACATAAAAACCGAAATCGCCATATACTTTCATTAAATTAGCGGTGCCATCAGATACCTCCGAACTCTTTACGAAATGATATAACCCAACCCCTTCTGTAATTCCTGTTAAAAAAGCCGCTGTTATATAGGATCTTGATGATTCTCCTCCGCCCAATAAGTAATTCAGTATCAACCCTTCAAAATAGCCGCGTGTAAGCCCATAAAAGGTAAGGTTAGATTGACCATAAGTTAACTTTTGATTTCTGGATAAAAAGTATGGAATAAAAAAACTACTTCCTGCGCCAAGCATATATAAACCTACAGCTCCTCGTGAGGTAGATGCATTCAGGATCACCGGCAGCGTTGGCCCGTAAATACATAAACCTGAAAAAAGACAACCGGTAAGCAATAAACTTCTTGCTCCTTGAGAATCATCTGTTTCCGAAATTATAAGTAACGAATCCACACTATTTCGCAGTGTTTCGAGTTCCGGATAAGTGATAGGAACTCTCTTGCGATAAGTTACTTTGCTATCCGAATACATTATTTCTAATACTACCGAACTATCTTTGTCGGCAAGCAATTCGGCTTGCATAAATTTTCCGGTATAAGAAACCTTAAGAATTTTGGGATTATATTCTGATGTGAATAGAGTTATTTTTCCCTGATGGTCAAAAGGTACAAGACGTTCCTGAGCAAGAATATTCTCCATAAAAATTATTCCCAAAGGAATAATAATAAAGTATTTATATAACCTAACCGACTTCATAAGCTTGTATATTAATGAATAACAAGTAGATGTAACCTAAATATTTATATCTAAATAATTTTTTTCCGTAGAAATTAGTGATAGGAGCTTATTTAAGCGGGGGTAATTTTGAAGAAAAATTGAAGAATACTACTATTAAATTTACAGGAAATATATGATTTAATCAAGATTAAAAGAAAACAAAAAAGGCTACCTCGTCGGTAACCTTTTTATGCGGAAAGCGAGGGATTTTAAATTTATTCGTATATGAAAGTACTCTTAATTAAATTTTTTTGATTTCCGACTTTGTAACTAATAATTATATTGAGAATAATTAATTGATATAAGTAATATAATAGTTTTACTAGTGCAGCTTTAATATTAATTGAACTATTAAATCCTTTTTAAACACCAAAAGATAAATTTGACACAAACATGAGTGATTGATCTTGTCGACCCAAATGCATTGGAGAGAGGATTTATATTGTTTTTTTCTTTTTAAGAATAGTACATAGTTAATGTTTTTGCTTTGAATTCTTTAGAAATTTTTTAAATTGCATTTATATAAGATCAAAATCTATTAACTACATGTTTTAATAAATAATATATGGGAGAGGTAGCAAGAAAATTTAATATTAAAGCCACAAAAGCAACTGATTCGCTTGAATTAATAAAAAGTACACATACTGAAGAAATTGTAATCGCACTCTGTGGGCAACTAGGAACAGACTTAAAAATTATAGAAGAAATTTTAGTAGAGGAGTTAAGAACTATTTACAATTATGATACACAAGTAATTAAATTAAGTGATTATATAAGTAAGTATACAGATGTTAATTTGGTTGAAACTACCTCTGAGTATTATAGAATTACAACTGGTATGGATAAGGGGAATGAATTAAGAGCAAAATATGGCAATCAAATATTAGCCGAACTAGCTATACAAGATATATTAATAGATCGTACAGAAGAAACAGATAGGAATGATGTTGAAATCGAAAAGTTTAATAGTAGAAGAAAATGTTATATTATTAATTCTATAAAGCACCCAGAAGAATTAAAACTATTTAAAGAAGTTTATAGGGAAATTTTTTATGTAATAGGCGTATTTACATCAATGGATCTAAGAGAAAAGAATCTTACAAAAAAGCTTGGAATAAGTAAATCGAAAGTTTATGAGATTATTGACAGAGATACTGGAGAAGATAAAATGAACGGACAAAAAGTTGAAATAACTTTTATTGAATCTGATTACTTTTTGCGAATAGGGACTAATGAAAAAAATAAAATAAAACCTAAAATAGAGCGTTTCTTAAAAATACTATTTGACGTTGGAATAAACACACCATTGGTAGAAGAAACTGCGATGTACCAAGCGGCAGCAGCAGCAGCCAATTCTGCTTGCCTATCTAGACAAGTAGGGGCTTGTATTACTGATGAAAAAGGTTCAATATTGTCCTTGGGTTGGAACGATGTCCCAACATTTGGTGGTAATCTTTATCCAAATCGGGAATTAAACCAAGATATGAGATGCTTTAATAATGGTAGTTGTGAATGCGCTAATAAAGTCAGGAAGGACTCAATGATTAAAAGTATAATTAATGAAATTAAAAATGAAATTGATTGGAAAGAGGAGTATACTGTTAAATTAATCTCGATACTTGAAAATAATGGAATTAAAGGTTTGATCGAGTTTGCACGTTCTATACATGCGGAAATGCATGCTTTAATAATTGGAAGCCAGAAAACGGGAACACAAATGGTTGGAGGAAAATTGTTTTGCACAACTTATCCTTGTCATAATTGTGCCAGACATATTATTGTAGCTGGAATTAAAGAAGTTTATTATATAGAACCCTATAAAAAAAGTTTGTGTATTGATTTACATTCTGATGCTATAACAGAGGATGAAAACGAAACCTCAAAAGTAAGAATACTAATGTATGAAGGAGTTGCCCCTAAAAAATATATGAAAGCATACAAATTAATAGGTGATGATAGAAAAGAAAAAATTAAGAATCAAAACTTACGTATTGTTAAACCTAAGTTTACAATGACCTTAAGAGCGTTACATCAATTAGAAGCATCCGTAACAATAAATTTAGATAAAAAATTTCAAAGAGAGGACTAACTTTCAAATTTTATTCATTAATTTGAGGTATTCATTTTTGACAAAATTAAAAAGGCAACATTTATATGAAAACAATTAATATTCAAAACTTTAATAGTTTCAAAAATACAAGTTGTCAACCCTCAGAAGCAAGAACTCAAAGTAAAAATTGTCAAACGAAAGAGGAGTATCTTCAAGGAAAGGTCGTTTCTATAAATAAACGAAACTTTATGAATGACCAAGAACTACATCAAGCATTTATAAGATTTTCAAAAGATTAATTTAATATTTTCCTATAAAGAAGGAACTTCAAAAAGACTCCTTCTTCTTTTTGTACCTTTGTTATTATTAAAATTGGGTAATCATGCCACAAGGGTAAAGAAACTATACCTTTTGAAAAGCTATGATTGGGGTGAAGATACAAAGCTGCAATACTTTCTGGGATTACTGTGGTGCAATCAGTGCATGTTGTGGAGGAACGAAAGCATTTTGCTGTAATAGCTTTTTCAAATTGTGGTGTAGTGCTTCTTTGTATGTGAAACTTCCGCTGAACCAAATATCAATATTGAGGAAAAAGGGAGTGTAAATTAAACTCTGTCTGGTAATTTTTTTATTCAATTCAAAACTACAGTTTTTTTTTGATTCCACCTCTTAAATGCTTTTTTGA
>WSSedL1CaDRAFT_10002217_pt1 | contig 10092 bp, 9 predicted proteins | sample WetSurSL1Cattail_FD_9464 | JGI IMG/M metagenome (IMG submission 9464)
TGGTAGTCGATGATGGGCATCTGGGCCGCATACTCGTGGTACAGCCTCTTGGCGCAATCGTCGGGCAAGAGAAAATCGGCGTTCATAAAGGGGGTCATGGGGGCTCCGGGTGGGAATCAAGCAAGCAGCGAACTCTACCTCAAACCAAATCAGAACTCAATCAAATTGAAACGGTGTTTTATTTACAGCCAAGCTGCCTTTGACATAGCGCAAGCTTGCTTAAACTAAAAATGGAATTTTGTTTCAAAAATTATTGAGTGCCGTTTGGTTTTGGCGTATATTCGCCGCACTTGCTGAGGAAGCCAGCGTGCACCCCCCTGGTAAGTTTGTTTGGCGGCGTTTTTCTGTTTAATCTTAATGATGAGGCAATTATGAAAAGAAATGTGAAAAAAATCCTGGCGTCTGCACTGATTGCTGCATTCGCTGTAGGTAGCGCTTATGCGCGTGACTTCCGTTCGGCGGACGTCCATCCGCAAGATTACCCCACGGTCATGACTGTCAAGAAAATCGGTGAGATTGTCAGCCAGAAGACGGGCGGCAAGTACAACATCAAGGTGTTTGGCAACAGCTCACTCGGATCTGAAAAAGACACCGTGGAACAGGTGAAGATTGGCGCATTGGACATGGTCCGTGTCAGCACCGCCGCTTTCCACGGCATCATCCCCGAGTCCATGGTGCCCTCGTTCCCCTTTATCTTCCGCGACATCAACCACTTCAGGCACGCCATGAATGGCCCCGCCGGGGATGAAATCTTGGCCGCCTTCGATAAAGCTGGTTTTGTCGGTTTGGCTTTGTGGGAGTCAGGTGCACGCTCGATGTACGCCAAAAAACCCATCCGCAATCTGGCCGATATCAAAGGCATGAAGATCCGTGTTCAGCAGTCTGACTTGTGGGTCAGCTTGGTGCAGGCCATGGGTGCCAACCCAACCCCCATTCCGATGGCCGAGGTTTACACCGCACTGAAAACTGGTCTGGTGGATGCTGCTGAAAACAACTACCCATCGTATGAAGTGGCAAAACATTACGAAGCCGCCCCGGTTTACAGCGAAACCCAACACGTCATGTCTCCCGAAGTGCTGGTGTTCTCCAAGAAAGTCTGGGACACCCTGACCCCCGAAGAGCACAAGATCATCCGTGATGCTGTGAAGGAAGCTGGTCCTTACTACATTGACCTGTGGACCAAGAAGGAACTTGCATCCAAAGAAGCCGCCAAGAAGGCCGGCGCCACATTTGTTGACGATGTGAATAAGCCCGAGTTTGTTACCGCCATGAAACCAGTTTGGGACAAGTTCTCACCGACCCCCCAACTGAAGGCTTTGGTTCAAAAAATCGTCAACACCAAATAATCTGGTATCTGACGTTGCGTTGATGATATTGCCCGGAAGTAGCCTCGCGCTTTCGGGTTTTTTTTTGGAGTGAAGTTATGAAATGGCTAACGTGGCTTAACAGCCGCCTGTCGCGTTGGGCAATGTACATTGCTGTGGCGTGCCTGCTTGGCATCGTTGGTGTGGTCTTCGGGTCGGTGATCTGGCGTTATCTGCTAAACGATGCGCCTGCTTGGTCCGAACAAGTGGCCTTGATTTTGGTGATCAACGTGGCCATGTTTGGCGCCTCGGCTGGTGTCCGCGACGAAGGACACATTGGTATGGAGTCCCTGGTTGGTTTGTTACCGGCCAAAGCGCAGTTTTGGGTTGGCAATCTGGTGGGGTTGATCACCATCATTTTTGGCGGTTTTCTCGCTTGGGGTTGCTGGGCAATGGCCACGTCAGTGTGGACCAACGAGATTCCAACTCTGGGTATTTCCGAGGCCTTCCGTTACCTGCCCTGTATCGTGGCGGGGGTGATGATTGTGCTGTTTTCCATTGAACATCTGATTGCGATGTCTTCTGACACGAAAGTAATTCCATCATGGCACTGACCGTTCTCTGCATCAGTTTTCTGGTGTTTTTATTGCTGGGGGTGCCCGTTGCCTTCTCCATCGCGCTGAGTTGTATTGCAACCTACTGGACCGAAGGTTTTCCACTGGAGTTGGCATTCCAGAACATGATTTCCGGGATGAACGTGTTTTCGTTCCTGGCGATTCCGTTCTTCATTTTTTCGGGTGAGCTGATGCTGCATGGCGGTATCGCCGACAAGATCGTCAACTTTGCCCGCAACATGATCGGACACCGTCGCGGCGGTTTGGGCATGGCCAATGTGGTCGCCTGCACGCTGTTTGGTGGTGTATCAGGCTCACCGGTGGCCGATGTGTCCGCCATGGGTGGCGTGATGATCCCGATGATGAAAAAAGAAGGCTACAGCGCCGACTATGCAGTCAACGTGACCACCCACGCATCACTGTGTGGCGCACTGATGCCCACCTCCCACAACCTGATCATTTATGCGTTTGCAGCATCGAGCAGCAGCGGCTTGCTCATGGGCAAAGACGTCATGATCAAGGGTGTCTCAATTGGTGAACTGATGTTTGCCGGCCTGTTGCCTGTGATGGTGTTGATGGTTTGTATGCTGTTTGCTGCCTACTGGGTTGCAAAGAAAGAGGGCTACCCGATCCGTGCCGACGGCAGCAGCAGACTGGACAAGTTTGCCGGTTGGAATGCCGTGTTGACTTCAGGTGTGGCGGCTTTGCCCGGCATGTTTGTGGTGGTGATCATCCTGGGCTGCATCATCATGGGGATCACGACCGCAACCGAAGCGGCAGGGATTGCGGTGGTTTATTCGCTGTTCCTGACCTTTGTAGGTTACCGCACCATGAATTGGAACAAGCTGATGAAAGCGGCAGCCAAGGCAGCCAAGACCACTGGCGTCGTGCTACTGCTCATTGGTGTCTCCACCATGTTCCAGTACATCATGACCATTCTGGAAATTCCGGACAAAACGGCTGAGTTGTTGCTGAGTGCCACAACCAACCCGCTCATCATGTTCTTCTTGATCAACTTGATCCTGTTCCTGCTCGGCACGTTCATGGACATGGCCTCGACCATCTTGATCTGCACACCGCTGTTTTTGCCTCTGGCCATTCACATGGGCATGGGTCCGGTGCAGTTCGGCATCGTCATGCTGCTCAACTGTGCACTCGGGCTGAACACACCACCGGTCGGAACCACCCAGTTTGTCGGCTGTGCGATTGGTGAAGTTTCGGTGGAGCAAGTCATGAAAAGCATCATGCCGTTTTACGGTGCGTTGTTTGCCGTGATGGCCGTGGTGACCTATGTTCCGGCTTTCTCCACCTGGATTCCGAGTCTGCTCAAAGGCGCGCCGGTTTACTAAGACTGGCGAGAACCCTTTCCAACTCGGATCGGGTTCTCTGCCACGGTTTGAAACTCTCCGCGGCGTCATGCCGCGGAACTATTGAGAGAAACTCAATGCAATCTTCTGTTATTCGTTTGCAGGCCAATGACGATGTGCTGATCGCCACGATGCAACTGCTGCCAGGCACCTCGCTGCTCGCAGACAAACTGGTGGTACGTGACATGATTCCGCCTGGCCACAAACTGGCAGCACACGACATTGCTCAAGGTGAGGCGGTACGTCGCTACAACCAGATCATCGGTTTTGCCAAGGTCAACATTGCTGCAGGTCAGCATGTGCACTCACACAACTTGGGCATGGGTGAGTTTGAACGTGATTACGGCATTGGCCAAGGCGTTCATGACTTGCCAAAAGTCGAGCACCCAGCCACGTTCATGGGCTACAAACGCGCCAATGGCAAGGTGGGCACGCGCAACTACATCGCGGTCATCGCCTCGGTCAATTGTTCGGCCACGGTGGTTCGTGCCATTGCCAGCCATTTCAGCCGCGAGCGGCTAGCAGCGTACCCCAATATCGACGGTGTGCTGGCCTTGCCACACCCGCTGGGTTGTGGCATGGGTGTGGTCAGTGAGGGCATGGACATCCTGCGCCGCACGATGGTGGGTTATGCCCAGCACCCCAATTTTGCTGGTGTGTTGTTTGTCGGATTGGGCTGCGAGCAAAACCAAATTGCCCAAATCGTTGAATTGGTGGGTGCTCACGAAGAAGGCATGCTACAAAAACTGGTGATGCAAGCCGAAGGCGGCACCACGGCAGCCATCAAGAAAGGCATTGAGCAGGTCACAGCCATGCTTGAGCGCGCCAACACCTACAAGCGCGAGGCGGCTTCGGTCAGCCATCTGATTGTGGGCCTGAACTGTGGTGGATCTGATGGTTATTCCGGCATCACCGCTAACCCGGCGCTGGGTGGTGCATCGGACATGCTGGTCTCACATGGCGGCACGACCATCCTGTCGGAAACGCCAGAGGTCTACGGTGCAGAACACCTGTTGACACGCCGCGCTGCCAGCCCGGAGATTGCCCACAAACTGATTGACCGTATCAAATGGTGGAAAGACTACACCACCCGCAACGGCAACCAGATGGACAACAACCCGTCGGTGGGCAACAAGGCAGGCGGGCTGACGACCATTTTGGAAAAGTCTTTAGGGGCGGTTGCCAAAGGTGGCACCAGCACGCTCAACGGTGTGTTCCTGTACGCAGAGCCGATCAATGCCAAGGGTTTTGTCTACATGGACACCCCCGGATACGACCCGGTGTCTGCCACTGGTCAGGCAGCTGGTGGTGCACAAATCATCTGCTTCACCACGGGTCGTGGCTCGGCGTTCGGCTGCGCGGGTGTGCCAACCATCAAACTGGCCACCAACAACGCGCTTTACGAGCGCATGCAGGACGATATGGATGTGAACTGCGGCGACTTGATCACCGGCACACCCATGACCGAAATCAGCCAGCGCATCTTCGACGCCATCATTCGGCACGCCTCGGGCGAGAAAGTGCGCAGTGAAGAACTGGGCTACGGCAATGACGAGTTCTTGCCATGGCAAGTGGGCGCAGTGATGTAACCACACCAATTGGTGACACATCTGGCTGACCTCAATCGAGGCACCGGACATTTTTTAAACAATTTTTTAGGAGCGTAAACATGGCAGCAAAAGATCGTATGGCAGTCCTTTCGGCAATGATGGAACAAAGCATCATTCCGGTTTTTTACCACCCTGATGTTGAACTGTGTATCAACGTCATCCAGGCTTGCGCTAACGCGGGCGCCAAGTGTGTCGAGTTCACCAACCGTGGTGACTTTGCCGCGCAAGTGTTCCTGGACGTGACACGGCACTTCGCCAAGGCTGACCCTTCAGTGATCATGGGCGTGGGCTCAATCGTGGATGCACCCACAGCCGGCTTGTTCATTGCCAACGGCGCCAAATTTGTGGTTGGCCCACTGCTCAATGCAGACGTGGCCAAAGTTTGCAACCGTCGCGGTATTCCCTACAGCCCGGGCTGTGGCTCGGCCACCGAAATTGGTGATGCGCAAGAGTTGGGCGTTGAGATCGTCAAGGTGTTCCCCGGCTCGTCCGTTGGTGGCCCCGACTTTGTCAAGAGTGTGATGGGCCCCATGCCTTGGACCCGCATCATGCCCACTGGCGGTGTGGAACCCACCGAAGAGTCTTTGCGCAAGTGGTTTGGCGCAGGCATTGTGGCCTGTGGCATTGGTTCCAACATGATCACCAAAAAACTGCTTGATGCCAAGGACTACAAAGGCATTGAAGACAACGTGCGCAAGACGGTCCAGTTGGCCGCCACCATCAAGGCCGAATTGGCCGCCAAATAATCAATCAAGAAGGAATAACAAATAATGTCCGCACTTATTGTGAAGCCCGCATCGGAAGCCAAATGGGACTGCGCTTCGTTCGGTGAAGTCATGCTGCGTTTTGACCCAGGCTTTGGTCGCGTGCGCAATGCCCGCAGCTTTCAAGTCTGGGAAGGTGGTGGTGAGTACAACGTGGCCCGCGCCATGCGCAAATGCTGGGGCAAACGCGCCGCTGTCGTGACCGCTCTGCCCAAGAACGACTTGGGTTGGTTGGTTGAAGACCTGATCATGCAAGGCGGCGTCGATATGAGTCACCTGATCTGGCGTGATTTTGACGGTCTGGGCAACAACACCCGGGTTGGTCTGAACTTCACCGAAAAGGGTTTCGGCATCCGCCCGGCGCTGGGTTGTTCTGACCGCGGTCACTCTGCCGCGTCACAAATCCGTCCCGGCGAAGTCAACTGGGAAAAGCTGTTTGGTGAAGAAGGTGTGCGCTGGTTCCATACCGGTGGCATTTTTGCGGCACTGGCCAGCAACACCGCCGAAGCCGTGATTGAAGCGGTGGAAGTGGCCAAGAAGTACGGCACCGTGGTCGCTTATGACCTGAACTACCGCGCCTCGTTGTGGAAGAGCCAAGGCGGCAAGGAAGGCGCACAACGCGTCAACCGTCACATTGCCCAATACGTCGATGTGATGATTGGCAACGAGGAAGACTTCACCGCCTGCCTGGGCTTTGAGGTGGAAGGCGCCGACGAACATCTGACCAAGATCGAAACCGACAGTTTCAAGAAGATGATTCAGGCTGCTGTGGCCGCGTTCCCCAACTTCAAGGTGGCTGCAACCACCTTGCGCAAGGCGACCACCGCCACGCTCAACGATTGGTCTGCCCTGCTGTACTACGAAGGTCAGCTGTACCAGTCGATGAAACGCGACAGCCTGGAAATTTATGACCGTGTGGGTGGTGGTGACGGTTTTGCTTCTGGCTTGGCCTATGGCTTCCTGGAAGGCAAGGGCCCGCAGGCCGCTGTGGAATACGGCGCAGCCCACGGCGCACTGGCCATGACGACCCCTGGCGACACCTCCATGGTGCGCGTTGAAGAGGTTGAGGCTGCCATGAAGGGCAAAGGCGCCCGCGTAATTCGCTAAACGCTTGAGCGGGGTGGTGACGCCCCGTAAACCCAAGCTTCCGGCCTCCGGTGGCTTGTTTGGGTTCCTCCTGAGGGACGCAAGTTACTTCGATTTATATAGCACCTAGCCTTTGATATACAAGGGCTAGGTGCTATTTTTATTCATAATCCGCAAACTATCATCGAAGGCGCCACGGACTCCGTGAAGCCTGCAGACTTTAAAGCTTGGCAGTCGCCACAGCGGATTTCATGAACTCCGCCACCCGAGCTTCGGTTGGCAACGGCGCCACAGCGCCATACCCTTGTGTTGACAAAGCGGCCGATGCCACCGCCCAGCGGGCACTGGTGAACACATCTTCACCACGGGCACGTCTGGCCAGATAAGCACCGTTGAAGCAGTCGCCCGCACCGGTCGCATCCACTGCCTTGACGGGGAAAGCAGCAATTTTTTGAATCTCTTTGCCATCGGAAACCAGAACGCCTTCGATGCCCATCTTCATGACCACCACCTTGGTGCCTTGTTTATGAGCCCAAGCCACTAGGTCTTCAGGTGCATGCAGGCCGGACAACTTGGACAACTCCTCCAGCCCGGGCAAAAATTCGTCTGCCAAAGCAATGGTTTCAATGACGGTGGACTTGGCATCCTCCAACGACCACAGGGCAAACCGCAAGTTAGGGTCATAAGAAACACGTGCACCGGCTGCGCGAGCCATGGCAATCGCAGCGCCCACTGTTTCGTGTGCACTGACACTGATGGCCTGACTGATGCCTGTGACATGCAAATACTTAGTATTGCCGATCAAAGCAGAAGACAGGTCTTGTGGTCGCATGCCACTGGCCGCCGAACCCTTGCGCAGGTAAGAAAAATGGTGGCCATCGGCGTCATGGCGCACAAAGTACACCCCTGTAGGCGCATCTTTGTGCACGTGCACCGCACTGACATCCACCCCCTCAGATTTCCAAAGCGCCAGGCACATATCACCCAGCGCATCACTGCCCACCAGCGACACGTAGGCGCAGCGTGCGCCCTGTCGGGCGGCCGCAATGGTGGTGTTGGAGGTGTCCCCGCCGAACCCTTGCAGGTACATCCGGCCGTCACCTTGGGGAATCTGGTTGAACTCCACCATGGCTTCGCCAAGTGCGACCAGATCAAATTGCTGCGTCATTTCATAAGCTCCGTAAATAGGGACTGGTTGGCCAGTTGCCCAGGCTGCGGCATTGCAGCCCAACACGTCTGGCGCGGGTCATCATCATGCAAGAAAGTCGTCGCGACGGGGGGAAAACTGATCCAGCAGGATGCCCCCTTGTTCCAGCGACACCACACCGTGCCAGACCTTGCGCGGCGCAATAAAAGAATCACCTGCCTTCAAGATGCGCTTGACCCCTGCGACCTCGACCTCAAATGACCCAGCCACGACGAACACAATCTGGTCGTGCGCATCATGGGCATGTGCGGTGCCAATCGACCCTTTGTCGAACTGCACCATCACAGACATCAGGTCAGGCGTATGACCCACAATTTTTCGCCGGATGCCATCACCCAGTTCGATCCATGGGGTGTTGGTGTTGTCAAAGTAATGTTCCATTGCAGTACTCACTCGGTGGTTAAAAAGGCAACGATGCACAGAAAAATACATCCTTGTCACGACAAGACGTTTCCGATAATGTATCATTCATCAAACAATTTGAAACGCNGGTTCAATAAATAGTAACTGGATTTCAAAATTGTTATGAGTTGCGTCAATATCTGGCACAACCGTCATCAACCTAGCGCCACACCAGGCCAATACCGGGGTAAACCATGGAAATTCGCCAACCTATTCACAGCGACCACGTTCGCACACTTGACACCGAAGGCCTGCGCAAGCAATTTTTGGTCGAAGACTTGTTCAAAGCAGACGAAGCCACACTGACTTACAGCCAGATCGACCGCATCATCGTCGGTGGCATCATGCCCGTCTCCCGTCCGGTGCTTTTTTCGCCCGAATTGGGGCGCTTTACCGGCACTGACTTTTTCTTGCAACGCCGCGAACTCGGCGTGATCAACATCGGCGGCGCTGCCCGCGTGGTGGCTGATGACGAAACTTTCGAGATTGGGCCGCGTGAAGCGTTGTACCTTGGCCAAGGGACCAAACAGATTGAATTCACCAGTGTTGACGCAGCACACCCTGCCAAACTGTATTTCAACTGCGCACCGGCCCACACCCGGTACCCCAGCCGCAAGATCACACTGGCACAAGCCTCACCCGAGACGCTGGGCGCCCCGGAAACCAGCAACCGCCGCACCATCTACAAGTTCCTGGTGCCTGATGTGTTGCCCACCTGCCAATTGCTGATGGGCATGACCCAGCTGGAACCAGGCAGCCTGTGGAACACCATGCCCTGTCATACCCATGACCGACGCATGGAGGTGTATTTTTATTTCGATATGAACGACAACGCCGCCGTGTTCCACATGATGGGTGAACCAACTCAAACACGTCACCTCGTTGTTCACAACGAACAAGCCGTGATCAGCCCCAGCTGGTCCATCCATTCGGGTGTCGGCACACAAGCCTATACCTTCATTTGGGGCATGGTCGGTGAGAACCAAGTGTTCAAAGACATGGACCACGTGGCCATGAGCGCCATTCGCTAAATACACACACTCAACGCAAAAGGAACAACATGATTTTGGAAAACTTCAAACTAGACGGCCGCGTTGCCATTGTCACGGGTTGCAATACTGGCTTAGGCCAAGGCATGGCGCTTGCGCTGGCACAGGCCGGCGCCGATATCGTCGGGGTCAATCTCGCCGCACCTGATGACACCCGGGCGTTGATTGAGGCCACGGGACGCCGGTTTCTGGATCTGCGCGCCAATGTGTCAGACATCAGCAGCATTGAAGGTTTGGTGAAGCAGGCGACGGGCCTGACCGGCAATGTCGACATCCTGGTGAACAACGCCGGCATCATCCGCCGCGAAGATGCCATTAATTTCAGCGAAAAAGACTGGGATGACGTGGTTGACCTGAACCTCAAGTCGGTGTTTTTCTTCTCGCAAGCAGTTGCTCGCCGCTTCATTGCACAAGGCACGGGCGGCAAGATCATCAACGTAGCATCCATGTTGTCGTACCAAGGTGGTGTGCGGGTCCCGTCTTACACCGCCTCGAAAAGCGGCGTGATGGGCATCACCCGTGCGCTGGCCAACGAATGGGCCAAACACAACATCAATGTGAACGCCATTGCCCCGGGCTACATGTCTACCGATAACACCAGCGCCCTGCGTGCCGATGAAGCGCGCAGCGCCGCCATTCTGGATCGCATCCCCGCTGGCCGTTGGGGTGTGCCAGCCGATATGGCTGGG
>WSSedL1CaDRAFT_10002218_pt1 | contig 10089 bp, 7 predicted proteins | sample WetSurSL1Cattail_FD_9464 | JGI IMG/M metagenome (IMG submission 9464)
TTTTAAGTTTTTGGTGGGCTATGTTGGCGTGATGGGGAAGCAGGAGGGGATAGATCTTTTATTACGGTCCGCAGAATATATCATCAAGAAAGTGGGTCGGACAGATATTCGCTTTTGCTTAATGGGATCTGGTCCTGCGCTCAAAGAGATGCGCACATTGAATGTCTCATTGGGCATTTCCGATTATGTGGAGTTTCCAGGGCGGGTTTCTAATGAATACCTTACTGATGTTTTAAATGCTTCAGATGTTTGTGTAAATCCAGATTTCCCTTCGGAAATGAATGATAAATCGACTATGAATAAAATTATGGAGTATATGGCATTTGGTAAGCCTATAGTCCAATATGATCTTAAAGAGGGACGTTTCTCCGCTCAAGACGCTTCGCTTTATGCAATAAATACGGACGTGGATGACTTTGCAGAAAAGATCCTTTGGCTTTTGGATCATCCAGCCGAAGCAAAAGAAATGGGAAATTTCGGACGGAATCGGGTTCTTTCGACTTTGAGTTGGGTTTACGAAAAACCGGAGCTCATTTCAGCATATAAGAAAATACTAAGATTGTGAGATTTTGAATGTTGCTATCGTGGTATTTTAATCGGTTAAGGACACTTTCAGTCCGAGAATTTTTTTTCCGTATTCGTCAACGACTTCGAAATAGTATTTTAGATAAACGACTTTTAAAAAAAGAACTAGTAACAATAAAAACATTGCCAAAATCGATGTGGATTGAAGATGGGAAGGCTCATTTTCAATATCCTATTTTTGAAAGTTCTATTGATATTTTTAAGCCGATCAACTGGCATTTAGATGTCTCTTCTGGACGAATTTTTCCCAAAGTTTTTTCCCATTCCATCGCCATTCGTTCTGGAAAATATGGAAGTGCCAAACATGTATGGGAAGTCAATCGCTTATTGTTTTTAATTCATTTAGCCAAACAATACAAAGAAACTATAAATGAAAACTACCTTTCTTTGTTTATGTATCATTTGACAAGTTGGAAAAAAGAAAACCCTTATTTGTGTGGTGTTAATTGGTATAGCAATATTGAAATTAACTTGCGTCTCATTAACTGGCATTATTGCTGGATTTTATTAGATGCAAAAAATCTTATGAAGCAAAATAAGGTATTTCAAGAATTTGTGCAATCCGTTTGGAATCCTTTGATTTTCGAACATGCCGAATATTCTTTTCAGCACCCTTCTTTTTATTCTTCTGCAAATAATCATCTAATTTCTGAATATGCTGGGCTTTTTGTGGCCGCTTGCACTTGGGAAATTCCTGCGAAAAAGCGGCGTTTCACTTATGCTCAAAAAGGGCTTGAACGAGAAATTTTAAAACAAAACAGTGAAGATGGCGTCAATAAAGAAGAAGCCGCTGAGTATATTCAATTTATAAATGATTTTTTCTTAATTGCTGCGATTGTCGGAAAAACCAGCGGTCATCTATTTTCAGTGGCCTATGAAACTAGGCTTCACGAAATGGCCCGCTATTTGAATCAAATGCTAGATCAAAATGGGAATTATCCGATGTACGGCGACGGTGATGATGGATTTTGCCTGCGATCGGATGCTGGGGGTCATTTTAATAATTTTACTTCTCAGCTTTCAGCTTTCGCTGCATATTTTAATGATGCTGCGCTCAAGCGGAGTGATGCCCATTGGGATGAAAAATGCGAACTCATGCTTGGCGTTTCTGGGCGGCATGCTTTTGAAATGCTTTCTGCAAAAGGGGATCCGCAAAGTTCATACTTCTGTAAAGATAGCGGACATTTTATTTTTCGGAAAAGAGAACAGGGGAAAGAAATTTATCTGCATTTTAATGCAGCTCCGTTGGGCTATTTAAGTATTGCGGCTCATGGGCATGCGGATGCACTTTCGTTTCTGTTGCATCTGGATGGGCATCCTGTTTTTGTGGATAGCGGAACTTATACATATCATACGCAACCAGAATGGCGTAAATATTTTGTAGGGACTTTGGCACATAATACCATTCGAATCAATGGTCAAGATCAAGCACAACTTGCTGGCCCTACATTATGGTTAAAGCACTATCGGTGTCGTGTATTGGAAGAAGATTTATCTAAAGAAAAAGTAGTTGCTTTGCATGATGGTTATCAAAAAATCGGGATAACGCATGCTCGTGAAATAAAATTGGATAAATTGAAAAATGAATTTGTGATTACAGACACGCTTAACGGAAACGGCTTTTATACAGCAGAAGTTCCTTTTCATATTCATCCAAAAATTACAGTCACTTCTTATGAAAATGGATTTATGTTAAGTGCTCCACAAATGCGAAATATAGTTTTGATTCCAGATGCAAAACTTTCTTATCAAATTATTCGAGGACAAAAGAGCCCTCTTCTTGGCTGGTATTCAGAACATTTTGGAGAAAAAGAACCTGCAAGTACTTTGTATGCAACACAAGAAGTTTGCGGTTCAACGGTATTTATTTCAAAAATTCAGGTAATTGATGATTGAAAATATTTGTCACATAGGCCCCGCTTTTTATGTGCAAGGCGGAATAAGTTCTGTTTTGACAAACTATAAAAAAGCATTTGATTTGCCTGAAGAAAATTTTTTTGCATCTTATAATGGGTCTTTTATACGTTCTCTGCCATTACTTTTAAAAGTATGTCTTCAGTTGTTGCTTTGCCCAAATAAAAAATTCATTGGTTACCAAATACACACATCAAGCTACGGATCTTTTTTTAGAAAGTATCTGATAAGCCTTTGTCTGCGCCTACGTGGGAAAAAGTATATAGCTCATGTACATGGAAGTGCCTTTCAGAAGTTTTGCTTGACATCGTCGGTTCCAGTTCGTTTTTTTATTAGAAATTATTTCAAAAATTCTGCTACAATAATTTGCATTACTCCTGATATGCAGATTTTCATGGAAAAATACCTAAATAAACCGGATCTTATTTTTTCAGTTGTTCCTAATCCTTGTCCTTCTATTGCAGCATTTCCAGAAAGCCTTGCCGAACATAAATTGCCTGTTAAAATCGTATTCTCTGGACGATATGGTAAAAGAAAGGGCGTTTATGATCTGATTCGTGCTTTTGATTCCGCTAGTTTTTCTGTCCCTGTTCAATTGTTTTTGTTTGGTGATGGGGAAGAAAATTTGGTTAAGGATGCTGTCGCCAAAGCATCAAAGGCGTCTTCTATATTTTTTTCTTCGTGGCTAAAGAACGAGGACTATTTGAACCGATTACCTTCGTTTGATGTGCTGGTTTTGCCTTCTTATGCAGAGACGTTTGGAATGAGTTTGGTTGAAGCTATGGGTTATGGAATTCCTGTTGTGTCTTCTTTTTCCGGAGGAATCCCCTATGTTGTTGACAACGGAACTTCTGGAATTCTCGTGAATGCAGGGGACTTAAAGGCGCTACAAGGAGCATTAGAATCTTTGATAAATAGTGAAAATTTGCGTCTACAAATGGGGAAAAATGCTTGGAAACGAGTTCACGATTGTTTTTCTTCGACAAATGTTTTGAATTTGCTTGAAAAAAGCTATTCTTCACTGATAAAGTAGTCTGCTATGTTGAGCTATCTAGTTCTATTGTTGTTTTTTGCCATATTGGCTGTTTCGTTGTTTGGAAAAATTCCACAACGTTTTCTTTGCATTTTGTTGGTAACTGTTTTTATCCCACCTTGTGTTGCTTTTTTCCAGACTCCTACAATTAGCCCGCATCAAACGCTTTTATATACCTTTTTCTTTTTAGCTTTTTGGCAATTCCCTCACCAATTAAAGGACTCTTTCTTTGCTTTTCCATTGAAGTTTCCGCTTTTTCTGCTAGCAGCGTCTTTATTGGCCACTGCTTTTTTTTGTGGTGAGGGTGCAAAAGGTATTTACAATGCTTTTCGCTACTTTATGGAAAGTTATTCCTATTTGCTATTGGCTTTTATCTGCGGTTCTTATTATAAAAACATAGACCTGTTAAATAAACTTTTTTGGCCAATATTGATTGTTGGCTTACTGGGTATTTTTGAATTTGGTTATGGAGATAATATATTATTTCGAATTATATGTAATGCATTCCCTATTTACGACGGTTATTTAGACTTAAATAATGTCTTATCCATGAGCAGGTCTTATCGTATGAGAGTCTTTATTACGACTCAGCATCCAAGTGCTCTTGGTAGTATGGCTTGTTGCTTTATTTTAGTTCTGACAACGCAAATAAAGAATTTGGAATGGACAAACATTAGAAAAATTGTCGCATTTAGCTCGCTAGGATTGATTCTATTTCTTAGTGGATCTCGTTCTGCTTTGGTTTGCTGTTTATTCTGCCTTTTGTTAATGTGCGTGGTTAAGTTGCCTATAGTATTGAAAATAATAACCATTGGTGCTTTGTGTTTTGTTGCCGTATTTTCAGTAAATAAATTTGTAGAAAGTTTTTCTGAAGAAGGACAAGGTAGCTCTATTTCAATGAGACAAGAGCAAATATTGTATTCTTATGTCCTTTTTATCAAGAGCCCTATTGTTGGAAATGGAGTTCGATATACTAGTAAAAATGTAATGCAAAGAGATTCTTATAATGATCGAGTTCTTGATACAAGTATAGGGGGATTGGAATCGGTCGTTTTTTATCAGTTAATTGATTATGGTCTTTTAGGACTGTTTTCTTATTTCCTTTTATTTGTATGTGGTTTATTTTATTTTTTCAGAAGACGAAAATTTGAATTTGCGAATACAGGCTTTTTTGTGATGCTTTCTTTTTTGATTTTCGCTATACTTTCTGGTGAAATTGGTGGAAATAATGTGCTGGCTTATTTATTGAGTGGCTTTTGTCTTGGAGCTGTTCATGAACAAGAATCTAAAAAAGATTTAATAACTGACAATAAAGAAGAATAAAATGCCACTTGTATCAGCCATAATTACGACACATAATCGACCTCAGTACCTTGAAGGTGCTATTAAGAGCGTTTTACAACAGACTTTTCATAATTTAGAATGTATCGTTGTTGATGACGCGTCTTCGGATTCTACAGAATCAATTTATAAGAATGATTCTCGTATTATTTATGTCCGTATTCCGTCAGAAGAATCTAGGGGAGGAAATCATGCAAGGAATGTTGGCGTTCAGCATGCAAAAGGAGATTATGTCGCCTTTTTGGATGATGATGATCTCTGGTTACCTCAAAAAATAGAGAAACAGTTGAATCTTTTTCAACAAAATTCGAAGTCGGTTGTTTTTTGCGGAAGAATTTTAAAAAAGATTTCCTCTGAAAAATGTGAATATCAACAATTGATACCGCCCGAAAAGTTTTCAGGAAACATCTGCCGACTGATTCTTTGTACTTATGTAACTTCAACTTCATGTTTGATGATTCCGAAAAGTCTTTTTGCTCAAGTTGGCCTTTTTGATGAAAATTTAATTTTTTGGCAAGAATATGAGTTGACAATTCGGTTGGCTCAAATTGCTCCTTTTTACTTTGTTCCAGAACCATTGGTAGAGTGTTTGGATGAATCTGGAAATTCACAGAGAATTTCCAATAAATTCATGAATTGGAAAAAGAATGTATCGTATATCAGGACTAAGCACGCTATCTTATATAATGGGTTGTCTTTTAAGGAAAATTGGATATATCATGCAACTTTATCAAAGGATGCTTTTAGGCGTTCTTTGCGCTCTGGAATAAAAAAGAATGTTTTTTTCTATGGCGTTCTTCGTTTGCTTTTGGATTTTATTCCTTCACGGATATTGCACCTATTCTAAGGATTTTTTTTGATGCCTAAAAAAATAGTCTGCTTTTATCCTGCATATCAAAAAAGGACAAACCATTTTCTTTTTAACTTAGCAAGTCTTTTAAACAATTCAGAAAAATTTGAATGCTGGGACTATCAAGAAATTCAGAAAAGTAGGCCTGAGGATTTATTTAAGGCTGATATCTATCATATTAATTGGTTTGATCAAAGTGTTTCCTTTTTTTCTTTTGTAAAACGCCTCTATTTCTTATTGGTGTTGCATTTGAAAAAGAAAAAAATAGTGTGGACTGTACATAATGTTGTCCCCCATCAAAAATCTCCTTGGTATAATAAAATATTGCGATTTTTATTAGTAAAGTACGCATCAAAAATCCATATAATGAGCAATGCAACGGCGAATCTGCCATATCTTCATGGCCATAAGGATAAAATAACTTTTATCTCTCATGGAGATTATTTCGGCTCTTATCCAGAATCAAAACTCAATGTCCGTGACAAATATGGAATTGATAAAAACAAGACCATCATTCTTTTTGTTGGGGCAATACAGCCTTATAAAAATGTGGATATATTGATTTCTGCTTACAAGACTGCTTTTTCTTCTAAGGATGATTCCGTATTACTTGTTTGTGGAAAAGTGGAACCGACTTCATATCGGCAGAAACTTGTGAATTGTTCACAAGGAATCAGTGGCGTTATCTTAGATATGAATTTTGTCCCTGATGAGGATATGTCTGCATATCTTAATGCTGCGGATATCCTTGTTGCTCCATATAGTTATCGATCCTCGTTGAATTCTGGGACACTTCTTCTTGCATTTTCTTATGCAAAAACAGTTATATGTCCTGATATTGCTTGTGTAAAGGACATCCAAAATGAATCGGATTGTCTTTATAGTTATCATTACGAGACTTCTGAAGATCATGTTGCAAGTCTTTCTGAAATTTTAAAACACATCAATCAGACTGCCGCTGAAAAAGAGGAACTGCAAAGAAAATCAAAATCGGCAATGGAATATATGAAAAAATATTCTTGGCAATCGCAAAAAGATGAATGGTTTTCTTTATATGAGGAGGCCTGATGCTTACGATAATTCTTTTAGATTATCACTCTGCAGAAGACTCTGTAGCTTATGTTAAGCATCTGTGCGAAAAGATAAAGCCGGATGCATTTCCTGTTTCGTTTGTTATAGTTGACAATTCTTGCGATGTTGAAAATTTTCAGAAATTGTCGCTGGCTTTTTCTACGATAGAAAACTTGACCTGGCACGATTCTTTATTGGAAAAAAAAGAATATTGTGGGCATGATCTCTATCTTTGGAAGAATCTGCAGAATGAAGGGTATGCCAAAGGAAATAATCTTGGTGCAAAGATTGCACTTGAATTTATACATGCTGATTATTATCTCTTTTCGAATAGTGACATTGTTATTTTAGATGACTATTTGAATCTTGATAGATTGATAGAAGAATTCTATCAAATGGATGTAGGGATGGTTGGACCGTCTATTATTGGAAAAGATGGAAGGCCGCAGAATCCCTATAAGGAACAATTTTTGTTTTCGCGTTGGGGATATGAGTATTTGTTGTATCCATTTGCCAGGTTCTTGCCCGCTTGCATTAATTCAGGCGATTTGGCTGATCCCTTTGAAAAAAATCCTGTTTTTCGTGTGATGGGATCATTTTTTGTTATTCCTGTAAAAATTTTTAATGACATTGGTGGGTTTGATGAACATACATTCCTTTTCGCTGAAGAGTTGATATTGGCCAAACGCTTGCAGCAGAAAGATTATCTTGTGCATTATGTTCCGTCTGTACATTTATTACATAATCATTCTGCTACTATAAATAAAGTTTTTAATTATAACCAACGGCTAAAGCAACGGTTCCGCTCTGAAATGTATTATTATCGTACTTATTGCCATGCTAAATTATATGAAGTAGCTCTGATTACATTTATTTTTCGTTCTTTTTTACTGAAGAAGAGCGTTGCTTTTTGGTTAAAGAATTTAATGATCGGAAAAAAAGTATGAATGTTTTAGTCTCTGTTATTATTCCTGTGTATAATGGTGAGGTTTACCTGCGCCAGTGTTTAGATTCTATTGTTAATCAAACATTGAAAGAAATAGAAATTATTTGTGTAAATGATGGAAGTTCTGATGGATCTTTAAAAATTTTAGAACACTTTCAGCACAATGATAAGCGTTTTAAAATAATCTCCCAAAATGCTTCAAATGCCGGACACGCTCGTAATGTGGGCTTGATGGCTGCGACGGGGAAATTTATTTCTTTTTTAGATTGCGATGATTGGTTTGAATTAGAAATGCTTGAAAAAATGTATGCCCAAGCAATAAAAACAGAAGCTGATGTCATTATATGCAAGGCTCAAACTTTTGACCAAAAAACGAAAACATCTTCATTGAAGTCTTTTTCTTTGCAAGAAAATTTAGTCCCTGCAAAATCTTGTTTTACGAGCAATGATGTTTCTGATGATGTCTTCCAATTATGCAGAACAGCTGTCTGGGATAAATTATATAGGAAAAAATTTATTGATGAGAATCGGCTTAAATTTCAAGAACAACCTCGAATAAATGACTGTTTTTTTTCTGTAATGGCGAATATTCGTGCTACTAAAATTTCAATTTGCAATCAGTTTTTTGTTCACTATCGAATCAATACTGGTACATCGATAACATCTAATTTTAAGCAAACATATTCTTGTACTTTGTTGACGATAAAGAAAATTCATGAGACGTTAACTTTTTCAGAGCAAGAACTTTTTGGAGTATCGTTTAAGAATTTTTCTTTAAGAATTATTTTTTATGAATTTCTTCGGTTTCCTAAGGATATTACATTTAAGTATTATAAACTTTTACATTCCATGAATCTTAAGTTAGACTCATTAAAGTCTTCAGAGATCTATAATCCAAATAGATATGAACTTTTGAAACCTATACTTTTGGATTCTTCTATGTCTGAAAATGATTTTGCAATAGCCTTTGACGCATTTCAGAAAAAGTATTATAGACAAAGACGTTCAAAATTATTTTTGTGTATCAGGAAAGTTAGATCATTCTTGTCTATTGTAAGGACTTGTAGGACTTATTGTTTACGCAATCGCTTTGAAAATTTTATTTTAAAGCATGGACATTCTAAATAGGCTTTTTATTACAGACGGTCAAAATAAGTTATAAATGATAAAAAATCGTATTACATTATTGTTGTTGATTTTGCCCACATTGTTGATGGCAGATGCTGATTTAGATGTCCTTATGGGACGGCTTAAAGAAGATTATATTACAACTGTGCCGACGGATTCTGCGTTAAATATAATGCGTCAACAATTACATGAAGGCTATTGGGAAAATATAAATTATCGTGCTAATAAAGGGCCTTGGCCATCAAAGCACTTGAAAAATTTAAAAGCGATGGCAGCTGCATATAATAAGGAAGAATTTGCACAAAAAAAAGATTCCTTGAGAGAAGGAATCTTGAAAGGTCTTGCCCATTGGTATGGCATTAAGCCTGTGCTTATTTGTGATAATTGGTGGGTAAATGATATTGGAAATCAGTTGGATTTAAATCCCATTGCAATAATGATGTGGAAAGATATTCCTCAGTTTCTGAGGAATAAGCTAATAGATAATAATCAAGAAAGATCTGCAATGACAGGTGCAAACGAGGCTTGGATCTCTGCAAATGTTGCTGTTAGGGGTCTTTTGGAACATAATGCAGAGCGAGTAAAGACTGGAATAGAAGGCATTGCTCACTCTGTTGAAATTGTTGAAGGGGAAGGACAGCAAGTCGATCATTCTTTTTATCAGCATGGGCGATTATTGTATAATGGAGGTTATGGTTTAGCTGCTCTTTCGATTACTTCTTTGTGGGCGAAATTGACAAGGGATACAGATTTTTCTTTTTCTCCAGAACAGATTAATGCTATGGCACTATTGGCCCTTGATGGTGATCGATGGATGATTTGGGAAAAATCTTTTGATGTTATGTCTACGGGGCGTGGAATTTCCAGATTACAAGACAATGCAAAAGTTGAATCTTTTACTAAAATCCTTGAAAATCTAAGTGTAATTGATTCAAGCCGATCTTTAGAATATGAAAATTTTATCGACCATATTAATGGAATAAATAGATCTTCTCTTGAAGGAAACAAATACTTCTGGCGCGGAGATTTTATGGTCAAACGTCTCCCTAATTTTTATTCTTCTTTAAAAATGTCTTCAGATGCTACTGTAGGCAGTGAATTTATGAATCGGGAAAATAAAAAGGGATATTGGTTAGGGATGGGGGTTAACATGATATATCATCAATGGGATGATTATAAAGATATTTACCCAATTTGGGATTGGAGCAAATTACCTGGCGT